>Ga0316191_10001485_pt1 | contig 16568 bp, 18 predicted proteins | sample Eddworburr2cm_MG_FD_204928 | JGI IMG/M metagenome (GOLD analysis project Ga0316191, IMG submission 204928) | Coastal sediment microbial communities from Maine, United States - Eddy worm burrow 2 cm | ecosystem: Environmental > Aquatic > Marine > Coastal > Sediment | place: USA: Maine...
GTTGCCGCCGCCGATCACAACAATTTCCTGCCCGCGGTAGAAAAAGCCGTCACAGGTGGCACAGGCCGAAACGCCAAAACCTTTGAATTTCTCTTCTGACGGCAGGCCCAGCCATTTCGCCCGTGCACCTGTCGCCAATATAACAGCATCGGCCATGTAGGTCGTACCGCTGTCACCCTTAGCCACAAAAGGCCGCTGCTCCAAATTAAGATCCGTGATGATGTCGCCGATGATTTCGGTGCCCATCGCTTTGGCGTGCTCTTGCATGCGGATCATAAGGTCAGGACCTTGCACTTCACTGTCACCGGGCCAGTTTTCAACCTCGGTTGTGGTGGTCAGCTGCCCGCCCGGTTCAATGCCCTGTACCAGAATAGGTTCAAGCATGGCGCGGCTGGCATAGACGCCAGCAGTATAGCCCGCCGGGCCGGAGCCGATGATAAGTACGCGTGTGTGCCGGGTGTCGCCCATAAGAATCCCCAATCTCGGTCAAAAGCAGCACGAAAGGATATATATGTCCAAGGGAACGGCTTAAACCCCCATTTCTGCACATGGCGTAGGCAAAAATTCAGCTTTCTTCGGATGCTTGGAGGAAAGAATCTTGCGCAAGTGCGAAATATTATTGCGCGCGCTGCGGGTGGTGCTATAAGAAACTTAAATTTCGGGGGGAGAATAACCGGAAATGCGCTTAGACCCAATAGATCGTAAAATTCTTGCAGAATTGCAAGCGGATGGTCGGATGACGAACGTCGAATTGGCCAAGCGCGTAGGTATTTCGGCGCCGCCTTGCCTGCGCAGGGTGCGTACGCTGGAAGAGGCAGGATACATCAAAGGCTATCATGCTGATGTCGACGCCAGAGAGTTGGGTTTTGAAGTGCAGGTCTTTGCGATGGTCGGGCTTGCCAGTCAGGCAGAAGTCGACCTGACCGCATTTGAAGACCGCTGCAGGGCCTGGCCGTTGGTGCGCGAGTGCCACATGCTGAACGGCGAAGTGGACTTTATCCTTAAATGCGCGGCGCCGGATCTTTCCAGTTTCCAGCGATTTTTGACGGGTGACCTGTTGACTACACCAAACGTCGCAAGCGTGAAGACATCGCTTGTCATTCGGGTAGCCAAGGACGATCCAGGCGTGCCGTTTGATGTTCTTGAAGAGCGGCTCGCCGCGACTGCTTAGGCCGTTTCCGGGCGGCTAGGATGCCGGCGCATGCGTGTAAGCCGTAGGCCCAAAATCACTTAATTTGTCGACATGCGGAAACAGCGAATGGAATACATCGCGCAGTGTCGTTGACAGGTCACGCAATTGTGCCGCATCGGGGTGATAGCTTTCCACTTCGAGACCGCTGGCGATCAATGCCGAATGCCGGCGCATTCCGATATGGAAAAGCCGGATTGGCGTCGGTGGCATCACGTCGATGACATTCACGCCGTCAATAAAGCTTTGGGCGGGGGTCATCATTTGCGTGGCAACAGCGTTCCCGCGCAAGTGGCAAGGCGCTTGCAGAACGCGTGCAGCAGGCCCCAGACTGATAAAGCTTTCTGGTCTGTTGACCCCGAAACTGTCCGGCATCACGCGTGTCAAATGCATGCGGTCGCCAAGATCCGACGGTGAGAATGTAGCAGAGCCGATCCATGTGACTTGCTCTGATCCGCCATCCGCTGTTGCAAGCCGGTCACCGGGCTGAATGTCTTCAATCGCGAGAAGACCGTTTTCCGCCTGAAAGATTGTACCTTGTGCGAAACCTGCAAAGGCTTGGTCGAAAATGCGCAGCGTAGGAATGCGGCGTTGACCGATGATCGTGTGACCGTCCGCCTTTAGTCCGGCAATATCTGCAACCCGCACGCCAAACGCGGGTTTTTGTTCACGATCGGGCATGACAGACGTGCGTGATGTGTTGGATGTAGACATATGAGACGGCAGTGTTCTCGCGGCAGGGGGCAGGTTCATGAAATACCTTTCACAATTGTACTATTTACTCGTGTCGGCCCCCACCGACGCCACGAACAGGATGGGTTCGGAAACTTTCCAATTCGAGTGCACAAACTGCGGGCAGAGGCTGCATTTGTCAAAAATCAGGATCGATTGACCCGTCTGGGGGAAAAATATGCGCGTTGCATAAGCTTTGTTTCCAGTAGATCAGCCGCTCTGCCACATTCGTCTGAAATAAAAACACCCCCCCGGACGATTCGTCCGAGGAGGCATATGGGATGAATATCCCGAGGACTTTGGAGGTTGGTGCTTAGGCCAGCTTTTGGCTCGTTGCGGTTCTTTCACTGCGTTTTTGGATGAAAGCTTCACGCCGCTTTCCGCGGGCCCATGGCATTTCCACTTCATTTGATTTGGCGGTTTTCACGATGGACTGGATAAAGCGTGTGTTGGTTTTCATGGTCGTTTCCTGCTCGATTTATTTTCTGTTTCTGCCTTGGCTTGACCTTGAAATTGACAGAGCATTCGGGCCGGTTTTGGGCAAAACGAAAAAAACTGCGAAAAAATTGGAAGTCATTTTGCTGCAATTTTGAACGAATTGCCCCAATTCGGCTAAATGCAGATTATACCAAATTTTTATGGATAATTCGGCTTTTCAGGATCGTTACGCGGCATCAATCCTGAGGAATTCGCGCTATTGTTGAATGAAACTGCGGCAGTGATACGGCAAAAGCTGCCTCTTTTCGGTCGAAATTGGCCGAAACTCACAAACGGATCGCGGCAATCAGGCGTCCATAATCGGCCTCTTTTGCGTGCGTGGTTCGGCGGTAAGAATAAAACCGCTCTGGATCGGCATAGGTGCAATGGCGCGTCCATTCTGCTGATCCGATACCAGCGCTGCGCAACCGGTGCAGGCCAAATGCAGGGAGATCAAAGTGCATCCGGTCGCCTTTGCCTCCGGAAAAAAACCGCGCGTAGCTTTCGTCTTCCACCATAAAGGTATCGAAAAATTCGGGGCCAACCTCATAGGCGCTTTGCGAAATAGTAGGGCCAATGACAGCTGCGATACCGTCCCGTGTTGCACCAAGAGACAGCATCGCGTCGATCGTGGCTTCGAGAATGCCGTCCAGTGCGCCACGCCAACCGGCATGCGCCGCGGCGACGACACCCGCCTTGGCGTCTGCGAACAGGACAGGTTGGCAATCTGCCGTTAGTACCGAGATGGCCAGATCGGGTGTGTTTGTGACAATCCCGTCTGCGCGCGCCGGTACGTCTGAGGGTGCGTCAACAATCTCGACATCCGCCGAATGAATCTGATGGACACCTGTCAACCGATCCGGGGCGATATCAAGCGCGCCCGCGGCTCTTGCGCGATTGATCGACACAATCTCGGTCTGGTCTGAGCTACCGTAACCGCAATTGAGCCCCGCAAAGACACCCGATGATGCCCCGCCGCGACGGGTGAAGAAACCATGCCGGACAGGAAACAGCGCATCAGACGTCAGAATTTCTAGTGTCATACATCAAGTCCCGGAGGTGGCGCCATTCCCTTTGGAAAGAAGCCAAGTGCTTTGAACAGGTTTCCCATTTCCTCGGGGTGCGTCAAGCGCCGATGTGCAGCTATATGCCGATCCAGTGCTTCGCCCTTCAAATTATGCGCCAAAGCGCGCGCCCTGTCGGTGATCCCTAGGCGTTCCAGAAACATGCCCTGCGTGGTCAGTCTGGAGTGGGCACATACTGCCGACGCGGCCAGCGTCTCAAAATCGACATGCGCGGTAAGATCGGCCCAGCCTGCACTGGACAGCACATCTGCAAAAGAGTGTTTTTCCATCGCCTGCAGCGTATCGCCAAGGCTGCGCCAGTCGCCATAATCGATGGCCAACCCGATGCCACCAAAGCGCGCAATCCGCGATGTGAGGGTGGCACATATGGGTGCCATTTGCGGGGATGTCTCGACGATGTCACCCTCTTGGGTGTCGTCGAGGCGGTGGTCGAGCGATGGTTGTCGGCCTTCGGGACCCAGCCCGAATGAAAGCCCACTGTCGCTGAGCCCGACCAGCCGTTCGCGCCATTGCGTCCGGGTGCGGACGAACTGGCGCACGGGCAGTGCATCGAAAAACTCATTGGCGACAAAGTACAGCGGGGCGTCTGGCAAGGTCTCTGCGTCTGCTGTGAAGCTGACATTATATCCTGACAGGCTGTGTGCCTGTATCTCCTGCAAGCGGGCAGAAGCCTCGACCAAAACGATCTGCGCGGCGTCGTGAAAACCCGGGACCTGTGCCGTCGCCCGTAACGCATCCACCATCAGGGTGCCGCGGCCGGGGCCCAGTTCTGCCAGAGTGAAAGAGGTCGGGGATCCTTGATCTATCCATGCCTGTGCCAGCGCCAGACCGATAAGCTCTCCGAACATCTGGCTGATCTCCGGTGCTGTGATGAAATCACCTGCGGTCCCGAAAGGTTCATGGGTTGTGTAGTATCCATAGGTGGGATGAAACAGGCACTCGGCCATGTAATCGGCAATGCTTATAGGGCCATTGCTGTGGATGCGGGCAATGAGTTCATCTTGCAAGCTCATGCCACGCGCCGCGCCCGTACAATCAGGACAATTCCCAGCACAACCATAGGCGCAGATAGGATCTGGCCCATCGTGAACCCGTATCCGGCAAGGTGCCACGCCAACCCCAGCAGGTTGTCGGGGCTAACAAACTGCGCATCTGGCTGCCGAAAGAACTCGACGAAAAAGCGCGAGAGGCCATAGCCTGCAAAAAAGGTGCCCGCGACTGTGCCGGGCCGCTTGAGCGCATCGCAGCGCCAAACAAGCCAGATCAGAATACCGCCCAGCAGCAGCCCCTCCAAACCCGCCTCATAAAGCTGGGAGGGGTGGCGAGCACAGATGCCATCCACGCCGGGGCAGTCTTGTGCGGCGCCGCCGGGGAAGGCCACGCCCCAGGGTAAAGATGTCGGACGCCCCCAAAGTTCTGCGTTGATGAAATTGGCGATACGGCCCAGCAACAAGCCGGGCGGCACACCCAGCGCCATCACGTCAGCGGCACTGAGTTTGGCAATCTGGTGGCGGCTGGTATAGATCCAACCGGCGACAATCACCCCCAAGAGCCCGCCATGAAAAGCCATCCCCCCTTGCCAGATGGCGAGGATTTCAGACGGATTTTGCAGGTAATAGGCGGGTTGGTAAAACGCCACATAGCCCAATCGCCCGCCCAGGATGACCCCGAGGATGATCCATGTAAGCAAATCTTCGATCTGCGCGGGCGACATGACCGGTGTTTCTTCCCGCCACAGCCCCCGTTGGGTAACCGCGCGCACTGCTAGACGCCAGCCCAGCACGATGCCCACAATATAGGCAAGCGCATACCAGCGCAGCGCCAATTCCAAGCCGAAAACAGAGATCGAGAAGATCTCGGGGGAAATATCGGGAAAGGGGATCAAACCACGCATAGCGACTGCATGCCCTTGAGCCTGTGGGGAAGTCAACCTTGCAGAGCGCCTGTTGCAGGTCCATATAAAGCCCAAGCAACCTGGAGACAGCATATGCAAACCCGTAACAAAATGTTCGACGATATTTCGCAACTGATGACAAATGCGATGGGCGTGGCGCAAGGCGCGCGTGACGAGGCGGAAACCGCCATGAAAGGCATTATGGACCGCTGGCTGGCCGACCGCGATTTTGTCACCCGCGAAGAGTTCGATGCGGTGCGCGCGATGGCACAAAAAGCCCGTGAGGAAAACGAAGCCCTCAAATCGCGCCTCGACGCGCTGGAAGCCAAAGGCTGATCCAAAGGCGGCGCTGCGCGCCATTACATCCAAGATTGCCGCGCGGCACGCCCGCCGCGCGTACGATTCCCGCGCAATCGTAACCAAAAGGTTTACGCTTGCCGCTGATATCCCTCGGTATGGTAACACGCGCCAAGTAATTGGGCCTATTCTTGAGCTATCCACAACTTATTGTGGGTTACCGCAAGAATAGGGGTTGCCAGATCATGTTTCACACCGCACCATATCTAGTAGAGGCGCGGGGGCTCGCCCCGTTCTCTAGCACAGGCACCTAGCTTTGGGGGCTGGACATGGTCTCCTTCGCTAGAGCGATAAAAAGAGGTGACACCATGGCCTTGTCCGAGCAGTACCTAGAAGACGACATCCACCCCATCGACATCGTTGAACATCTGGCCGCCCATCACGAATGGGATTTTGACCGCATTTCAGACGAGCAGATCGCAATGGCCGTTGAGGGGCAGTGGCGCACCTATTCGGTGACTTTGGCCTGGTCTGCCTACGACGAGACGCTGCGCATGGTCTGCACTTTCGATATGGAACCACCCGAAGAAAAGCTGCCCGACCTCTATGCCTTGCTCAACCACGTAAACGACCAATGCTGGGCCGGCGCTTTCACATACTGGGCAGAGCAAAAGCTGATGGTCTACCGCTACGGGCTGGTTCTGGCCGGTGGCAACGTGGCCAGCGCTGACCAGATCGATACGATGATCGGTGCAGCCGTGATGAGCGCCGAGCGCTACTACCCTGCGATGCAATTGCTCATCTGGGGCGATCAGACCCCTGAAGCCGCGCTTCAGGTCGCCATTGCAGAGGCCTACGGACGCGCGTAACACTCACCCCCGACATTAAGATCATGACGGGGGTGCACTTACATGGAAAACAGCAGGATTGCCGCCAAAGGCCTTGTGCTTTTGGGCTGCGGCAAGATGGGTTCCGCGATGCTGGCCGGTTGGCTGGCACACGGACTGCCGCCTACATCTGTATGGGTCATGGAACCCAACCCCTCTGATTGGCTAAAGAGCACAGGCGTGGACCTTTCGGGTGACCTGCCTGCAAACCCTGCTGTTGTCCTTGTGGCCGTCAAGCCGCAGATGATGGCCGACGCCTTGCCCGTTCTGGCGGCGATGGGCAACGGGGATACCGTTTTCGTGAGCGTCGCGGCAGGCATAACCATTGCCTATTTCGAGGCCATCCTCGGCGACCGCACGCCGATCGTGCGCGCGATGCCGAATACGCCAGCTGCGATTTCACAGGGTATCACTGCCATCGTCGGCAATGCCTCAACCAATGCGGCAGCCATGACCGAGGCAGAGCAGTTGCTGCAAGCCGTCGGTGATGTGGTACACGTGCCCGATGAGGCGCAGATTGACGCGGTCACAGGTGTCAGCGGTTCGGGCCCGGCATATGTTTTCCATATGATCGAAACCATGGCCGCTGCGGGCGAGGCTGAGGGTCTGGATGCAAAAACCGCGATGCAGCTGGCCAAAGCCACGGTTGCGGGTGCGGGCGCGCTCGCTATGGCGTCGGAGGAAAGCCCGTCGCAGTTGCGCGTGAATGTCACGTCCCCCAACGGCACGACGCAAGCGGCCCTTGAGGTGTTGATGGATGCCGAAACAGGTTTCCCGGCCTTGTTGGCGCGCGCAGTCAAGGCCGCAGCGGACAGATCGCGCGAGTTGGCCAATGGATGACATCAGTTTTGACGATTTCATGAAAGTTGATATTCGCACAGGCACCATCCGTCGCGCAGAGCCTTTTCCCGAAGCCAGAAAACCCGCCATCAAGATGTGGATCGATTTTGGACCCGAGATCGGCGAAAAGAAAACATCGGCTCAGGTGACGGCGCATTACACGCCAGAAAGCCTGATTGGCAAACAGGTGATCGCGGTCGTTAATTTCCCGCCGCGCCAGATCGGTCCGTTCATGTCCGAAGTGCTGGTGCTCGGGCTGCCGGATAAAGCAGGTGAGGTGGTCCTTTTAGGACCCGACCAGAATGTGCCTTCAGGAGGGCGGATGCATTGACCAAGGTTTTTATGAGCCGACCCTTGCCAGAGAGCGTGCAGCAAGCCGCGCAGGCCCTTTTCGATGTCGACGTGCGTGAGATCACGACACCCTTGACGGGCGACGAGATGCGCCGCGCGTTGACCGAATATGACGCCGTTGTGCCGACCTTGGGCGATATGTTCACGGCCGAAGTGTTTGCCGATGTGCCCGACCCGCGCTGTCGTCTGCTGGCAAACTTTGGCGTGGGCTACAACCACATTGATGTGGAGGCAGCCCGCGCTGCAGGGATCGCGGTCACCAATACGCCTGGCGCTGTAACAGATGCGACGGCCGACACGGCTATGTGTCTGATGCTGATGACGGCACGGCGTGCGGGCGAGGGGGAACGTCTGTTGCGGGCGGGGCGCTGGGAGGGGTGGCATCCGACACAGCTTCTGGGCATGCACCTCAGTGGCAAGACCGTCGGAATCGTCGGCATGGGCCGCATTGGTCAGGCCATCGCGCGCCGGTGCCACATGGGGTTCGGAATGGAGATTGCCTACCACAGTCGGTCACCCAAAACGCTGGATTTTCCTGCCACGCAGAAAGCGTCTTTGGTTGAGCTGGCCGCGGCGGTGGATGTACTGGTCATCGCGGTGCCCGGTGGCGCGGAAACCCACCATCTGATTGACGGACCTGTCTTGGCGGCGATGCAGCCTCACGCACATCTGGTCAATATCGCCCGCGGCAATGTTGTTGAGGAAGCAGCACTGATCTCGGCGTTACAGAATGGTTTAATCGCCGGGGCAGGTCTGGATGTCTACGAATTTGAACCCGACGTTCCCGCAGCGCTGATGGCGATGGAGAACGTCGCGCTGTTACCCCACCTTGGGACGGCCGCGCTGGAAGTGCGTGAAGATATGGGCATGATGAGCGTCGCAAACCTTGCCGCCTTTTTCGACGGCAAGGCGCTTCCTAACGTGGTGTAGACGCTATACCTCAGGTGCTTTCGGATCGGGCACGAGCTTGGGATCAGCGGTCCGGTGCCAGTTCGGATCCTGGCGCTTGATCCGGCGCGATATCCAGTAAGACAGCGGCCAAGAGACAAGCAACCCTGCAAAGGCGGCGGCCAGAACACCCCAGATGTTCTGGTACCCTAGCGAGAAAGCGATCACGAGCGTCGATCCAGCGCAGACGGCACCGGTCATCAGCGTCAGTAGTATACTTAGGCGGTCCATTGTTCTCTCCTTTCGTTGCTTAAGGAGAAAACGCACAGCCCGGCGTTAAGTTCCCTGCGGAAAATCGCCGACCGCTTCGCGCCAATGTCGCCTGCATAAAGAAACGTAGGTTTCGTTGCCGCCAATCTGGACCTGGGCGCCATCTGTGACAACTGTGCCGTCGGCGTCTTTTCGGATGACCATCGTCGCCTTTTTCCCACAGTGGCAGATTGTGCGGACTTCGCGCATCTCATCACATAGCGCAAGCAAGGTGGCCGAGCCCGGAAACAACTTGCCCCGAAAGTCGACCCGCAGGCCGAAACACATAACCGGCACTTTCAGGTCGTCCACGGCACGGGCCAGCTGCCAAACCTGCGCTTCGGTCAGAAACTGGGCCTCGTCCACAAACACACATGCGATGTTTGCTTCGGCCAACCTATTGGCAAGCTTCAGGAATAAATCGTCCCTTTCGTCAAATGTATCCGCAGGCTCGCCAATGCCGATACGCGATGCGATACGCCCATCCCCTGCACGATTGTCAAATCGTGCGGTCAGCAGATAGGGCACCATACCGCGTTCTTTATAGTTATGCGCCGCCTGCAGCAGAACGGTCGACTTGCCGGCGTTCATGGTAGAGTAATGAAAATAAAGCTTGGCCATAGCGTTTGATAGGCGGTGCGAAAGCGCGCTGCAACCTGTTGGATCTGCGGAAAAAAGGGTATTCGTGCGACTGCCGGTTTTCACCGACCTGCCATTCCCCGGATGACAGAACACGAAAAACCCCTACCAAAAACCGGCGTTGGGGCTGCCGGCAACTCATGATCCCCCGCAACTACGGGAGTGTTTTATAAATGACATTTCCCAAACATCTGATTAATGGGTAAAAACAATACGTTTTCCCCGTAGGGAATGACTGTAAATTACTCTAGGGAGGCGGCGATGTCGGTGATCGGCAGGTACTTAAAAAAACACACCGAGACGCTGGTTAAGGACGTGGGCATTGAACAGGCCTGCGCACTGACGGGAAAATCCAAAGCGACGCTGGGCCGGTACTATTCCGACCATGACGAACATGCCGACCGCTTTATTCCAATCGAAGCGGTTGCGCTGTTGGAAAAAGCAGCAGGCTACCCGCATGTGACCGGTGCTCTGGCCGAGCTTGCGGGCAGTTCTTTGCAATATGACGAGCGGCGCCCCAACGAAGAGCGGCCGGGTGGCGTCAATTCGGATGTGATCGCACTCAGCCAGCGCTTTGCCATGCTGATGGGCGAATACCAACAGTCCATGGAGGACGGCAAAATCACGGTTAACGAAGCAAAGCGGTTGCTCCGAGAAACAACGCTATTGCAGCAAGTATTGATCGATATGAAATTGCACCTCGAAAACGATCACGGCGGCGTGGGAAACTAGCTTCAGGCGTTGGCGTGCCGTTCCACAACCACAGACCCGACAGAATAACCGGCCCCGAACGAACAAATCAGCCCGGTGTCGCCATGCGCCATATCATTTGAATGTTTGGAAAATGCGATAATCGATCCGGCAGAGGATGTGTTCGCATAGTCCTGCAGAATATTGGGTTGTTCGGAAGGGTCGGGCGTGCGGCCCAATACCTTGCGACCAATAAAGTCGTTCATGGTCTTATTGGCCTGATGCAGCCAAAGACGTTTCAGGTCTGCAGCATCTACGTTTTCTTCTTTCAGATGCGCCGCAATATGCTCTGACACCATCGGCAGCACTTCTTTAAAAACCTTGCGTCCGTTCTGCATGAACTGCATGTCGCGCCGGTCAACAGTGCCCGACGGGCGCGAGCGGCGCAAAAAGCCATTGTTGTTGCGGATATTGTTTGAAAACTCTGTGGCGCATCGGGTCGATTTTACTTCAAAATACGGGCCTTTTGCGTCTTCGCTGCGTTCAATCAGCGTGGCCGTCGCCACGTCACCAAAAATAAAATGGCAATCACGGTCGCGCCATTCCAGATGGGCCGAGCAGATTTCAGGGTTGATAACCAGTGCCCGCCGGACGGACCCTGACCGGATCATATCCGCCGCAGCCTGAATGCCGAATGTTGCCGAGGAACAGGCGACATTCATGTCAAATGCAAAACCTTTGGCCCCCATCAATGTCTGTATTTCGATGGCAATCGCGGGGTAGGCGCGCTCCATGTTTGAGGCAGCACAGATCACCAGATCAATGTCGCTTGCATCTGTCCCGGCCTGCTCTAGCGCCTTTGTCGCGGCATCAAGCCCCATCTCGGCCATCAAGGAGGGTTCGTCGTCACTGCGCTGGCGCAAAAGCGGATGCATCACGTTGGGGTCCAGAACACCGGTTTTATCGATCACATATCGTTGCTCGATCCCCGACGCCTTGAGGATGAACTCCTCTGATGAATATTCCTTGGCGGGAAGCTCGCCCGCGGCAATCCCTGCTGCCTGTTCAGCATTGTAAAGATCCACATAGGCATTGAAGGCGGTCACCAACTCGGCGTTTGTGATAACGTTTTCGGGCGTGAAAACGCCGGTTCCCGTGATGGCTGGTGTATACATGTCTTGCGTCCCTCATTCGCCTGTCTTGTGCGAGGATATATGCCCTAGGGTCAAGCGACAGAAGGGTATGTGACGCAGCGTCGGACCCGCTGGGGTCCAAACGGTTTAACATGCGATAGGGTCAGATGCCGGTCGGGATCGAATAGACGACATAGCCATCCTGACGAAAGGCCTCGATTGCGCCTGTTTCGGTTACGAATGCTGCCAACCCGTCCATCGCCTCAGGACAGCCAACAAGATCTGCGGTATGATCCAGATAGTTGATCGTCTCTGCGCTTTCCCCCAAGTTGCGGCACGGACCACCAGCAGCGGGGTATCCGTCACCAAAGAAAGGCAGGCTCGTTTCGGGCAGAACCACCGGCTCTGGTTCCGGTGTGCACGCGGCGCCAAGTAGCAAAGCGGGAAGCAAAAGAATGCGCATAATCTGGTCCTCGATATTTCCGCAAATCCTAGACCAACGCTATCAAATCACCAAATGTCTAAGCCAAGGCTGGCACTAGCGGCTGTTTTTTGCCAGTGTCAGCGGACGGGTAAACACCTTGGGGGCGACATGAAGACAACAATTTTGGGCGGTGTCCTTTTCCTTGCGCCGCTGGCGATCATTGCCTTTGTCCTCGGCAGGGTTTTCCAGGTGAGCGCCAAAGTCGTAGAACCTTTGGACAATTTGCTGCCGATCGACAGCATTGCGGGTATTGCCTCGCTGAATATTCTGGCGCTCTTGCTGATCGTCTTGGTGTGTTACTTGACCGGCTTGCTGGCCGAGCGCGCGCTGCTTGGCAAACGCATGCAACGTATTGATGGATTTTTGGTTGATATCATACCTAGCTACGCGGTTTTCAAAGCCTTGGTTGGCAGTGCGTTCTCAGACGAAGAATTGGCCGCGCGCCTAAAACCTGTTTTGGCGCGCTTCGATGATTACGAGCAGATCGCTTTCGAAATCCAGCACGGAGAAACCCAGTCAGTCCTGTTCCTGCCCGGAGCGCCGTCGGCTTGGTCCGGCAGCACGGTCATTGCCGACAACAGCCGCATAACGCCACTGAACATTCCCATACATCAAACGACCAAGCTGCTGCGGACATTCGGGCGCGGGTCACTGGACGTCAAACAAGCGGCTTTGTCCCAAGCCGCGCAGCGCGATCCGGTCTGACGGTGGCCAGCGCGGGTCGGAGCACCACGCGTGCTCCAGATTACCCTTGCAAGGCCTTTACGCCGACGTCGCCGTCAGCTTGCGCGCGGATGGCCAAGGCTGCCGCGTAACTGCCTGCCGCCGTGGTGAAGTACGGGATCCGGTCATACAAAGCGATCGCGCGGATTGATTTGCTGTCGTCAACGGCTTGCGCGCCCTCGGTCGTGTTCATAACCAGATGGATTGCTTCGTCCTTCATCATGTCGGTCACGTCGGGGCGGCCTTCGTACACCTTATTCACGATGCCGCAGTCCATGCCGTGATCGTTCAGCCACTTGGCGGTGCCGCGCGTCGCCACAATCGTAAAGCCCTGATCCAGCAGAATGCGCGCCGTGCTCAGCATGTCTTCGGTCTTGTCGGCGTCCTTGATCGACATAAAGGCACAGCCGCGTGCAGGCAAAACCATACCGGCACCCATCTGCGCCTTGAGAAAGGCGCGCGGAAAATCGCGGTCCCACCCCATCACTTCGCCGGTCGAGCGCATCTCGGGCCCGAGGATCGTATCGACCCCGGGGAAGCGGGCAAAGGGTAGTACGGCCTCTTTGACCGAGAACCAAGGCATGTTCGGGTCTGCCAGCGTCAGCGGATCCCCCAGCGGCAGGACATCGTCGTAGGCTGCATCCTTGTCATAAGGGGCGCGCAGTGGAAAGTTCGACAAAGGCTCGCCTGCCATAATGCGCGCCGCAATGGATGCGATGGCCGAGTCTGTCGCTTTGGCCACAAAAGGTACCGTCCGCGACGCACGCGGGTTGACCTCGATCAGGTAAATCTCGCCATCCTTCAGCGCAAACTGGATGTTCATCAGACCAACCACATTCAGCGCCTTGGCCAGCGCATGGGTCTGTTTTTCCACCTCGGCAATTACGTCGCGCGACAGGGAATAGGGGGGCAGCGAACAGGCACTGTCGCCCGAATGGACGCCAGCCTCTTCGATGTGTTGCATCACACCCGCAACATGTACGTCTGTCCCGTCACATAGCGCATCAACATCCAGTTCAACCGCGCCCGACAGATAGCTATCAAGTAAAACGGGGCTGTCGCCCGACACGACAACAGCCTGAGAAATATACCGCTCAAGACTGGGTTGATCGCGGACGATCTCCATCGCGCGTCCGCCCAACACATATGACGGGCGGATCACCAGTGGGAAACCAATCTCTGCTGCAATTTCAAGCGCTTCCGCGTCAGAATGCGCGATCCCGTTGCGGGGCTGCTTCAGGCCCAGACCCTGCACCAGTTGCTGGAACCGTTCACGGTCTTCGGCCAGATCAATCGCATCGGGTGTCGTGCCCAAGATCGGAATACCGGCTTCTTCCAGCGCATTAGCCAGTTTAAGCGGCGTCTGTCCGCCAAACTGAACGATGACGCCATGCAAAGTGCCATTGTCCTGTTCAACACGCAGGATTTCCATCACATGCTCGAAGGTCAAAGGCTCAAAATACAGACGGTCAGAGGTGTCATAGTCGGTCGATACTGTCTCGGGGTTGCAGTTCACCATGATCGTCTCATAGCCTGCATCCGTCAGCGCATAGCACGCGTGACAGCAGCAATAGTCAAATTCGATTCCTTGCCCGATCCGGTTTGGCCCACCGCCCAGAATGACAACCTTTTTGCGTCCTGTGGGACGCGCTTCGCATTCCACCTCGCCAAAGACCGGCGATTCGTAGGTGGAATACATATACGGTGTCTGCGCTTCGAATTCCGCCGCACAGGTGTCGATGCGTTTGAACACGGCCGTTACGCCAAGGTTGAGACGCGCGCTGCGAATATTGGCCTCGGAGCGCCCGGTGAGCTCTCCCAGACGCGCGTCGGTAAAGCCCATCATCTTGAGGTCGCGTAACCGTTTTTCAGTGACCGGCAACCCGTCTTTGCGCAGGCTGCGTTCGGTCTCAATGATCTCGCGGATGCGTTCCAGAAACCACGGGTCGAACATTGTGACACCATGGATTTCATCATCTCCCAAGCCATGACGCATGGCTTGCGCGATTGTGCGCAGACGGTCCGGTGTCTGTTGGCTGATGGCTTTGACGATGGCTGCCGTGTTCGCACCCTCGATATCCCAAGGGCCGACGCCCACACCTGGAATATCAATCTCGTTGAAACCGGTCAGTCCCTCTTCCATCGACGCCAGCGCTTTTTGCATGCTCTCGTGGATCGTGCGTCCGATCGACATGGCTTCGCCCACGGATTTCATCGCGGTGGTCAGGTTCGGCGTGCTGCCGGGGAATTTTTCAAAAGCGAATTTCGGAATTTTGGTAACCACATAGTCAATCGTCGGCTCAAAGCTCGCAGGTGTCACTTTGGTGATGTCGTTGTCCAGCTCGTCCAGCGTATAGCCCACGGCCAGTTTCGCCGCGATCTTGGCAATCGGGAAACCCGTGGCCTTTGACGCGAGTGCCGAAGACCGTGAAACTCTCGGGTTCATCTCGATCACGACCATGCGTCCGTCGTCGGGGTTCACCGCCCACTGTACGTTTGACCCGCCGGTTTCCACGCCAATCTCGCGTAGCACCGCGATCGAGTGGTTGCGCATGATCTGGTATTCTTTATCGGTCAGCGTCAGGGCAGGGGCCACGGTAATACTGTCGCCGGTGTGCACGCCCATCGGGTCCACGTTCTCAATTGAACAGACGATAATCGCGTTGTCAGCCGTGTCGCGGACGACTTCCATCTCGAATTCTTTCCATCCCAAAAGCGACTCGTCCACAAGGATCTGCCCCACAGGCGAGGCATCCATACCTGTCCGGCAAATCGCTTCGTAATCGTCACGGTTGTAGGCTACGCCGCCGCCCGTGCCGCCCATGGTAAAGGCGGGGCGGATGATGGCAGGCAGGCCCACTTCTTCCAGCGTATCAAGGGCCAGTTGCACCCCCGCGGCGAGATCTTTTTTTCCGTTGGCGTCTTTGGGGGCGGTGACAATCGCAGCCTTCGGATTTTCGATGCCCAGACGGTCCATGGCCTCGCGGAACAGCTTGCGGTCTTCGGCCATCTCGATCGCTTCGCGCTTGGCGCCGATCATTTCGACGCCAAATTTGTCGAGCACGCCCATTTCCTCAAGCGCCAGCGACGTGTTCAGACCGGTTTGCCCGCCCATCGTCGGCAGCAGCGCGTCGGGGCGTTCTTTTTCGATGATCTTGGCGACCATCTCAGGCGTGATCGGTTCGATATAGGTCGCATCGGCCAGTTCAGGGTCGGTCATGATTGTGGCGGGGTTGGAGTTGACGAGGATGACGCGGTAGCCTTCCTCTTTCAGCGCCTTGCAGGCTTGGGCGCCCGAGTAGTCGAACTCGCAAGCCTGACCGATCACAATGGGGCCTGCGCCGATTATCATAATAGAGTTGATATCGGTTCTCTTTGGCATGATCGGCCCCCTTTTGAACAGAACGCCCTAAGCGTTCAAATTGTCCTGCGTTATAGGCATGAGGGTAGTGCGCGCAAGGGGCAAAGGGCGCAAAGGCAAACTAATCGTCAGGAAGTCTGACAAGCAACGCAAAAGGCGACCCGAAGGCCGCCTCGCGTGTGACAGTTAAAGTCAGATTAAATCTGCCTTAAGCTTTCTTTTGACGGCGGCGCATCGCGCCCAATCCGGCAAGACCTGCACCAAGGAGCAGGACAGAAGCAGGCACCGGAACCGCAGAGAGTTCGACGTCGGTTACAGACACACCAACAACAATCGCGCCTCCGTTGTCGCCTACAACCTGACGACCTTTGGAGATCGTGATCTTCAGCTTGTCGATCGCAACATCCGACTGGCCAGACAAAACTGTCGTTGGCGCTGTCGGCGCGGGAACGTCTACGGGAAGCGCCGCGTAAATCTCAGTCAGATCCTGGTATCCAGCGAATGAATACTGACCTGTGTTTTCCTCACCTTCATCCGTGTTCGCCACGGTGAATGAGTCAAAATAGAAGTCGTCGCCGCCACGGTCGAA
>Ga0316191_10001486_pt1 | contig 16565 bp, 13 predicted proteins | sample Eddworburr2cm_MG_FD_204928 | JGI IMG/M metagenome (GOLD analysis project Ga0316191, IMG submission 204928) | Coastal sediment microbial communities from Maine, United States - Eddy worm burrow 2 cm | ecosystem: Environmental > Aquatic > Marine > Coastal > Sediment | place: USA: Maine...
ATCATCAGGTGATAACGACAGAACCTGAAAATTTAAATTTGGAGGATGAAGACGCTAACAATGAAGAATATCTATCGAGCCCTCGTGCTAACAACGTGCGGCATCATGATCACCGCCTTTTCGCCGGTTTATTCCGCCTCAAATGATGACTTTGAGAAACAGGTGGAAGACTACATTCAAAAACTTCCCTACCAGGAGACTTTTGAGTACGCCTTGCGGCTCACGGGCGGAGACCCCGGCAAGCTGAATCAATGGGGCCAGGCGTCACGGGACCTGCTTAAAGCCGGTGAGGACAAGATCGTCCGGAGCAACAACGACACCCTCTACAAGACGGCGTTCGTCTACCTCGGGGATGGGCCGGTGGTGCTGCGCTCGGATTCGCCTTCGCAGGAGCGATTCAGCTCGTTTCAGCTACAGGATGACCGGAATGCGAATTACCGCAACATCATCGGTCCGGACGGTAGCTATACGCTCTACCATGGCGAGAAACCGGAGACCATCACGGGTGAGGCCGTTGAAGTACCGTCGCTCCTGTCCGCGGTCGTCACGCGGATTGAAGTCAAGGACAGGAATGACGCTGCCGACATGGCGGGTGCACAAGCCGTCTTCGACGGCATCACGATTGAAGGTCCGACAATCAGCGAGATGCCCGTAGTCGATCTCCTGAGTGGTTTTGACGAGCAGGTGGCGCAGGAAGCCCACCGGCGCATGGATGAGTTGGCGGGGTCCGTGCCGTTTAGCAAGATGATTGTCGGGCCAGGCCAGGAACCCGGCAAGGATGTCCCCTATCTCTACCACTCTGCCGGCACCAAGGAGGGTTGGGGCGGACCAGCAACCTCTCACAGCGCCTACGAGGCGATGTTTACCGATGAGTCCGGTGAGACCCTCGAAGGCTCGAAGGGCGAATACCTGCTGGTGACAGAGGCGCCTCAGGTCAACGCCTTCTGGTCGATCACCGTTTATGACTCCACCACCGGTCGTTTGCACCCCAACGACGACGACCGCTACCACATCAACAACACGACCGCCGTCAAGAAGGAGGACGGCACCTTGACCTTCCGTTTCAAGGTGAAGTGCGAAGACGGCGACCAGAATTGCCTTGAGGTTCCCGCCGGGCCGTTCGACGTGGTCGCACGTTATTATCTTCCGGAGCCGGAAATCATGAGTGGGAAGTGGAAAATGCCGCACCCTGCCAATGTCAAGAACGATTAAGAACGATTAAGGACGAGGAGAACCTATCATGCTGACACGAAAGAACGCCTCCCTCTTGCTGATCGCCGCCCTTGCGGCAAGCTCAGCGAATCTTCGGGCTCAAGAACCTGATTTGCCCCTGACCCCGTACATGGGGGGACCGGTTGAATTGGTGGAGGCTCCAAACGGCGCGATCGCCAACAAGCGCATCCTCGACGGCATCGGCAAGGTCGCGTGGTTCGAGCCCACCATCGAGCAGCCGGTGGACGGCGTCTGGGTGTTCGGTGGCTTCGGCCTGGCGCCCATTGCGATCATCGACACCGACGAAGGTCTGATCGCCTTCGATACCGGCGACACCAAGCACGATGGCGAGCTCCTGCTGGAGGCGATACGCACGATCAGTGACAAGCCGGTCAAGGCCATCATCTACGGTCACTCGCACACCGTGTTCGGGGCGGGGGTCCTGGCCGAGGGCAGCGAGGACATCCCGATCATCGGCCACCCCAACCTCAACTCGGTGGTGGAGGCCAATATGAAGGCGGCGGGGGCGCCGGCCTATTTCCAGGAGCTCGGCCCCTACCTGACGGCCCGTATGCTGATCCAGTTCAATGCCTTCATGCCGAAAGAGGGTCCGGATGCCTTGGTGGCGCCCACAACCCTTCCTGAAGATTTCGACATGGCGTTCATTCCGGTCAACACGCCGGTCAAGGATGGCCAGGAAATGACCGTGCTGGGACAGAAGATGCAGTTCTTCACCAAATACGGCTCGGATGACAAGGTGCACACCACCGTGTGGCTGCCGGACCGCAAGATCCTCTTTACTACGTTGCTGTGGAGCAGTCCGCCGCAGTTGTATTCCGTGCGCGGCGACGTCTTCCGCGACCCGAGAGAGTGGATCGAGGGCCTGAAGTTCAACCGCAACCTCGAACCCGAAGTCCTGATCTCCGCCGCGGCGAGGCCGGTGGTGGGCGAGGAAGAGATCCGCAAACGTCTGGAAGGTTATTTGGACGGGGCGAGCTTCGTTCTGGACCAATCCTTGCGTGGCATCCTCGGCGGTAAGGGTCCCGATGACCTACGAGACCTGGTCCGCCTGCCCGACTACCTGAAGGAAGTCCCCAATAACCTCGAGAACTACGGTGAGGTGTCCTCCTATCCACCCGCGATCTACTACCAGGCAGTCGGCTGGTACGACAATGACGCGGCTCACCTCGCACCCGTTCCACCGGGAGAAGAGGCAAAACGGATCGTTCCCTTGATGGGTGGACGCGACAAGGTGCTGGCCGCCGCCGCCGCTGCATTAGAGAAGAAGGAATACTCCTGGGCGGCCCAACTCGTCAATTATCTCTACCGACTTGATCCGTCGGATCAGGAAGCTCGGAAGCTCAAGGCCGAGGCGCTCCGCCAGATGGCCTACGTGTCAACGGGCGCGAATAACCGGGCACATCTGTTGTCCCAAGCCTTAGCTCTGGAGGGAAAGGTAAAGCTGCCTCGCGTTGTCCCGCCGCAAGCTGGGACAATTGCGGCATTTCCCACCACATTCGTTGACTACTTCCGGGTACGCATCGATCCCGCCAAGAGCGGCGAAACCGACTCTGTGCTACGTTTTGACTTTCCGAATGATGCGAGTGCCGGCCTGCATGTGCGTCGTGCGGTGGCGGAATTCATTGAGGATCCCGCGGCCTACCCGCGCGACCCGGATATCGTACTGAAGTTGTCTCCGGAGACCTGGGCCAAGGTCTACCTCAGCGCGGAACCCATTGAAGACTTGATCAAGGGCGATGGGCTCGAAGTGACGGCGGGTGATGCGACAGAAGCTGCTCGTATTCTCAATCTCTTTGACCGCTATGATCAAGCTCGGGCTGTCGTCGTGCCGTCTACCTTGATCCAGGATCATCAATGAATCCTAAAAGCCACATCACCACATTAGGGAACCTCTGATTAATTCCGCCGATCTGGGATAATACCGTAAATCGTCAACCATCCAGAGAGATCACCGATGCGACAACAGAGTCTTGCCGATGGCAGTTTCGAGAAGTACCGGAAGAAGACCCGCAAAGAGGTATTTCTGGATGAGATGGATCAGATTATTCCCTGGCAAGATCTGACGGCGGTCATTAAGCCCTTCTACCCGGAACCCAAAGGTGCCGGACGGCGCCCGAAAGGGATTGAACGGATGCTGCGTATTCATTTTCTCCAGCACTGGTTTGAGCTCTCGGATCCTGCAGCAGAAGAAGCGCTGTATGACTCACGGGCGATGCGCCAGTTTGTCGGTATTGATCTGGGGCAGGAGCCAGTGCCGGATGAGACTACGATCTGCAAATTCCGGCATCTGATGGAACGGCACAATCTGGGCGATGAACTGTTTCGTCTGGTCAATGTATATCTGGATGAAAATGGCCTGAAGCTCTCCCGTGGCACGATTGTGGATGCCTCGATTATCAGTGCGCCGAGTTCCACCAAGAACAAGGAAAAGGCCCGCGATCCGGAGATGCACCAGACCCGCAAGGGTAACCAGTGGTACTTCGGCATGAAGGCGCATATTGGTGTGGACAGTCGCAGCAAGCTGATCCACTCGGTGGTGGCTACAGCGGCCAATGTACATGATTCCCAGGTGCTGGATGACCTGCTGCACGGGGACGAGACCCGGGTGTGGGGCGATTCGGCGTACTCAGGCCAGAAGGAGGTGCTTTGTGAGTATGCACCGAATGCCAGGGATTTCACGCAAAAGAAAGGCAGTCGTCATCGTTCCCTTTCGGCCGAGGAGCGGTCACGGAACCGAACCAAATCAAAGGTGCGTGCCAAGGTCGAGCATGTCTTTCATGTCATGAAACGTCAGTTTGGCTACACCAAGGTCCGGTATCGAGGGCTGGACAAGAACGCCCACCACCTTTTCATCAAGTGCGCTCTGGTGAACCTGGTGTTATCGAAGCGACGATTATTGCGGCTGGCGCAGGTGTAATGCGTCTGAAACAGACCTTGAGAGCCACATTACGACTTTCAGGATAACCAAAAGCCTGAGTTGTGGTGCTCAGGTCATGATGTTCTAACAGCACTCAGTGCGATTACGTCATGGGTTACTGCAGGCGTGATTTGTTCAGAGGATCCTTAGGTATGAACTTGAGGTGGTTTGATCAGCGACTCAGCCGGAATACCCAGGCCTTCGTGGAGCTTCCAGATCATCTTCAAAGTCAGCGAGCGCTTGTGATTTAGGATCTCGTAAACGCGATTACTTTTGCCGATCATCGGCTCAAGGTCTTTTACGGTTAAGCCCTTGCGTTCCATCTCGAACTTGATTGCCTCAACAGGATCGGGCAAATCCATCGGGAAATGCTTGGCTTCATAAGCCTCAATAAGCGTGACCATGACATCCAGCTTTTCGCCTTCTGGAGTGTCTGGCCCAGCCATCATCAGGCTTTCAATTTCTTTCAATGCCGCGCGGTAGTCGGCATCAGTTTTAATCGGTTTGATGTCCATCGTTAATCCTCCGGCAGTTAAATGGTTTGCACATCAATCTTGTCGTACTGCATATGGGTGCCAATAAAGCGGATGTAGACAACCCTGTAGGTGTAGTTTATCCACACGATGAGTCGATACTTGTTTCCCGCTATATTGAACACCACTCGGCCGTCTTTAAGGATGCTGGCATTCCCGAAGTCCTGCTTTACCTCGGCAGGCGAACTCCAGTCGGCTTGCAAGGCATGACGGTACCAGGCCAAAGTTGGCTCCTTTGCATCCTGATATTCCGGGTTCTCTTCCCAGAAGGCTTTCAGGGTCGACAGTGCGATGAGTCTCATGTGTCCGATATAATAGTCCCAAAATGGGACTGCCGCAACAATTTTTCGCTACACTGATATTTGGCCTACTTCATCAACCTGGATATCCTCGTGAAATGGTGTTCGAATGTGACGTTCAGTGCTTACGGATTTGTGGGAAAAATGAAACTTTTTGAAGAAATTCCTGAGCATGGTATTTTTCATGGTATTACGGTTTAGCAGGAAAATAAGCCATTGAATATAAAAGACAAAAATGGCTTATTTACAATCGAGTGGGAATAGTACCTTCTGCCCGGTACCGGTTCCAGATGACTGATGCAGACTGGATGCAAGCAGCCCTGCTGCTGGCCGGCCGGGCTGCCGCGGCAGGCGAGGTACCGGTCGGTGCCGTGCTGGTACAGGGCGAGTCACTGCTTGCGGAAGGCTGGAACCAGCCAATAGCCGCGCATGACCCGACGGCGCATGCAGAGGTCATGGCCCTGCGCGCTGCGGGCCAGTCACTTGGCAATTACCGGCTTGCCGATACCACCCTCTACGTCACTCTGGAGCCCTGCCTGATGTGTGTCGGTGCGATCGTGCACGCCCGGGTGGCACGGCTGGTGTTCGGCGCCTATGATCCGAAAAGCGGCGCCGTGACGAGTTGTCTGCAGGGTTTTGACGCGCCCGGGCTGAATCACCGGGTTGTAGCGAGCGGTGGTGTCCTGGCCGGGGAATGCGGAGGAATCCTGCAAGAGTTTTTTCGCGAGCGGCGAGGGTAGTGCCATGCTGCATCCCGCTGGCTGGTGGTCTAGACTAGGCAGATGAACAAGCCACTCTGTATTGCATTGTTTTTCCTGATTGGGGGTGCCGTGCTGGCCGATGACAGCCCCCCTGCCGGTGTCGACATGACCCTCGAGCGGGTATCCGAGCATGTATATTTTGTGCAAGGTATCCCCGGCGCGGCAACCGATAACGAGGGTTTTATCTCCAATGCCGGCGTGATTGTGACCGGTGCGGGTGTCGTGATCTTCGACGCACTGGGTACGCCGGCACTATCCCGGCTGATGCTGGAAAAAATCCGCGTGATTACCGATGAACCCGTGGTACGCGTGATCGTGAGTCACTATCATGCAGACCATATCTACGGGTTACAGGTATTCGAAGACCTGAATGCAGAGATACTTGCACCGGCTGGCGCAGAGAAATACCTGGCGTCTGACAGTGCCAGGGAACGGCTGGAAGAGCGTCGTTTTACACTCGATCCCTGGGTCAATGACAGGACCCGCCTGGTCTTTCCGGACCAGTACCTCAGCGAGGGAAAGCAATTCCGCCTCGGAGATGTGGATTTTATGATTACCGTCGTCGGTAATGCCCATTCTGACGGCGATCTGACTCTCTATGTTGAACCTGACCGGGTGTTGTTTTCCGGTGATATTATTTTTGAGGGTCGGGTTCCCTTTCTGGGTGACGCCAATACCCGGCGCTGGGTCCGGACACTCGAACGGATGGAAAAGGAGCAACTGGTCGCTCTGGTTCCCGGTCATGGTGGTGTGGCCGACAATCCCAACGAGGCAGTCAGTCTGACGCGACGCTACCTGGTGTACTTGCGGGAAAAGATGGGGGAGGCCGTCAGCGAGTTTATACCTTTCAGCGAGGCCTATGAGGAAATTGACTGGTCGGACTTTGAACAACTCCCTGCCTTTGCAGAGGCAAACCGGCGCAATGCCTATCAGGTGTACCTGTCGATGGAGGCTGAAATGCTCGGTGAGCAGTAACAGCACAAAGGCTCAATGTTCACCTTGTTACAGCGCCGGTGAGTCGAACTGCGGTGGTTCCTGAACCACTTGCTTGTCTTCAGAGTCTTTTCCGGTCAGCCACACCAGGATATCGTAGTAGGTGCGTATGTTATCAACATAACGCACCGGTTCCTGTCCCCGGGCATAGCCATGACGGGTTTGCTGGAACCACTTTTTCTTGCTTAGCAGGGGCAGGTTTTCCTTAACATCCACCCAGCGGTCAAAATTGCCCTCGTTTTTCTGGGTCAGAATGCGTGCGTCTTCAAGATGCCCAAGGCCAACATTATAGGCCGCCAGTGCCAGCCATGTGCGGTCGGGTTCCGGTATCCGTTCAGGCATACGCTGCAGCATGTTTGCGAAGTAGCGTGCGCCGCCACGAATACTTTGTGCCGGGTCATTGCGGTCCTTGATACCCAGGTCCTTGGCGGCCGCCTTCGTCAGCATCATGATGCCACGGACCCCGGTCGGTGAGACAGCATTCGAATTCCAGTGTGATTCCTGGTAACCAATGGCGGCCAGCAGCCGCCAGTCCATACCGACTTCGCTGGCGGCCTTGATAAAGAGGTCCCTGTATTGCGGCAAGCGCTGTTCGATATGTGCCTGGTAACGTCGGGTGCCCACGTAGTCAAATTCTCCGATGTGACCATAGTAGCGATCAATGAGTCGTTCCAGTCTCCCGTCTTTCCTGATGGTCTTGAAAAAGGCTTTGGCAGCATTAAACAGGCTGTCATCCTTGCTGCGGGGAAATGCCCAGGCCAGGGGTTTCGGCGGGCTGATGTCGAAGGCCGGCTTCAGTTCCGGGTAGAAGCGCCGGTTGACTGCCACTTCATTGGAGTCTGCAATGGTGTATTCAATCAATTGCTGCCAGACCAGAGCCAGCAGTTCATCACTTTCCAGTTCCGCATTTGTTTGCCAGGCAAGCGCCGGATAGTCTTCCTGCAGTTTTTCCAGCTGCTCTTCATGGCTGCTGCCGGCGACGACTTCCAGAATACCATCGAGGTCAGCGAGAGTCTTTGGCCTGGTAGATCCGCTGCGGTAGACGAGCTGGGGGGTGATTTCCTGGTAGACCGGTCCGAAGCGGACTTTTTCCTTGCGTTTATCGGTGATGGTCAAGCCCGCTGCTGCGAGATTGGCATTACCCAGAGCCGTTAATGGCAGGATATCACTGAAATTCGCCGGCACGACCATTCGCAGCTCCACCCCAAGGTAATCAGCAAAGCGCTTCGCGAGGTCGTATTCAAGACCGGTGGGTCCGTCCGGGCCTTCAAAGTAGGTCGTGGGGCTGTTACGGGTAATAACTATCAGCTCATTATGTGCCTTCACCTGCTCAAGCTCGGTGGGCGGTCTGCCGCAAGCCGCCAGGGCGAGGCAGGCCATGCAGGGGAGGGCATAACGCAGCATGGCGATTATGGCAATGGATGCGCTAGAATACACAGCCACAAAGGCTGGTTGGATTGCTGTCCAGGTAGATCCAAACCCGATGAAAGACATAGACGACCTGTATTGTTTTATAATCCCGAGTCTTTGTGGGGTTATCATACAGTAATGATCGGCTGATTAGCCAAATTCTAAGTTTTTTAACCTCCTGGAGAGGTACCGAAGTGGTCATAACGGCACCGACTCGAAATCGGTTGGGGGCGTTAGCCCCACGTGGGTTCGAACCCCACCCTCTCCGCCATTTTCAGATGTTTATTGATTCACCTCCTTTGCCGGTACTTCCGGCTGTGCCACGCAGCGTAGAGAATTAGTAATATTCCCTGCTGCATTTCTCAGGTGGTCGCCGGCCAGATGGGCATCACACAGCACCATCCGGTACGACTTCCACCCGCCCGGTTCCCCGGGTGGATTTTCACGAAATATGTGGGTTATGCTTCCTGTACCCTACCGGCACACAGGCATGGAGTGCAATTTCGTGCGTTTCGTGAATTTGTCTCTGTGATACGATGATGCCATGACTCTCATGGTGTGAAACAGGTGAACAGACCCGTATAAATGCAGGCTTGTGCAGATGCATGGGCGGCTGGCTTGGCCTAGAATCACCCATATATTGCACCAAATAAAAAAGGGGGAATACCTATGTCGACGGTTATGATAATCGACGATCAGTCGATTAGCCGATTGATTCTGCAGGAACTTATCTGGTCTCTGGACGAGAATATTCAGGTCGAGGCATTCTCCGACCCCATAGCAGCCCTGGAATGGGCAAAACAACATACTCCGGACCTGATCCTGACCGATTACAAAATGCCGGACATGGATGGGGTGGAGTTTACGCTGTGGGTGCGCCGCATACCTTCATGCATGGATATCCCGGTTATCATTATCACTTGCGTGGAGGACAAGGCCGTTCGCTACCGCGCCCTGGAAGCAGGCGCCACAGATTTTCTCAACAAACCGATTGATCATCATGAATGCCGGGCACGCTGTCGCAACCTGCTGGTGCTGCGACAGCAACAACAAATTATCAAGGACAAGGCACGGTGGCTGGAGTCCGAGATAGAGGACACCACCCAGAAAATCACCATGCGTGAACAGGAGACCCTGCTGAGGCTCGCCCGGGCAGGTGAATATCATAATGAGGATACCGGCAATCATGTCCTTCGTATGTCGCGCTATGCGCGCATGATAGCTGAAACCATGGGCAGGCCTGCGGAAGAATGCGAGATTATTGAACATGCGGCCCCCATGCACGATATCGGAAAAATTGGCATACCCGATGACATCCTGTTAAAACCGGACAAGCTGACCGCGCAGGAACGCATTATCATGCAAGAGCATGCCAACATTGGCTATCGGATACTCCATGACAGTCCATCCTGTTATCTGCAGACCGGTGCAATCATCGCGCAGTCACACCATGAACGCTACGATGGCAAGGGATACCCGCATGGGCTGGAAGGACAACAGATAGCACTGGCTGCACGTATTGTGGCTGTTGCCGACGTGTTCGATGCACTGGTGTCCAGGCGTCCGTACAAATCGCCATGGCCATTGCAAAGCGCACTTGATTACCTGGTCGAACAAAAAGGCAAACAATTCGATCCCGATTGCATCGACGCATTTCTGACCTGCACCAGTCAAATCGACAGCATTCAGAATATGTTCGCTGATGAATGCAGATAAGCCTAAGCAGACCGATACTGATTTAACCTGATACGAATATCAGCACAATGCAGAAACTGTTATACATATCACGCGAGTCTGGCGACCACCATCATATCGCCCGACATCTGGCGAGCTGGGGAATGGAGCTGGAACAGGTTACTTCCTGTGCCAGGGCATTTGCATACCTGATCAATGCAGCTGATGCAGGTAGTCCACTGCCGCTGGTGCTTCTGGACGGGACACGCCTGGATTTCAATCCGGTCCATTTTGCACAGACCATCCGGCGGGATAGTCAGCTGAATGGAACCAGGCTGGTCCTGATCACCCCGGAAATCGGGGAGCAAGAGCGCACACGGGCCATCCGGGTCGGCTACTCGAAACTGCTTGGTACGCCGGTCGATAAAACCCTGTTGTTCAATGCGCTGCATAACCAGCCACATCCGTCCAGCGCCCCCGCGGATATTCCCCGCATCATCGACCGCTATCGGCAATCCCACTCCCCGGTATCGCCCAAAGAGATACTCATCTGCGAGCCGGATGAAAACACCTGCCGCATGATTACGAAATTGCTGGAACGTAATGATCACTGGGTTTTTCAGGTCAGTGATGGAGAACAGGCCCTGCAGGCACTGGAAAACCATGTGTTCGATCTGGCCATTATCGACATGGATATACCCGCAATGACAGGTACCGAACTGGTCAGCACCTATCGTATAACTCATATCAACAGAATCGACATGCCGTTTATTATGGTGACCGATAGCGTTTCGACAGATACCGGGGGATCCGGTGTTGATGCGATACTGACACGCCCGGTCAACCCAAGAGCACTGCTCGATACGCTGGCCGCGGTCTGTCAGCAAAACAGGTTGGGCCTTGCGGATGATTCCAGCAATGCATCGCTGAGAAATGCCGCTGTCAGGTCAATGTATCTGAATCTGCCAGTACTGGATCTCGCTCTGTTGAAGGAGCTGGAAGAACTCGGACGCAACTATGATTTCCTTGAACTCCTCAGTGAAAGCTTCCTTGGCGATATGGATCAGCTCCTGCAAAAGATGACCCGTGCGTTTGCACAAAAGAATCATGAGCGCTTTATTGATTGTGCCCATGCACTCAAAAGCAGTGCCGCAAGCATCGGGGCGCATATGCTTCATGACTTGTGTGCACGTGCCTGCCAGCTGGTACCGTCTGACTGGGGTTCGGACGTGCTGTCACTGCTGCATGAAATCGAGGATGCCACCAAATCGACGCGCGCCAACCTGAACAGCTACCTGGAACAATACAAGCATAATCTCAACGGTTCGTGAGATTGTTCTTATTGAACCTGAAGACACACCCGATCCCTCCATTTTCGCTGGCTCCCCACCCCGAGTCAGGAACTTATCTGCAGCCCGCGGCCGGTAACGTTAATATCGCTTCTAACAGCGGATTTTTACCACAATCCTGAATCGCTACGGTCGGGTCGGTTACCTGCTGTTGCACCCCCATCCCCTGCTGGCGGCAAAAGGCTTCTCATTGCACCACCCCGAAAGCATGTAGTTGACTAAGCCATACACTTTATGCAGGCTACACAAGCTATATCACCGAACGGTCATAATAAAGCCATGGCTTCAGGTTTCATCAAGTAAACATGCGGTTACCTGGTCGTGTGGCCATTCGACACCATAAATATCAACCAACGTCGGGGGAATACACCATGAAGCAACTAACTAATGCAAGTAACAAATACAGCGACATGCAGCGGCTGAATATCCGTCATGACCGGGACTATCAGGCCGTATGGGCAGAAATGTCTTTTACCGGCCGGCCATGCATGAATATGGTTATGCTGAATGACCTGGCTGGAGCTCAGGATGAAATCGCAGCACTGTGCAGAAAAAACAATAATACCGGTGCCGGTAACGAGCTGCAGTACCAGGTACTGAGTTCTGCAACGCCGGGGGTATTCAGCCTTGGGGGTGACCTTGAATATTTTCTGGAGGCCATCAGAAAGCAGGACCGACCAGCCCTGCTGCGTTATGCACAGGCCTGTATCGATGTGTTGTATAAATCCGCCTGTGGCTACGGTTCCGACCTGACGACAATTGCGCTCGTGCAGGGTGAGGCGCTGGGTGGCGGCTTTGAAGCGGCGCTCTCCTGTAATGTCATTATTGCTGAACGCAGTGCCAGTTTCGGCTTTCCAGAGACACTGTTCGGAATGTTTCCCGGTATGGGAGCCTACAGCCTGCTGGCCAGGCGGATTACGCCGACCATGGCGAAACGCCTTATCGAGAGTGGTAACGTCTATACAGCTGACGAGTTGTATGACATGGGTGTCATCGATACAGTCGTTGCCGACGGCGAAGGCAGCAAGGCCGTACATGAACTGATCAGGGCGCGCCGCAATCGTATTACCGGATATCGCGGCCTGGAACTCGCCATGGCCGAGGTTAATCCGGTCTCATACGAGGAGCTGTCGAATATTGTCAATATCTGGGTCGACACTGCCCTGCAATTAAGCAACAAAAATATGCGGCTGATGGAATATTTGCTGGATGTCCAGAACAGGCGCTGGGATACGGCAACGGAAAAGACTGTAGCACGGTTGCCAGGGCAGGTAGCAGATATGTCCGGCGCGTGTGACAGAAGCGCGGCCGCCTAGGCCGCCAGCTGCAGTGCGGGCCTGGCCGCACTGCAGCTGGCGGGGATTGAGAAACTGCTGCGGCGGCTATTACCACCTGCCGTCTGTAAAATGCGGCCGGTAGTAGATTAATGCGAGGCCGCGTGCTTGTCGTACTGCAGTTCTGTCTCCAGGGCAGACTTCGCACGTTCAAAGGCACTTTCCAGATGCCTGAGGCAATCGCCACCCTGTGATGCCAGTTCACCCGCAAGCAGGTTGTTAGCGACGCTCGCCTGTTCAACCAGTTCCAGCAGCCCCAGGTAGGCAGCCGAACCTTTCAGCGCATGGGCCAGTTCAGTGAAATGCAGCGCATCATTCCCGTGCAGTGCATCACTCATTCCCTGTAACAGTTGCTGTCCATCAAGGATGAAGCGCTGTGCAAGCTTGTGAACAAAATCATTGCTGCTACCAAGACTGGCAATATCGGCGAGCACTCTCCGGTCGATTACCACCACGGATTCTGCACGGTTCCCGGCAGATTTGACCGACTCCCGCAGGCCCGGGTTTTCAGCCTGCCTGGTATCGCCAGCCGCCCTGGCTATTATTTTCAACAGTTGTGATGAATTAACCGGCTTGGTCAGGAAATAGTGTATACCTGCCTCCTGGCAGGCCTGCCTGGCTTCAACAGTTGCATTCGCCGTCAGCATGACAAACGGAATCCCCGCTTCGCCGGCATGAGCAAACCGATAAACTTTGTAGACTTCAATGCCACCAACGATCGGCATGTGCATGTCAACAATTGCCAGATCGTACTCATCACGTTTCAGCGCATCGAGCGCGTCCTGCCCGTCTTCCACCAGGTGACAATCATGTCCTGCACGCTCAAGCAAGCGGCCAACCACCATACGATTGGTTGCATTGTCTTCGGCAACCAGAATTTTCAGTTTGCGCGGAATGGTGTATTCACGCGTGATGTGTTTAGTAAGGTTTATAACATCGTCATTATCGTAGTGACTTACATGCGATGCATGCAGTGCATTGAACAGCAGACTTTTGTCCAGCGGACTTTGCAGGGTATAAACAGTGTTGCTACCGGTATCCTGCGCGGGGATAGTGCGACCCTCCTCGCTGACGATCAGCACAGTCAAATCATGCAGTGCCTTCGTGCTGTGCAGTGCCAGCAGCATATTCTGAATGTCTTCGTCAGCCAGCACATGGTCAAGAATCAGCACATCAAACTGTGGCTTCGTAAGGAGGTCATCAACCAGCAGGCGGAGCGCATCCCGGGCAGTACGAACATTGCGAAACGTGACACCCCAGCCATCCAGGTGGCGCATAATTTCCGTGCCGCCCCCGACAGTCGTGCCAAGGCGCAGCACACGGCAATCCTGGAGCTGATGCAGGCCGGCTGCATCAGCAGCCTGTTCTGAAAACTCGACGTCAAACCAGAATTCGGTACCAATACCCGGCGTACTGCGAAAGCCGATACGTCCACCCATCATCTCGACCAGCTGCTTGGCTATGGCGGTACCCAAACCGGTGCCACCAAAACGCCGGGTTGTGCTCTCGTCACCCTGGGAAAATTTATCAAAGATATTGCCTTGTACCGCTTCCGGAATACCGATACCGGTGTCCACCACTTCGAAATGTATCAGGGTGCGGTTGCGCGCTCGCCGGATCGTGCTGCAACTCAGCACAACACTCCCCTCTGCTGTAAACTTAATGGCGTTGCCAACCAGGTTGGTCAGCACCTGCCGCAAATGCAGTACATCACCATGCAGGCTGAAGGGTGTATCCAGCGCTATGGAACTGCGAATAAGGATGCCTTTATCCTTCGCCTGCTGCTGGAACATACTCACCGTGGAGTGAATGAGGTCATGCAGGTCAAAGTCCACCTGCTCAAGCGTGAGCTTTCCGGACTCGATCTTTGATATATCCAGAATATCCTCGATCTGGTGCAGCAGTGCCTGTCCTGATGCGTTGATAGTATCAACATATGCCCGCTCCTCACTGCCGAGATTGCAGGAGCTGAGCAACTCGCCCGACCCGATGATGCCGTTCAGCGGTGTGCGAATTTCATGGCTCATCCTGGCGAGGAATTCGCTTTTGGCGCGGTTGGCATATTCGGCACGCTTGCGTTCCCGGTTAACTCGCTGCAACAGCATTGCCGCGTAGCCGGGCAGTATTATCAGCGCGATCAGCAGTCCTGCGGAAAGGCTGGAATGCTGATGCCAGAATGGCGTCATTTCCACCACCAGTGCAAAACCTGCAACTGACATCGCCGCGGAAAGATAGAGGTACTTCGCGCCGTAGCGGAAGCCATTGCCGAAGGTAATCCAGAGATACATGGGATACCAGGGCGCACCAAGTTCCCCGGTGGCAGACAGCCAGTAGGTTGTCATGCCAAGATCGGCCACCATGCCAATGATGCGGCGCAAGGGTGACTGCCCTGACTGGTACAGTATGGCAACCAGCAGTGCGACAGAAAACGCCAGCAGGCTGCCAAACACGACCGCCAGTGCACTGTTCGCAACAGTGCCTGAACTCTCAGGACGAAATATCAGTAAATAGACAAGTACGAACAGGACGGCAACGATCCGGATCATTGCCTGCTCATGTTCCGAATCCGGTCTGTTCCGGAGGCGCTCCAGCATGGACTGCCAGAGCCTGTATGGTGTGTTACTCGCCTGCTCAGGATTCTTCTGCATAACAGTTAATGTGTATTATTAACTTTTCCAGCTAAAGAAACGGGTAGGCTAACGTAATACCCGCATGGAATAAAGGACAATATGGCCGTTAGCAGGCTTTTCACGCGCCCGGTGCCATAACCGGGATGGTGCCGGAATTGGAAACCGGGGCAATGAATGCTAGTCTAGCGGGTCACTTCCACCGCTACTACGCAGCCATTGTCTATTCAGGCCCGAAATATGACACAAGATCTAGTAAATGCTGTAATTATGGCAATTTCAAAACAGAAAGGCCTGGATTCTTCGTGCATAGACCTGGACTCATCGCTGCTCGAACTAGGTGTCAACTCTCTCGATGCCATCTCCATTGTGTATGACATTGAGGACCGCTTTGAGGTCGAGGTGCCCAATGAGATGCTGGCGGACCTCGAATCAGTACGTGATATTGTTAACAAGCTGTCGGCCCTGATCACTGTCCAGGCCTGACTTGAACCAGCGGGTGGTTATTACCGGGCTGGGCGCCATTTCGGCGTTGGGCCATACGACCAGCCAGTTCTGGGATGCCCTGATGCACGGCCGCAGCGGCATTCAAGCCCTCAAAGGTCTGCAAACCGACCAGCTCAAAATTCAGATTGGTGCAGAAGTACCCGATTATCGGCCAGAGGACTACTTCAGCGCGCAGGACCTGCCGCTACTGGATCGTTTTTCCCAGTTCGCCCTGCTTGCCACCCGCGAAGCACTGTCGGATGCCGGCCTCGATGAAGCAGCCGTTCATGGCGCAGCCGCCATCATCGGTACCGGCTGCGGCGGCAAAGGGACCGACGAGGATACCTATCAGTGCCTGTATGAGCAGGGGAAATCGCGCTTGCACCCGCTGACTATCCCGAAGGGCATGCCAAGCGCGGCAGCCAGCCAGGTCAGCATGCAACTGGGAATTACCGGACCGGTATTCTCCGTTACCAGTGCTTGTGCATCCGCAGCTCATGCTACCTCTGTGGCCATGGCCATGATCCGAAGTGGTCTTGTCAACGTCGCCATAACGGGGGGTACCGATGCACCGTTTACCTATGGCCTTATGAAGGCATGGGAAGCGCTGCGTGTTCTTTCCAATGACAGCTGCCGCCCGTTTTGCGTGGACCGCTCGGGACTGGTGCTTGGTGAGGGTGCCGGTATCGTGGTACTGGAGTCGCTTGCGCATGCGCAGCAGCGAGACGCGGTCATCCATGCCGAACTTGCCGGATGCGGCATGTCCGCAGATGCGGGCCACATTACGGACCCATCATTAAAAGGGGCCGCAAGGGCCATGCAGGCAGCACTGTCCGATGCAGCGTTGTCACCTTCCGAAGTGGATTACATCAATGCTCACGGTACCGGTACGCGTGCCAATGACGTGATGGAGAGCAGTGCAATACGCGAAGTCTTCGGCAAGCACGCC
>Ga0316191_10001487_pt1 | contig 16558 bp, 14 predicted proteins | sample Eddworburr2cm_MG_FD_204928 | JGI IMG/M metagenome (GOLD analysis project Ga0316191, IMG submission 204928) | Coastal sediment microbial communities from Maine, United States - Eddy worm burrow 2 cm | ecosystem: Environmental > Aquatic > Marine > Coastal > Sediment | place: USA: Maine...
CGCCAGTATGGGGTGTCTGTGGCTTTTAATGATTTACCTGCGCGGAGAAATTTTGGCAGGGCACTAAAATAGACATCCCCGGGTGGGTGTAGGTAATAATCAGCTACCCAGCTGAGAAACTCAAGATGCCTGGCCTGTAGTAAGGGCTCACTATCTAGAATCTCCTCGACAAATTTGAGTTTTTTCATATCCAGTGACGATGAATCACTGATGTCAATGACCAGTCCTGTCAGCACACGACTACCAAAGCCAACCCGCACGCGACAGCCTGGCCGGGGAACAGGCAGGGTGGACGGTAAACTATAATCAAATAGACTGCGTACAGGGACAGGCAGTGCAACCTTGATAATGGTTAGACGATCTGCCCGTATATCAGCAGATTCCGACAACTTATCGGACACGGAATCAACCATTTGTGAATTTGACATTACGACTTAAAAATATTAGGCAGAAAAAATTTTTCACGACCTTTTCAGCCTGTGGATAACTTTGTTAGTAAACAGCATAAAATGGCCTGTAGACAGGCTTACAGGAAGTGTTAGCCTAAAAAGATGAAAATTTAATAATGATGATTAATCCCAGTAAAAACAATATGTTAAATCATTTGCTAATATAGCTATATAACGCTTGCCCTAGTTTATTACATCTATCAGACAGATTCCTAAATATGTGAATAAGTGTTTGTTTATGGAACAACGAAGTATCAATCACTTAGGCTGGATAGCTAATCCTGAACAGATCGATTTGGCTTTAAAAGTCATTTATTACTCAGTAAAAACCACTATTATTTCAACCAGGAATAGATTGAATAAATAATGCCATTCAAAATTTTTAATAAGCGCACAATGTGACATCCATGGCAATAAATTATGCCACCTCTTTCCCCTTGTTTTCCTGTGTACAGAAAGGCAGGATTATATTAAACAGCCTGCACCTGTAGACAAATGACAACAGATATACAATTACAGCAAGTAATCTCTGACTCAATCAGTCAAGCAACAGGCCGGCCATTTACTATTGAACACCTAAAAGGTACTTCAGGTGGCTGTATCAACAATGCCTATGTTGCCACAGGCAGCAATCAGCGTTATTTCATCAAAACCAACCGATATGATGCTCTGGCCATGTTTCAAGCAGAGAGCCAGGCCCTCGATGAAATGGCACGCACACGAACCATACGCGTACCATTAGCCGTCTGTAGCGGGCAATATAATGATCAATCCTGGCTGGTACTGGAGCATCTGCAACTTAAAAGACAGGGAAGCCTGCAGCAACTAGGTGAACAATTGGCTGCCCTGCACAGGATTACTAGTGAAAAATACGGCTGGTTTCGTGAAAATACCATTGGCTCAACACCGCAAATAAATACTTACAGTGACAGCTGGATCGACTTTTTCCGCGACAGGCGACTCGCTTACCAGTTGTCACTTGCGGCTAAAAATGGCGGCGGTAGAAACCTGCAAAAATCCGGTGTAGCGCTAATCGAATGTATTGCTGATTTTTTTGAGGGTTATCAGCCGCAAGCATCCTTGTTACATGGTGATCTCTGGGGAGGAAACTATGCCTTTCTTGAGACAGACGAACCGGTAATTTTTGATCCCGCACTCTACTATGGTGACCGCGAAGCAGACATTGCAATGACTGAACTGTTTGGCGGATTTAGTAATTCGTTTCGTGCTGCCTATGAAAACTGCTGGCCGCTTGATAGTGGCTATGCGACACGCAAGCATCTATATAACAGCTACCATGTCCTCAACCATTTTAATCTGTTTGGAGGCGGCTATGCATTGCAGGCAGAAAATATGATCAATCGCCTGTTAAGTGAAAGAAACGCCTGACGGCTGAAGAACTAACGTGATAACAGAAAAATACAGTGACTGGTTTTATTTATTCTGCATAGCTATTAGCATCATCCGGCAATACATCTCGCAGGGCATCTCGGTCTATCCACCAATTATCACCAACGATAATATCGAGCATCATGCCCAGGCGAGGGAGAAACTTTTCCGGTTGATTTAGTTCCAGCCGTTCTACCCACATATCAATCATTTCGCGATCTTTGAGATTGCTGTGCCGGTAAGCGACACTGGCCAGCAGGTTGCCGGTGAGGAAGCCCAGGCTTTCGCGCATCTTTTCATCCGCGGCGCGGAGGTTTGCAAGATAATGAGCGGTTGCGGCAGCGACAGCTCCGCCATCTGAGTCACTCGGCGTTTCCTCAATCACATGATCAAGCATATTGGTACTTAATGTCGGATCGACGGGAAAAGTCACGGCGAGCCAGACACCATTACCCAATGCGACAATTGATTCATCCTGGTCAGCAGCATACAAAACATCGCAGGTTTCGACTGCATCCTGCCAGCTGGCCGCAGCAACAAAAGCATCAAATAATGGACGTGCTATATCCCATGCTTCAATTTTTCTGTCCATCGCAACAAGCAGAGTTGCAATATCGAGAAGTAAGCGGCTACGTGCAAGCTCATCACTGCCTGCAGGCATTTCCGCCAGCCTTTTCTGCAGGCTGGTGAGTTCCTGCAGCATCTGTTCTGTAACATTCTCATCGGGTTCAATGATATTATCACTGATACCCATGCCAATTAGATTATCTGTCATTGTGTTAAACCAGTTATGTGTAGCGGAAGTTATAGGGATTTTAATTTACTCGTAATCAACATGCTATGTCGTTTTCCATCACAAATGCATGGCTTTACGCTGTCGATAAATAAGCCATGTATTGGGACCATGTCCTGTGAATGACATCGGCCTGGTAGTGATTATTGCTATCGCGGTGATCTTTGTTGCACCCTATCTGTATATGCGCATCTCGGCAGCGCGGGCTGTTGGTAAACCAGCGCCTCCGATGGCCAGGATAAATGGTAAAGATACTGATACCGGGCAGCCGCTTAACCTATATTTCATGTCTAAACATTGCTCAATGTGCAAAAAGATGACACCGTTCATCGAGCAGCTAATGTTAAATAAAACCGGTGTGGTTATGGTTGACATTAATCACTCGCCGGAGCTGGCCAGTGACTTCCATGTCTATGGCACCCCGACGCTAATGGTGGTAAAACATGGAGTTATTGAAAAAGTGAAACTGGGCAAACTGAGTGAGAAAAAAATCAATCAGTTTTTTGATGACTAGCGCCCTCACAGTACAATAATCGCCAATAAAAGCCAATTAAAAAAGGGCACCCGCGGGTGCCCTTTTCCTGTCGCAGGTAAACCTGCCGAACAACAGTAAGCAGCTTACTTCGCGTTGTCTACCATGTACTGAATAGTGGCTTTCAGGTCTTCATCAGTACAATCCATGCAGGTACCTTTTGGTGGCATTGCGCCTTTACCCTTGATAGACACAGCCAGCAATGTATCCATACCTGTTGCAATACGTGGGGCCCACGCGGCTTTATCGCCAAATTTTGGAGCACCAGCAACACCGGCAGCATGGCAGGTGAAACATTTTGTATCATAAATCTCTTTACCTTTGTCTGCGCTTGCAACGCCAGAAAAAGCAACTAATGAAGCAGCAAGTACCAGGCTTGTAGTCAATTTCATTTAAATTCTCCAGTTTTATTAACGTTTTCCTGAACTGACACGGCAATGTCAATACAGGCTCAAAATCATTTTAATCAGGCCAACCTGAATAAGGGCTGAACATTCTTACAAAGATAAGAGACAAAATAAAGATAAAATTCTTATGGGATAGAATAAATATTTCCCAATACTCTCGACAAAATATCCATCTTCAGGTCCTGATATCCATCTGTCCCTGTCTTTGTATTGATCTATTTTCATCCAGCAGAAATTCGATTAATGCTTTCTGGGCATGCAGTCGATTCTCTGCTTCATCCCAGACCATGCTCTGCGGGCCTTCGAGTACTTCTTCACTCACTTCATAACCGCGGTAGGCCGGCAGGCAATGCAGGAAAATCGCGTTTTCTGACGCCAGCTTCATTAATGCAGAGTCCACCGTATAGCCTTCAAAGGCCTGCTCTCTCTGCTGCTTTTCTTCTTCCTGCCCCATGCTTATCCAGGTGTCAGTGACAACAACATCCACGCCTTTGATCGCTTCTGCAGGTGAATTTGTCAGCGTGACGCGGTCTTCACAGGCTTCCAGTAATTCTGCATCCGGCTCAAACCCCTGCGGCACTGCAATAGCTATATTAAAGCCAAACTGCTTGGCAGCGATCATCCATGAATGGCACATATTGTTACCATCGCCTATGTATGCCACCTCAATATTCTCTGTACGCCCTAACTTTTCACGCACTGTCATCATATCTGCCAGCAACTGGCAGGGGTGATTAAAATCTGTCAGTGCATTGATGACAGGGACACTACTATATTCTGCGAATCGAATGATATTGCCATGCAGACCAGTTCGAATTGCCACGATGTCTACCATACTGGAGATTACCCTGGCTGTATCCTCTATTGGTTCTCCGCGACCAACCTGTGCGTCAGCCGGAGAAAGAAATAGTGTGCTGCCTCCCATCTGGTTCATACCTGTTTCAAACGAGACCCGAGTACGGGTTGAAGACTTGTCGAATAGCAGTGCCAGGGTCTTTCCCTGCATCAACTGAGATGTCCTGCCGGACTTGATCTCATGTTTAAGCTCGATGGCGCGATTCAGCAGAGCGTTCAGCTCTTCAGGTGATAGATCAAGCAAACTAATAAAATGCCGTGTCATTTGTTCAAAAACTCTTCAACTAAAGGGATCAGGCGCGTAGCGATCTCCCGGATTTCAGACTCGCTGGCTACCAGGGGGGGCAGCAGGCGAATGACGTTGTCAGCCGTGACATTGATCAGCAAACCCTTTTCCGCGGCCTGCATAACCAGCTCACCACACGGCTTATTCAGTTCGATTGCCAGCAGCAGCCCTACACCGCGCACATCTTTTACTCCGTGTTTGTCCGCAAGGGCATCTGCAAGCAATTGCTTAAGCAATGCACCTGACTGTGCGGCCTGGTTTGCAAAATTTTCTCGTTCCAGTATCTCCAGAACGGTTAGTGCCGTAGCACTGGCCAGTGGGTTGCCACCAAAGGTGGAGCCATGATTACCGGGACCGAACACCTCAGACGCGGCCTTATTTACAACGCATGCACCGACAGGCATGCCGTTACCAAGCGCCTTGGCCAGGGTCATCACATCCGGCACAATACCAGCATGCTGGTGGGCGAACCATTTGCCACTGCGGCACAACCCGGTCTGGATCTCATCGAGCATCAATAGCCATCCATTGTCGTCACAAATCTCGCGCAACGCGGCCAGGTAGCCTTGATCAGGAATCTTGATTCCACCTTCACCCTGTATCGGCTCTACCAGTATAGCAACGACATTCTGATCATTCGTCGCCGCATGGCGAACGGCGTCAAGGTCATTGTAGGGTATACGACTAAACCCTCTCAACAGCGGCTCAAATCCAGCCCGAACTTTACGATTTCCGGTAGCACTCAGTGTGGCCATAGTACGACCATGAAAACTGCCCTCACAAACAAGAATAGACGGTGTGTCTATGCCTTTTTTGTGGCCATACAAACGGGCGATCTTTATTGCTGCTTCGTTGGCTTCTGCACCTGAATTGGCAAAAAACACCCTGTCCATCCCTGTCAGCTTTGCCAGGCGGTCAGCCAGCCTTGTCTGCAAAGGAATTTCATATAAATTCGAAGTATGCATCAATGTTGACGACTGTTCGCAAATCGCCTTGCTAATTTCAGGATGGCAATGGCCAAGACCGCAAACAGCGATACCGGAGATGGCATCTAGGTATTTATTACCTTCGCTGTCTTCCAGCCATACACCCTCGCCACGTGCGAATGCCAGAGGTAATCGATTGTATGTAGTCATCAGATGTTGCATTTTACTACCCATAAAAAACAAAAAAGCGCCTCTATGCGGGCGCGAAACAAGACTTTATATCACAATATTATCTAATGGAAAAGAAAAAACCCGGCCACAGCCGGGTTCCACTTAAATTACTTTCTGAGAAAACAGAAACTCTTCAGAAAGAAATCATGATACTCATGTGTGCAGTGCTACCGGCGACCATGAAAAATAGCATTGGAATAGATAGCATGGTATTGGTGCGAGAAGCCAGCAGTGCAATACGGGCAGCTTTCAGCCTGGCTTCATCGGTGGCTTCAACCATTCCCAGAACCTTCTTCTGGTTTGGCCAGATCAGTACCCAGACATTAAATAGCATGATTGTGCCCATCCAGACACCAAGACCGATATATGCCGCTGTACCTTTCAGCAGAAACGCATTACCAAGTCCAATACCACTCCTTTCAAGGTAATAGGCGCCTGTCAGCCAGGTAACCAGTGCAGCCCAGCGGAACCAGAGCAGGGCGCGCGGTGCAATAAATTTAGTGATTGCAGTAGCAGAGCCGTCTTCCTTGATTTTGCCCATGCTGGGAACCTGAATAAAGTTAAAATAGTACAGTAATCCAATCCAGGTAATTCCGGCCATTACGTGTAGCCAGCGATCAATTAATAGATCCATAATATTTTCCTAGTGCGTGTGGTTTGACGTGTAAATCATCAGGGATGATTTACATTGTGGCAGATAATTAACCAAGGAAATTCTTTGCAAAGAAGAACAGGACGACCGTCAGAACGAGCCCTGAAATTATTGTGCCAATGACTGAATCGAGTGGGTTGTTCATTGATAACTCCGAAATCTAAAAAGCTTATTTATAAGATGGTGAGTGCGTTGAAATAGATAAATTTTCTCTTCAGCGAATGTTGAGCGAAACTGTCAACTTTTCATTCTACTCTGACTGTGCGTTTTCGGGCAACAGTGGAGGCTGCGCATTCTATGCGCGCCGCCAGTGCAGAATTTCGCCTGCACACAAGGGAACTATTTCTTCAGTCCCCGCTTGTATTAATGATGGAACCTGCCAGTTTTCTTTCTTCAGCGTTATCTGTTCACTATTGGCTTGTAAGCCATAAAACCTCGGGCCGTTGAGACTGGCAAAGGCTTCCAGCTTATCCAGGGCATCATTGTCCTCAAATATTTGCGCATATAGCTCGAGCGCCACCGGTGCTGAATACATTCCAGCGCAGCCGCAGCCTGACTCTTTACTTGCACGGTCATGTGGAGCACTGTCGGTGCCGAGAAAGAACTTTCGATTGCCACTGATCGCTGCAGCGACCAGCGCCTGCCTGTGCGTTTCCCTCTTCAATACTGGCAGACAGTAATGATGGGGACGAATGCCCTTATTAAACATGGCATTACGATTAAGCAGCAGATGATGCGCTGTCAGTGTTGCAGCGACATTGTCGCCGGCATCGAGGACAAACTCTACACCCTGGCGTGAGGTTAGGTGTTCGAATACCACCTTAAGCCCTGGCAAGGCTTGCAGTAGCGGCGACAATACATGATCGATAAAGACGGCTTCTCTATCAAAGACATCAACATCAGCGTGCGTTACTTCACCATGCACCAGCAGCGGCACCTGGTATTCAGCCATCGCTTCCAGAGTTGGCATAAGGTCTGGCAGACTGGTAACACCTGACGCGGAATTAGTTGTTGCACCGGCAGGGTAAAGCTTGAAAGCATGAACATACGGATTGTCTGCCGCCGCCTGAACATCAGCTGGACTGGTGTGATCGGTCAGGTAAAGTGTCATCAAGGCTTCAAAATCACAGTCGCCGGGGCAGGCATTGAGAATATCCCGCCGGTAGCTCATCGCCATCTCAACATCTGTAACCGGCGGGATCAGGTTCGGCATGACGATAGCACGCCTGAATGAATTTACTGTGGCGGGCAGTACGGCTTCTAGAATCTGGCCTTCGCGTAAATGCAAATGCCAGTCATCGGGTTTTATGATAGTCAGCGTTTTCATTAAAATCCTTTTTAACCTATTGATAATATTAATTAATTAAGCCGATTAACGACTCTCCCAGGCTTAATTTTCCTTGACCCTGACAGTCAAAATAACGATTATACGCGTTTGTATTTATTAATTTATCATATTCAGGTTATTGAACACTCAGCGAGATGAGAATATGCGTTGAGGAAAATGATCCCAACACCGCTGCACTCGCAGCTGGATTTACCAGCTTTCTGATATCTCCTTGCCACCAGGCAGTGAAACATCGGCTGCAATCCAGGGAATGTTTCAATTCACAAAGGCCTGTATCGAGGGAAAACCATGACGACAGAAAACGATCCTGATCCACGCGAAACCAGAGAATGGCTTGACGCGCTGGACTCTGTCATAGAAGTAGAAGGCACCGACCGGGCGCATTATCTAATAGAAAAACTGGTAGACAAGGCTCGCCGCGCTGGCGCTTATTTGCCTTTCAGCGGCAACACCGCTTACGTCAATACTATCCCTGCCAACAAACAGATGCGCAAGCCCGGCGATATGAAGATTGAAAATCGCCTGAAATCATATATTCGTTGGAACGCCATGGCGATGGTGGTAAAAGCCAACCTCAAGCCAGGAGCTGTCGGCGGTCATATTGCAAGTTTCGCCTCATCCGCCACACTTTATGATGTTGGTTTCAATGATTTCTTTCATGGCCACGATGCGGAAAAAGGCTGTGATCTGATTTTCTTCCAGGGCCACATTGCACCAGGCATTTATGCACGCGCCTATCTTGAGGGCCGTATTACTGAAGAGCAAATGCTGAACTTCCGTTTTGAAGCAGATGGCAACGGCCTCTCATCCTATCCACACCCCTGGCTGATGCGTGATTTCTGGCAGTTCCCGACTGTCTCTATGGGACTGGGGCCAATCATGGCTATCTACCAGGCGCGCTTCATGAAATACCTTGATGACCGTCAGATCCTCGATACTGATGGCCGCAAAGTCTGGGCATTTTGTGGCGATGGCGAAATGGATGAACCTGAGTCAATTGGCGCAATCAGCCTGGCAGGACGTGAAAAACTGGACGACCTGATTTTTGTCATCAACTGTAATCTGCAGCGGCTGGACGGTCCTGTGCGTGGTAATGGCAAGATAATCCAGGAACTGGAATCCCTGTTCCGCGGCGCCGGCTGGAATGTTATCAAGGTAATCTGGGGTTCAGGCTGGGACCGCCTGCTGGCACGTGACAAAGACGGACTATTACTTAAGCGCATGGAAGAGGCGGTTGACGGTGACTACCAGGCCTATAAATCCAGGGACGGCGCTTTTGTTCGTGAACATTTCTTCGGCAAGTACCCTGAGTTGCTCGATATGGTCGCTGACATGACCGACGATGACATCTGGCACCTGCTGAGAGGCGGCCATGACCCGCGCAAGGTTTATGCCGCTTACCATGAAGCCGTCAATCACGAAGGTCAGCCATCGGTGATCCTTGCGAAGACGGTCAAGGGCTATGGCATGGGGACTGCCGGTGAGGCACAGAACACCACGCATTCTCAGAAAAAAATTACTCAGGAGCAGCTCCGCCGCTTCCGTGACCGCTTTGGTCTGCCAATTTCCGATGATGAACTAGAACAGATTCCATTCATCAAGCCGGATGAAGACAGCGAAGAAATGCGCTATCTGCATGAGCGCCGACAGGCGTTGGGCGGGTATTTACCGAAGCGCACTACAGATGTCCCGGCACTCGATATACCTGATCTGGACATTTTTGATCCGCTGCTTAAAAGCAGCGGCGACAGAGAGCTGTCGACCACCATGGCATTTGTTCGCATGCTCTCGATCATGACCCGCGACAAGACTATTGGCAAACACCTGGTGCCAATTATCCCTGATGAAGCCCGCACTTTTGGAATGGAAGGGCTGTTCCGGCAACTGGGCATATATTCATCTTCCGGTCAGCTGTATGAGCCCGAGGATCATGCCTCAATCATGTGGTACCGCGAAGATACCAAGGGCCAGATTCTGCAGGAAGGTATTAATGAAGCAGGCGCCATGTCTGACTGGATTGCAGCAGCCACCGCCTATACCAATCATGGCATCAACATGATTCCGTTCTATATCTATTATTCAATGTTCGGCTTCCAGCGCGTTGGTGACCTGATATGGGCGGCCGGTGATATGCAGGCCAGGGGTTTTCTGATGGGAGGCACTGCGGGCAGAACGACGTTGAATGGTGAAGGTCTGCAACATCAGGACGGTCACAGCCTGCTGGCCTCGGGCGGTATACCAAATTGTGTTTCCTATGATCCTACCTATGCCTATGAACTTGCAGTCATTGTTCATGAAGGTATGCGGAGGATGTACCAGCAGCAGGAAAATGTCTTCTATTACATCACGCTGATGAATGAAAACTATCATCACCCGGAAATGCCTGAAGGGGTAGAGCAGGGGATCCTGCGTGGCATGTATCTGCTGAAAAAAGGCGGCCGTAAAAAACTGCATGTGCAACTGCTTGGAAGCGGCACCATACTGCGTGAAGTCGAAACAGCTGCTGAACAGCTGGAAAAGGAATGGGCAGTCTCTGCCGATGTCTGGAGTGCAACCAGCTTTAACGAACTTCGTCGCGACATGGATGACTGTGAACGCTGGAATCGGCTCAATCCCGGCAAAAAGAAACGCACCTGCTATGTCGCAGAATGTCTATCTGAGAAAAGAGGTCCGGTGATTGCATCAACTGACTATGTTCGTCTCTATGCAGACCAGATCCGGGCTGCTGTGCCAGGCAAATACCGTGTTCTCGGCACAGATGGCTTTGGCCGCAGCGATACACGAAAGGCCCTGCGCAGCTTTTTCGAGGTAAACAGCGCTCATATTGTCGTTGCCGCACTGCAATCATTAGCTGACAATGGAGAACTGCCAGGCAAAATGGTCAGCGAAGCAATTAAAAAATACGGCATCGATGGCAGCAAGCCAAATCCTGCCACTGTTTAGGCATAACCGCATATAAATATCATGAAGAATATAAAAGAAATCCCTGTTCCGGATATTGGCGACTTCGATGAAGTAGAAGTCATAGAAATACTGGTTAGCGCCGGCGATCAGGTTGAAGCAGAAGACTCACTGATCTCTCTGGAGAGTGACAAGGCAACGATGGAAATCCCGGCGCCAGAAGCCGGCATAGTCAAGGAAGTCAAAGTATCGGTCGGTGATAAGGTCTCTGTTGGTAATGTCATTCTGTTACTTGAGAGCAGTGCTGCCGTTGAAAAACCGGATAATGCACCGACAGTGGCGAAAGCTGCTGCGGCAGCACCTGAGAATATTCCAGCGACTGAAACTACACCAGCGCCGCTGGCCGCCACCGAAGCAGGCGACGAAATAGTTCCCTATGCACCAGACACGGTAGCGGGGCAAATACGTTCACATGCCTCGCCATCTGTACGACGATTTGCATTTGACCTCGGCGTCAAGCTGCATCAGGTACGCGGGTCAGGACCGAAGGCGAGAATCCTTAAGGAAGATGTGCAGGGCTTTGTAAAACAAAGCATGCAGAAATGTACCGCTGACACAGATTCCGGCAGTGTGATACCTCCGGTACCCAAAGTTGATTTTGCCAAGTTTGGTGAAATTGAAGTCAGGCCGTTGTCCCGCATTAAAAAGATTGCTGGCAAACATCTGCATGCCTGCTGGCTGAATATCCCGCATGTTACCCAGTTTGATGAGGCAGATACTACCGACCTGGAAGAATTCCGTAACAGTATGAAGGATGATGCTGCGCGCAAAGGTGTTCGCATGACACCACTGGTTTTCATCATGAAGGCCGTGGTCTCCGCACTAAAAGAATTCCCTCAATTCAATGCTTCACTGGATGAAAGCAAAGAGAACCTGATCATCAAGAGTTATTATAATATTGGTGTTGCCGTCGATACCCCTGACGGCCTGATGGTTCCTGTCATTCGTGATGTCGATAGCAAAGGCTTTTATCATCTGGCGGAAGAGTTGATGGAAATCAGCAATCGTGCCCGTGATGGTTCGTTAATGCCCGCTGATCTGCAGGGAGGCACATTCTCTATCTCCAGCCTTGGTGGCATAGGCGGCACAAATTTCACCCCTATCGTTAATGCGCCGGAGGTAGCAATACTTGGTGTTGCACGCTCGCAAATGAAGCCGGTTTGGAATGGCAGCAAATTTGTGCCTCGTTTGATGCTGCCGCTTGCACTTTCTTACGATCATAGGGTTATTGATGGTGCTGATGGTGCACGCTTCACGAGTTACCTGAGCAGAATGCTCACCGACATACGTAAAGTACTCCTGTAAGTAGAGACGGTAAGGAAACAAACAAATGAGTAAGCTGACTGAGGTACGTCTGCCTGATATAGGTGATTTTGACGAAGTTGAGATCATTGAAATACTGGTTGCCAGCGGTGACACCGTAAACAAGGAAGATTCGTTGATCACCCTGGAAAGCGATAAGGCAACAATGGAAATTCCTTCGCCTGCCGATGGGCTGATCAAAGACATCCTGGTAGCTGTGGGAGATAAAGTTACCCAGGGTACAGCCATATTGATGCTGGAAGAGCAGTCTGAAACGGCGCCATCAGACATCACACCGCCTGCTGAAACGAAGGCAACGGCCGAACAGACAGCACAAACTACAGCAAGATCGCCTGCGACTGAGGCCTCTACAGCCACGAACATTGAAAAAACCGACAAGCATGCCGAGGTTCTGGTGCTTGGTTCAGGCCCTGGTGGCTATACCGCTGCTTTTCGCGCTGCTGACCTTGGCAGGCAGGTCATAATGATTGAGCGGCATCAACGCATCGGCGGTGTTTGCCTGAATGTTGGCTGTATTCCATCCAAAGCCCTGTTGCACACAGCTGCCGTCATCAATGAAGCAGAGGAAATGGCCGACCATGGTGTTAGTTTTGGCATGCCTGATATTGATATCGAAAAAATTGCAGGCTGGAAAGAATCTGTCGTTGACCGCCTGACTGGCGGCCTGAAGATGCTGGCTAAACAACGTAAAGTTGAAGTGGTTACCGGCGAGGGTAAATTTACATCACCAAACCATATCTCTGTCACTACTGCAGACGGCGATATCACAATTTCTTTTGATCATTGCATCATTGCCGCGGGCTCAAGAGTAACAAAAATTCCCAGTTTCCCGAATGACGACCCTCGCGTAATGGATTCCACCGATGCGCTGGAGCTTGCAGAGATTCCACAGCGATTACTGGTCATCGGTGGCGGCATTATCGGCCTGGAGATGGCGACCGTTTACGAAGCTCTGGGTGCAAAAATAACCATTGTTGAAATGCTCGACGGCCTGATACCGGGTGCCGATAAAGACATTATTCGACCTCTGGCAAAACGCCTCAAGGCTCGATATGAAAATATTTACCTGAACACCGCAGTCACTGAGATCAAGCCGTTAAAAAATGGGCTTGAAGTTACATTTGATGGCAAGGATGCGCCGCAGTCGGATACCTTCGACCGCATCCTCGTCGCCGTTGGACGCAGTCCAAACGGACTGTTGATTGACGCAGACAAAGCCGGTGTCAATGTCGATGAGCGTGGCTTTATAGCTGTCAATAAACAGCAGCAAACCAATATCCCCCACATCTACGCTATCGGCGATATAGTTGGCCAGCCTATGCTGGCGCACAAGGCAACACACGAGGGGAAAGTGGCTGCAGAAGTGATCAGCGGCATGAAATCGATTTTCGATCCGATGACGATACCCTCAGTAGCCTATACAGATCCCGAAGTTGCCTGGATGGGGCTGACAGAGACACAGGCAAAAGCCGACGGTATTGCTGTAGAGAAGGGCGCCTTCCCATGGGCTGCCAGTGGACGCAGCCTGTCAATAGGCCGTGATGAAGGCATGACCAAGGCTTTATTTGATAAGAAAACAGGTCGTATCGTTGGTGCCGGCATCGTTGGCCCTAATGCCGGAGAACTGATTGCTGAAGCGGTGCTGGCACTGGAGCTGGGTGCTGATGCCGAGGATATCGGACTGACGATTCACCCGCATCCGACATTATCTGAAACATTCTGCTTTGCAGCGGAAATGGCAGAAGGCACAATAACCGACCTGATGCCGCCAAGAAAAAGACCAGATAAATGATGAAGCATGACAATAAAGCATCTGTCTTTAGACTTCAGTCAAATTTATGTAAATTTTCGGCGCTCACAACGTCCCAACAAATAACAACCGTACAGCAGGTGCAAATAAAACCATGTCTGAAGTAAAAAAAGTTGTCCTCGCCTATTCAGGCGGCCTAGATACCTCCATCATTCTGCGCTGGCTGAAGGATGAATATCAATGTGAAATTGTCACATTCACAGCTGATATCGGGCAGGGTGAGGAAGTCGAGCCGGCACGCGCCAAGGCCGAGGCGGCAGGCATCAAGGAAATATATATTGAGGACCTGCGTGAGGAGTTTGCTCGAGATTATGTCTTCCCGATGTTTCGTGCCAACACTATTTACGAAGGTGAGTACTTACTTGGCACCTCGATTGCCCGCCCACTAATTGCCAAGCGCCTGATAGAAATTGCACGTGAAACCGGCGCCGATGCCATCTCACATGGAGCGACAGGGAAGGGTAACGACCAGGTCCGCTTTGAGCTTGGCGCCTATGCACTGATGCCAGGTATTAAAATTATTGCACCATGGCGTGAATGGGACCTGCTTTCACGTGACAAGCTGATGAGGTATGCCGAAGAACACGGTATTCCTGTAGAACTAAAACGCGGCACCAAATCACCTTACTCGATGGATGCCAATCTTCTACACATTTCCTATGAAGGCGACAACCTCGAAGACCCATGGAATGAACCTGAAGAAGATATGTGGCGCTGGACAGTATCACCGGAAAATGCGCCTGACCGCCCTCTGTATATTGAACTCGAATTTAAAAAGGGCGATATCGTGGCAATCAATGGCGAAGCTATGAGCCCGGCCACAGTAATGGAATACCTGAACCGCGTCGGCGGCGAAAATGGCATTGGCCGCGATGATATTGTCGAAAACCGCTATGTTGGAATGAAATCACGTGGCTGTTATGAAACCCCCGCAGGCACCATCATGCTGAAGGCCCACAGGGCAATGGAATCACTGACGCTGGACCGTGAAGCCATGCACCTTAAAGATGAATTGATGCCACGTTATGCCAAGCTTATCTATAACGGTTACTGGTGGAGCCCCGAACGCGAAATGCTGCAGCTAATGATTGATGAATCGCAGAAGAACGTTAACGGCAGTGTCCGCTTGAAACTTTACAAAGGCGGCATCATGGTGGTGGGCAGGAAGTCAGAAACCGACAGCCTGTTCGATGAGGATATTGCTACCTTCGAAGATGACGCGGGCGCCTATGACCAGTCTGATGCGACGGGCTTTATTCGCCTTAACGCCCTGCGCCTGCGGATCGCTGCCGGTAAGAAAGGTCTGTAGCACAGCGCTACCAGGATAGACAACGGAGATATAACAATGCGAATGCTTCATACCATGTTACGTGTCGGCGACCTCGAACGCTCGCTTAGCTTCTATACCGAAGTCCTCGGCATGAAATTACTCAGACGGAAAGATTATCCCGGTGGAAAATTCACCCTCGCATTTGTCGGTTACGGTGATGAGTCTGATCACACAGTTATTGAACTGACGCACAACTGGGACACTGACAGTTATGATCTTGGCACCGGTTACGGGCATATCGCCCTGGCGGTAGATGATGCCGCCGCTGCCTGCAATGCCATACGCGAGAAGGGCGGCAATGTCGTTCGTGAAGCTGGCCCGATGAAGCATGGAGGCAGCGTTATTGCGTTTATCGAAGATCCTGATGGTTACAAGATTGAACTCATCGAAAGATCCTGAATAACGCAGTTGCATACTTAATCCTAGCGCGACATGCGTCGATTATCTTCACGTATAGAGGCCATTACACGCTGCCTGTCTTGCTGTCATCAGCCTGTAACAATTTACTGCTATTGTTTGCTACGCTACTATTAGCTGTAAACTCCCTCCCAATATGCAGAAAAAAATCCTGGTCATTGAAGACGAAAGCGCTATTCGCGAGATGATCGTGTTTGCACTGGAAAGCGAGGACTATAAGGTAGTCGGTGTTGAAAATGGCCAGTCAGCCAAACAGGCTATGGCAGGATTCACTCCTGATTTAATGATCATCGACTGGATGCTGCCGGGTGTCAGCGGCCTGGAACTGGTCCGCGGTTTTCGACGATCTGCGCCGACGCGGACAAAACCTATTATTATGCTGACCGCTCGCAGCGAAGAAAATGACCGGGTTGACGGGCTCGACTCCGGTGCTGATGACTATATCACCAAGCCCTTTTCCACACGTGAACTGCTGTCCCGCATCTCTGCGTTATTACGCCGCGCTGACGCTTTCGAAGGCACTGTGCAACCGTTACAGGCAGGTGAAATATTGCTGGATCCGGCATCACATGAACTAACAATTTGTGGCAAACCTGCAAGCCCCGGGCCGACCGAATACAAACTGCTGTTATTCCTGATGCAGCATCCAAACCGTGTCTATTCCAGGGGACAGCTTCTGGATTATGTCTGGGGTGAAGATATATACATTGAAGAAAGGACTGTAGATGTTCATGTCCTGCGCCTGAGAAAACTGCTTAAACAATTCAATCTTGATCACATGCTGCAAACCGTTCGTGGCACCGGCTATCGGTTTAGTGTCGGCTCAGAACAACTAAAATAAACTTTCTG
>Ga0316191_10001489_pt1 | contig 16550 bp, 16 predicted proteins | sample Eddworburr2cm_MG_FD_204928 | JGI IMG/M metagenome (GOLD analysis project Ga0316191, IMG submission 204928) | Coastal sediment microbial communities from Maine, United States - Eddy worm burrow 2 cm | ecosystem: Environmental > Aquatic > Marine > Coastal > Sediment | place: USA: Maine...
CACAGTGCGCCGCTGGCTTATATCTGTGGCACCAGCGGTGTCATTATCGGAGCGGATCTGATGCGCATTGCTGATATCCGGAAAATTGGCGCACCCTTCGCCTCCATTGGCGGGGCGGGTACATTTGATGGTGTTTTTATTACCGGCATTGTTGCCGTACTGCTGGCCTGAACGACTTTAGATATCGAGCTCGAAATTGACCTCTTTCCACTCGTCCCCGATGACCAGCACCCCCTGACAGAAATTTCCGCCGCGATGCTCGACCCGATCCAGCACTGATGAAAAATTCTTGCCCTCAATCGGCAGCAGGGCACTTATACCGGGTTGCAGCTCCGCCTCACCAATCCAGCAGGCAACATGCTTCTCATCCACCTGTTGCATCAGCACATGCCACTTCCGTATACCCGTCGACATCTCCGAGTGCCCCAGCATGCTTAACCGGGCCTGCTCAAACTCACCATCCAGCCAGGTGCCTCCCATCATCACGCCCCTGGCCTGAACACGCTTCCAGATAAGTGTTGCCCGTTTCACACCCTTGCCGGAGCGATTAATGGCAATCAGGCTGTCTACATTCGGCAGCTCGGCCCTGGGATCATCCACGACAAGTCGGAATCCGGTATCGTCAACATCAACCAGTGTGGCAGGGCTGCCTTTGCCAGACGGCAGATTTACAACATCATCCCAGAGCGTGAGCAGGAGAACATTCTCCCGTGCTGCAGTACGGCTGTCGCTATGCTTCAATGCCCCCAGTTTTTCATGTATCAGCTTACTCATTGCAGGTGAGATAACCTTGCGTGTCTGAATCGTTCCACCCGGTTTGCTGTTTGCCTCTTCCAACAGCCTGATAAGCGGCGTGATGGATGCAACAATCCGGTCATTGCTCGACACACTGGCCAAAGGCTTATGCAGCACGGAACGGCCCGGATGATGTTTATCTACCTGCTCGACCCAGAATCCGTCCACCCTGTCGGCCTCTTCACCTGCCGGGATGAAATAGACCTCGCATGTCGACAGAATCGGAGAGAGCGTACGCATCAACTCCTTCTGGCCGGCTGCACTCATGGAAAAAAAGTCCATCCGCTCAATGAGAAGATATGTTGCAATTTCGCTCGCCACCTCCTCCCTTAAACGCTTGGAAACCACACTCCCCAACTGCTGTTGGCATGCCATCACACAGTGGGCAAAATGGAAAAACTGGCCATGCAACTCAGCGAAGGCATCCTCGTAACGCTCAAGTTTATGTCGAAGCAGAAGCATGCTAAAAGCAAGCCCATGGAGAGCAACGTCCAGCAATGTTTCAAAGTCCGGTCTGGCACTGTTGGCGTGATATCCATGGAATGCAACTTCACAAACAGAGAGTGCTTTATCGAGGTTGGCATCACTCATCAACGCTGCATGTGACCGGCATATTTCCAACAGTTCAGGCAATGACGGGTGATAAGCAGCCGCCATATGCTTGAGAAGGCCGGCAATCTCCCCCCGGCATCGTGTGGTCTCTTTATCGGCCGTAGCCTGGTTCAGTGCCGCATAAGCCTTTTCCAGTTCATCGGCAGTTGGAAAATGCTCAAACCGACCACTCTGATGCGGCGGCGTATGCGGCGGTTTGGGGAAGGCAATGTTGATATCTTTAGGCTGTGTCACACTCGCTCCACTGAAGACTATGGCTTCTTAAATGATCATAGACCTTTTTCGGCAATGTCGCATGCATGTTTATGGAAACCCGGGAAATTCTGAAACCTGTTTTTCAGCACTGCTTTGGCAGGTTTCACCAAAATGGGATAAACTCATAGCATGGCTATCCGCAATCCATATCCCGAACATGGCGGCAACCGCTTCAGGCTGCTGGCAGGAGCCGATGCCTTTCTCCCTGTTATGGAGCTGGAGATTCATCGCGCCAGACACTATGTGCTGTTTGAGCAATACCTGATCAGCTCAGGAAGTGTGGCAACCCGATTCATTGATGCTTTTGCCGCCTGTGTGCAACGCGGCGTGCAGGTCTACATGCTGATCGACCATTTCGGCGCCCGCAGACTCTCTATTGCAGACCGGCAGCGCATCACAGACGCCGGGATAGCACTGCTGTTTTACAATCCCGCCTACCTGAGCCACTTTTTCCGCGGCCTGCCGCGAAATCATTGTAAAGTACTGCTGATTGATGGCGAGGTGGCCTACAGCGGCGGTGCCGGTATCACCGACGACTATGAAGCGCGGGGTTCCAGCCTGCCGTGGCATGATCTGATCGTGGAGATGCGGGGGCCCATCGTCGGGGACTGGCAAAGCCAGTTTGTCCGAATCTGGCAGCAGTGGCGTGGTGAGATCACCCTTCCGGAAATAAAACCGCCGGACACAGCTGTCGGACAAGCCGGCGGGCAACGTGGCCGGCTTTCAGTCAGCCTGCGCGGCCTGCGTAAATTTATCAGGCAATCACTGCTTTTTCAGACCCGATCCGCTTCCGAACGGGTATGGCTGGGGACTGCCTACTATCTGCCGGGACGCAGAATGCTGTGGTCGCTTCGTGCGGCAAGAAAACGTGGCGTCGATGTACGCCTGCTGTTGCCGGGAAAGATCAACGATCACCCCGCCGTCTATCATGCCGGACGCCGCTATTATCACAGGCTGCTGCGCCAAGGCATCCGCATTTTTGAATATCAGCCCGCCTTCATGCATGCCAAGCTCTACCTGTGCGACAACCACTGTTCTATCGGCTCATGTAATATGGATCGCTGGGGCCTGCGCTGGAATCTTGAGGCCAATCTGGAGAGTAGTGACCCTGCCCTCTGCGGAGAGGCGGAATCCTTTTTCGCCGAGGCCTTTGAACATTCAAAGGAGATCACGCTGGATGCATGGCTTAAGCGCCCGTTAAAGCACCGTATCAGGGAGTGGCTGTTCGGATATCTTGATCTGATCATTGAACGTTTTGGTGTGAACTGGAGCTTAAGAAAAGAGAGTGCCAATGAGCCTAAGCCACCGAAGCGTTAGCGTGCCGCAACCACAACCGTCTGACCGAAAGCAAGTCCGCCATCAACCCGGGCTTACTATCGCGCCTTTTAGGGCCATGGATATTGCTCTAAAAGGCCTGCTTATTGCAGCCGCCAACGAATCAATTAGAATGTCCCTTTGGAGATTGTAACCGTGCATGAGATGTCACTGTGTGAAGACATCATCGAAACAGCCCAGGAACAGGCTTCTATTCAACGATACAGCAGCGTAAAAAGCATCCGGCTGGAAATCGGCAGACTCTCCTGCGTGGAGCCTGAAGCCATGCGCTTCGCCTTCGATGCGGTTGCCAGAAATACCATCGCCGAAGGGGCGAAACTTCTGATTGATGAAATTCCGGGCAGAGGGTGGTGCAGCCACTGTGAAGCTGAAGTGGAAATCAACCAGCGCTATGATGCCTGCCCCATCTGCGAGTTTTACCCGCTGGAGATCCGGCAGGGCGATGTCATGCGCATCAAGGATATGGAGGTCGAATAATGTGTACGGTATGCGGATGCGGTGAAACCGAAGATCATGAACACCCTCATGGGCATCATCACGACCATCATGGACATTCCCATGACCACGACTACGGCAGAGGTGAAGCGGGCGTACATGTAGCAGGCCTCACCCAGTCGCGGCTAGTCACGATAGAACAGGATATTCTTGCCAAAAACAACGGCTACGCCGCCGCTAACCGCCGCCACTTTGCCGAGCACGGTATCCTGGCGCTGAACCTGGTCTCCAGCCCCGGCGCGGGTAAAACCACGCTGTTGACGAAAACCATTGAGGCACTGGATGGCGCATTCCCGGTCTCGGTGATTGAGGGCGATCAGCAGACGGCAAACGATGCCGAACGCATCCGTGCCACCGGCGTGAAAGCCGTGCAGATCAATACCGGCAAAGGCTGCCATCTCGACGGCCATATGGTCGGCCATGCCATTGACGACCTGACTCCTGAAAACCGGAGCCTGCTGTTCATTGAGAATGTCGGCAATCTGGTCTGCCCCGCCGCCTTCGATCTCGGTGAGGCGCACAAGGTGGTGATCCTCTCGGTGACTGAGGGTGAGGATAAACCGCTGAAATACCCGGATATGTTCCACGCCGCCGACCTGATGATCCTGAACAAGACCGACCTGCTCCCCTACCTTGATTTCGATCTGGAGGCCTGCATCGGCCATGCGCGACGGGTTAATCCCGGCATCAAGATCCTGCAACTCTCGGCTACCAGCGGCGAGGGTATGGAGAGCTGGCTTGGCTGGATCAGGACCGCACGTGAATTTGCCCTGATCGGGGCGGAGTAACTTATGTGTCTAGCCGTGCCTGCCCGCGTTGTTGAGCTCAACGGCGACAGTGCCATCGTCGATCTTGATGGCATTCGCAAAGAGACCTCCACGTTGCTGCTCGATGAGGTAGCCATCGGTGATTATGTCCTGATACATGTCGGTTATGCGCTCGAGCGCATTGATCCGCTCGAAGCCGCAAAAACACTGAAGCTGTTCGATGAGCTAAAGGCTATGGATGCAGAGGCATGAAATATGTCGATGAGTTCCGCGATGGTGACACCGCCCGTGCTCTGGCCAGGGTTATCCGGGCCGAGATAAATCCCGAACGCAACTACCGGCTGATGGAGTTCTGCGGCGGCCATACCCATGCGATCTTCCGCTTCGGCATTGTTGATCTGATGCCTGACAATATCCGCTTCATCCACGGCCCCGGCTGCCCTGTCTGTGTTCTGCCCGCAGGGCGCATTGAGGCGGCAATCAGGCTTGTCGAGGAGGAGGATGTGATCCTCTGCACCTATGCCGACCTGATGCGGGTCCCTGCAGGCAAGAAGGACTCCCTACAGAAAGCGAAGGCACGCGGTGGCGATATCCGCATGATCTACTCGCCCACCGATGCTCTATCCCTTGCCCGTGAAAATCCGCAAAGAGAGGTGGTCTTCTTTGCCATCGGGTTTGAGACAACCACCCCACCCACCGCTGCTGCGATCAAAATCGCAGAAGCCGAAGAAATCAGCAACTTCAGCGTCTTCTGTAATCATGTCGAAACGCCACCCGCAATGATGCATATCCTGACTGCGGGCGATGCGAAGATTGATGGCATCCTCGGCCCCTCACATGTCAGCACCATCATCGGCAGCAACGCTTATGCCGACTGCTGTGACAAATACCGCGTGCCGCTGGTGATTGCAGGCTTTGAACCGCTGGATGTGATCCAGTCGGTGCTGATGCTGGTGCGCCAGATCAATGCCGGCGTCGCCAGGGTGGAAAACCAGTACACCCGTGCGGTCAGCGAAACAGGCAATGAAAAAGCCAAGGTGCTGATGCATGAGGTGTTCGAGCAACGCCCACAATTCGAGTGGCGCGGGCTGGGAGTGTTGCCCAACAGTGCGGTTCAGATCAGAAGCGAATTTGCCGATTTCGATGCCGAAAAACGGTTCGGGATGAAAGAGATCGCAACCGCCGATATCAAGGGCTGCATCTGCCCTGCGGTACTGCGCGGCATGAACAATCCGGACGAGTGCAAACTCTTCGGCACCGCCTGTACCCCCGAAGATCCGAAGGGGGCCTGCATGGTCTCCTCCGAAGGAGCATGCGCAGCCTATTACAGTTATGGTAGATATCGCTCTGCCGAGGCAACGGCATGAGCAAGCTCGACATCAAAAGCGGTCTTGTTGAAATGGGCCACGGCAGCGGCGGCAGGGCTTCAGCGACGCTGATTGAGAAGCTATTTGTCCGCCACTTCGACAACGAACTTTTGGATCAGGGGAACGATCAGGCTCTCTTCAATGTTCCGGCCGGACGCATGGTGATCAGCACCGACGGCCACGTCATTACCCCCCTCTTCTTTCCCGGTGGCGATATCGGTTCGCTCTCGGTACACGGCACCATCAATGATGTTGCCATGTCCGGTGCAACACCTCTCTATCTCTCCGCTTCATTTATTCTCGAAGAGGGGTTCCCGCTCGCAGAGCTGGATCGCATCGTCATCAGCATGGCAAAAGCGAGCAGAGATGCGGGAGTACCCGTTGTCACCGGTGACACCAAGGTGGTTGAACGTGGCAAGGGTGACGGTGTATTCATCACCACTACCGGTATCGGCATCGTGCCTGATGGCATCAATATTTCAGGCGATCTGGCCGAGCCCGGAGACAGTATCATTGTCAGTGGTTCAATCGGTGATCACGGCATTGCCATCCTCTCCAGCCGCGAAGGGCTTCAGTTCAGCACAGCGATTGAGTCCGACTCCGCCGCCCTGCACACACTGGTGGCCGGGATGGTTGCCGCAGTACCCGCCATCCACTGCCTGCGTGATCCCACCCGTGGGGGCCTTGCCACCACACTCAATGAGCTGGCGCGCCAGTCGAATGTCGGCATGCGCATTCAGGAAACTTCAATCCCGGTCAAAGCCGAGGTCAAGGGCGCCTGCGAACTGCTGGGACTCGATCCACTCTATATTGCCAACGAAGGAAAGCTGGTCTGCATCGTACCATCCAAAGATGCCGATCAGTTGCTGGCCGTGATGCAAAAGCATCCGCTGGGGCAAAATGCCGCCATCATCGGCAATGTATGCAAGGACGCGCATCAGATGGTAGTCATGGAGACTGCCTTCGGTGGCAACCGTGTGGTTGACTGGCTGGCCGGCGAACAGCTGCCGCGTATCTGCTGAAAGCGAACGCAGATTAAGCTATGGCGACATCAATACGTATTCGGGGGCTGGTACAAGGCGTCGGCTTTCGCCCCTTCGTATGGCACCTGGCTACACAGCTCGGTGTCACGGGCAAGGTGTGGAATGATGCTGAAGGGGTGGTCATTCATGCCTGGGGTGATGCGGCGACGCTGGACAACTTCTTCCGACTGATTACGGAGAAGACACCGCCGCTGGCCCGTATTGATAGCATTGAATGCTCACCGTTTGACGCCAAACCTTCCCCTGAGAACTTCACCATTGAGGCAAGCCCCAATGCATGTGGCTCAACAACTGCCTCGGTCACTCCCGATGCCGCCACCTGCCCGCACTGCCTTGCTGATATTCTGAACCCCTCAGATCGTCATCATGGCTACGCATTCACCAGCTGCACCTACTGCGGCCCGCGCCTCTCTATCGTTCGCTCCATCCCCTATGACCGGGTCAATACCAGCATGGCGCCATTTCGCATGTGTGCGGCCTGTCAGGTAGAATACGATGACCCGGCCAACCGTCGTTTTCATGCCCAAACCAATGCCTGCCCTGAATGCGGTCCGCAGCTTTGGCTGGAGGACGGTTCAGGCAGCAAATTAGATCTGACCTCATCCGGGCAAATTATTTCGCGGGCGGCCAGCTTACTGCGGGAAGGGTATATTGTTGCCATCAAGGGCATAGGCGGCGTGCATTTGGCTGTTGATGCCGGCAATGACGCTGCTGTCAGTCGCCTGCGCGCCCGCAAGCACCGTTTCGACAAGGCGTTCGCGCTGATGGCTGCCGATATTGAATCCATTGCCCGCTATGCGGCAATCGAAGAAGCCGAGGTTCAGTTGCTGAACTGCACGGCTGCGCCAATCGTACTACTCGCTCGCGATCCGGATGGCGAACAACTATCAGAGGCGATTGCCCCCGGACAGTCGCGACTGGGCTTCATGCTTCCCTATTCTCCGCTGCACAGCCTGATCATGCGCCAATTGAATCGCCCCATTGTGCTGACCTCGGGTAACCGTTCTGATGAGCCTCAATGCATCGACAACGATGATGCCCGCAAACGATTGTCCGACATCGCCGATTATTTTCTGCTGCACGACCGCGATATTATCAATCGGCTGGACGATTCGGTGGCAACTGTCATGGATGGCAAACCACGCCTGCTGCGCCGCGCACGCGGCTACGCTCCCGCCCCCATCCTGTTGCATGAAAGCTTTGCAAACGCACCGCGTGTGCTGGCCATGGGCGGCGAACTGAAGAACACCTTCTGCCAGCTCGACAATGGCAAGGCGACGATTTCGCAACACCTGGGCGATCTGGAAAATGCCGCAACCCATGACGATTACCGGCAGGCCCTTGGTCTGTATGCGCAGCTGTTCGGCTTCGACCCTGAAGCCATTGCCGTGGATATGCATCCGGACTATTTCTCCACACGCCTCGGCCATGACATGGCCAACGATTCCGACCTGCCACTGGTCGCGGTACAGCACCATCATGCCCACATTGCCGCCGTGCTGGCTGAGTACAGGCTTCCATTCGACACTCCCCCTGTACTGGGTATTGCACTTGATGGTCTTGGTTTCGGCGAGGACGGCACGATCTGGGGGGGCGAGTTCCTGCACGCTGATTATTCAAGCAGCACTCGGCTAGGCTGTTTTCAACCTGTACCTATGCCGGGTGGTACACAGGCCATCCGCGAGCCGTGGCGCAATACCTTTGCGCATCTACATGCTCTTGGATGGAATGAAATTGAAACAGACTTCGGCAACAGCGATATCGTGCGCTTTTTCTCTGGCAAACCAGTCTCGTTTTTGAACGGTATGATTGAAAAAAAGGTGAACTCCCCCCTCAGCTCCTCCTGCGGTCGCCTGTTCGATGCCGTCGCCGCAGCACTTGGCGTTTGCCGTGAGTATGCGGCTTATGAAGGGCAAGCGGCTATCGAGCTGGAGGCTTTGGCGCAGCAGGCCTATAGCAGAGATTTACAGCCATATCCCTACCGCTTTTGCACAGAAACCAACGATATCATTTGCATCGACTGGCAGCCCATGTGGAGAGAGATACTCGACAATCTGAAACAGGGCATTGATCTTTCCATCATAGCAGCCCGTTTCCATCATACCGCTGGCGCTGCTATCAGTAAGTTGGCTGCGCAGTTATGTCATAAGTATATTATTAATACAGTCGTGCTTTGCGGTGGTGCATTCCAGAATAGACTGCTTCTGGAAACCGTTGCATCCGAGTTGCGTAATAGTGGTCAACAGGTACTGATACCCCAGCATCTTCCCCTCAACGATGGCGGCATATCTCTTGGTCAGGCTGTGGTCGCTACGGCAAAACGATTGAAGGACAAAGCAACATGATTGAAATACTGCTGATGGGTTTTCTGCTGGGCATGCGCCATGCGATGGAGTCCGATCATGTGGCAGCTGTCGCCTCGCTGGTCACCAGGTCGCCGTCGATGCGTGAATCGATTCGGTTGGGATCGGTATGGGGTCTGGGTCATACGTTGACGCTGTTTGTTTTCGGTTCGATGGTTACGCTGCTGGATCGGATGGTTCCCGAACGTATGGCACTGATGCTGGAGTTTGGGGTCGGCATCATGCTGGTCATGCTGGGCATCGATGTCGTGCGACGGTTCATGCGGGAAAGGTTGCATTTCCATGTCCACCGTCATGCTGATGGCACCCTGCATTTCCATGCCCATACGCATGCTGACGAGATCAACCACACCAGCGACAGTCATATGCACATACATACCGAAAAATTCCCGCTGCGTGCACTGCTGGTGGGGATCATGCATGGCATGGCCGGTTCGGCAGCGATGATCGTACTGACCCTGCAAACGGTTCAATCCTTCGGCATGGGTCTTGTCTATATATCATTGTTCGGACTGGGCTCGATTGGCGGCATGGCCGTACTTTCCATGGTCATCATGCTGCCTTTGCGCCACTCCGCCAATCGCTTTACCGGCGCGCACAGTTATCTTCAACTGGCGATTGGTGCGGCAACCACACTGCTCGGTATCAGAATGATGTTTGAAATTGCCAGCATCGCTTAGCGACCCAAACACGACCTGTTTACTCGGTCATAAAAGTCTCACTGCTTTCAAAAATATATCATATTTTCACTTCACACTGAGTTCGCAGAGGCGTATAGTGCTACTCCGTCAGCAAAGGCTGGCCAATCCGCCAAAGAACCAGTGAATATGAACCCAAACCCTTCCCCACACCTGCTGCATGCTCTGCAAGAGCATCAGCGGCAGCATCGCTTTATCTCCAATCAGGCGATCAGCGATATCGCCTCGCAGTTGCATCTGCCGAGAGCCCAGGTGGAGGGGGTGACGGAGTTCTACTCTTTCTTCCATCGTACTCCGCGCGGTCAATTCGATCTCCTGTTCAGCAACTGTACCAGTTGCGGTGATCTGGAACTGATGCACCTGCTCTGCAAACGGTTGAATGTCAAAGTTGATCAGACTCGTGCTGATGGACTTGTTTCGATTGGACAGACCTCCTGCATCGGCATGTGTGATCACGGCGCAGCCCTGCTGGTCAACGAACGGCCGCTGCATTCGCTGGATAGCGCTCGCATTGAGGCAATCGCTACTCTGATCGAGGCCGGAACGGCTATGGAAGCATGGCCCGATGCGTGGTTCGCCGTGGACGACCATATCCGACGCAGCGATCTGTTGCTGCAGGAACAGCTTGAGCCCGGAGCGGCACTCAGGGCAGTTGAGGATCAGGGAATCGATGCGGCACTTGAGAAGATTAAAATTTCCGATCTCAGGGGGCGCGGCGGTGCCGGCTTCAGTACGGCCCAGAAATGGCAATTCTGTCGTGAGGCAGTCGGCGATGCGCATTATGTAATTTGTAATGCCGACGAAGGCGAACCGGGCACGTTTAAGGATCGCCTACTGCTGACCTCATATGCCGATGCGGTTTTTGAGGGGATGACTGTTTGCGGCCGTATTATCGGGGCAAAACAGGGCTATATCTACCTGCGCGGAGAATACCGTTACCTGCTTGATCATCTTGAAAAATCGCTTGCCGCACAGCGGCAATTGGGACTGCTTGGCTCCGATATTCTCGATATCGATGGATTCGACTTCGACATTGAGATCGTGGTCGGTGCAGGTGCCTACATCTGCGGCGAGGAGTCGGCACTCATTGAATCACTGGAGCAGAAATGCGGCAATCCCCGTATTCGACCTCCATTCCCGGTGACTCATGGTTATCTCGGTCAACCGACAGTCGTTAATAATGTCGAGACACTGGCCGCGGCGGCAAAGATTGTTATTCACGATAACCACTGGTTTCGTGGCGCAGGCACATGGCAATCGCGCGGCACCAAGATTCTTTCGGTATCCGGTGATTGCGCCCGGCCGGGCATCTACGAATATCCATTCGGCATTACGGTCCAACAGATATTAGACGATGCCGGAGCGGAGCATGTACAGGCCGTACAGATTGGCGGGCCTGCAGGCCGATTGATCGGCGCCGATCATTTTGATCACCACATCGCTTTTGAGGATCTCGCCACCGGCGGCTCGTTTATGATCTATGATAAGTCGCGTGATCTTTTAGAGATCATCCGTAATTTCACCCACTTCTTTGCCCACGAGAGTTGCGGCTTCTGCACACCCTGCCGGGTTGGTACGACACTGCTGAAGAACGGTATGGATAAAATATGCAGCGGCCACGGCACTGCGCACGATGTCGATGAACTATCCCGCACTGCGGCACTGGTATCCCGCCGCTCCCACTGCGGACTTGGCGTCACCGCTCCCAACCCGATCCGTGACGGGTTGAAGTGCTTCCCGCATCTCTTCGAAGCGCGGCTTCTGCATCAGGAGATGGAGCCCGAATTTAATCTTGATGCTTCGCTCGAAGAGGCAAGGCAGTTAACCCATCGCGATGATGCGGAGGCGCATCTATGAGCAAGACAATCAAAATTGACGGTGTCGAAGTTCCCTTTGAGGAGGGACAAACCATCATGGATGCGGCGCTTGCCGCCGACATCTATATCCCGCATCTCTGCCACAGGCCGGGTCTCTCTCCGCATGGCAGCTGCAAATTGTGTACTGTGGATGTGAACGGCCGCTCCGTTTCCTCCTGCACGATGCCTGCAGCCGAAGGTCAGGAGATAGAAAACGATACGCCTGCACTCAAAGAGGTGCGCAAGACGATCACACAGATGCTCTTCGTCGAGGGCAACCACCTCTGTCCGTCATGCGAGAAAACTGGCGACTGTACGCTGCAGGCAATTGGCTACCATCTCGGCATGCTCGATGGCCACTTTCCACAGTTCTATCCGCGTCGCGAAGTCGATGCCTCACATCCGTCTCTGGTGATCGATCGCGACCGCTGCATCATGTGCGAGCTCTGCGTACGTGCCAGCCGTGAATTCGACGGCAAGGATGTGTTTGCCATCAGTGGCCGCGGCACGAATCGCCAGCTGATCGTCAACTCGCCAACTGGCAAACTGGCAGACTCTGACATCGAACTTGACGATCTGGCCGCCCATATCTGTCCGGTAGGGGCTATCCTGATCAAGGATCACGGTTACGAGGTGCCGATTGGTCGGCGCACCTTCGATCTGCACTCTGTCGCCGAGACCGATCTCGACGAAGTAATACTGACCAAAGTGAGGCACCACGATGAGTAAAGTTCGCGTCGCCACCACCTCACTGGGCGGCTGCTTCGGCTGCCATATGTCGTTCCTCGATATGGACGAACGTATTGTAGATCTGTTGGAGCATGTGGAGATTAACCGCTCGCCACTGACCGATATCAAACATTGCGGTCCGTGCGATATCGGCCTGGTCGAGGGAGCGCTCTGCAATGCCGATAATGTGCATGTGCTAAAAGAGTTCCGTGAAAACTGTAAAATCCTGATCGCTGTCGGTGCCTGTGCGATCAACGGTGGCGTGCCTGCAATGCGCAATCATTTTACTCTGAGGGAGTGTCTTGAAGAGGCCTTTCTCGATGAAATCGGTGTTGATAACCCGCATATCCCGAATGATGTTGAAATTCCGCTGCTGCTCTCCAAGGTGCATCCACTGCATGAGGTCGTGAAGGTGGACTACTACCTGCCCGGCTGCCCGCCACCGGCTGATGCCTTTGTGAAAATCCTGACCGATCTTCTGGAAGGCAAAGAACCAAGCCTGCCGAAAGAAATGCTGCACTACGATTGATGGAGACGAAAATGGAACAGAACCAGTCAAACCTCCGCCGCGTCGCTGTTGATCCGGTTACCCGCGTCGAAGGGCATGGTAAAATCACGCTGCTGCTTGATGAAGCGAACCATGTACGCGAGGCCCGCTTTCATATCGTCGAATTTCGCGGCTTTGAAAAATTCATTCAGGGCCGCCCCTACTGGGAAGCCCCATACTTCGTACAGCGTCTATGTGGTATCTGCCCGGTCTCGCATCACCTGGCCGCAGCCAAGGCGGTAGACCAGCTGGTTGGCGTGGATGAACTGACGCCAACATCAACCAAACTGCGCAAGCTGCTCCATTTTGGCCAGACACTGCAGTCGCATGCGCTGCATTTCTTCCATCTCTCCTCACCCGACCTGCTATTTGGTTTTGGCTCCAATCTTGAACACCGCAATATTGTCGGCGTGATTGAGGATTACCCGGATCTCGCACTTAAAGGGGTGAGGCTGCGTAAGTATGGCCAGCAGGTGATTGAGGTGATTTCCGGCAAACGCGTCCATGGCGCTGCCACAGTACCCGGCGGCATGAACAAGTCACTCACCTTAGATGAGCGCGATCGATTGCTAACGGATATTGATGATATCCTGACCTGGTCCCAAGATGCCGTTGATCTCAATGAGAAGATTCATACCGAACATCCGGAGAATCAGCGTTTTGCACGCATGAAGACCAACTATCTGAGCATGGTTGGCGGCAAAGGCGAGCTGGAACTCTATCACGGTGGCCTGCGTGCTAACCGGCCCGATGGCAGTAACATTTTCGATCAGTTCGATTATCGTGGCTACTACAACATCATCCGCGAAGAGGTGCGTTCGTGGAGCTACATGAAGTTCCCTTACCTCACCGAACTGGGGCGCGATGATGGCTGGTATCGCGTTGGTCCACTGGCTCGCGTCAACAACTGCGACTTCATCCCCACACCACTGGCAGAAGCGGCGCGTAAACGCTTTGTTGCATTCGGTAATGGCGGTTTCGTACACGATACACTCGCCTATCACTGGGCACGCATGATCGAAGTACTGCACAGTGCAGAATCGATCCGCGACCTGCTGCTCGATCCAGAGATCCTCGGCACCGACCTGGTGGTGAAAGGTGAAAAACGCGAGGAAGGCATCGGCGTCATCGAAGCACCGCGCGGCACACTTTTCCACCACTACAAGGTCAATGAGGACGGCACGATCAAGAAGGCCAACCTGATCGTCTCGACTACCAGCAACAATCAGGCGATGAATGAATCCGTGCGCTCGGTGGCCAACGAATACCTCGATGGCAACGAGATTACCGAAGGACTGTTGAACCATCTTGAAGTGGCGATCCGCGCTTACGATCCGTGTCTGTCATGTGCGACACATGCGCTCGGCAAGATGCCACTTGAGGTAGAACTTATCGGTACCGATGGTGAAGTAGTTGATCGCATTGAAAAAGCATCAAGCGGCGCCATCAACCGTACAATTTGAGCGTCCCTAAACTCCTGATCTTAGGTTACGGCAACCCCGGTCGCGGCGATGACGCGCTGGGGCCGGAACTGGTTGACGCTATCGAAGCGGAAGCCTTGCCCGGTATCGAGTGCCAACATGATATGCAGCTACAGGTGGAGTATGTCACCGACCTGCAGGATCGCGACCTGATCCTGTTCGTCGATGCCGATGCCTCCTGCCCCGAGCCATTTCATTTCTCCCAGATTTTTGCAGAGAAAGATGACAGCTATACCAGCCATGCGATGACCCCGCATGCCGTTCTGCATGCCTACAAGCAGGTTTTCGGCGTCAATGCCCCACCCTCCTTCCTGCTTCGCATACGCGGCTACCAGTTCGAGCTTGGAGAATCCCTAAGCGAAGAGGCAACAGGCAACCTCAATGCCGCCACATCGTTCACACGAAAGCTGTGTTGCACTCCTGACAGCAAAAAATGGCAACCATTTCTAAAGACCGAATAATCACTTCGCCTCAAGCCGAATAGTGTGCACATGAATCCATCTCGGAGACCAGTATATCCACCTCTTACTCATGTTTTGGGAAGGGCCATATCATTCGAGCCTCTCCTGATTTAACAGATCAGCCAGCATGCTCACCATTCACTGCTATAATCAGGTTATGCAGTGGATTATTTTCTTTTTTGCCAAAAGCCAATGGAGTCGGCCATGAATAAAAGGTCGGAAATGAAGTTTCTTGAGCAGCGGTTGGATCGTCTGCACCTGAAACAGCGCCTCGGCATCCAGCGTGATCATGAATCGCAGGTGTTCGGGCAGGGGCGCAACTTCTTCCATATCGAAAACTGGCAACTGGGCCATGCCCTGCTTAAGTCCGGCCTGCGCGCCAGTGGCCTCAGCCGACGCGCCCGACGCAATGCAACGAACATCCAACTGAACCATCACGATATCCATATCAAAGGGCTGCCGGAGGTGTTTGACGGCTTCACCATATTGCATCTGAGTGATCTGCACGTGGACCTGTCTGAAAACATCACCGATGCACTGATCCACCGTATTCAGTCGCTTGAATATGATATCTGTGCGCTGACTGGTGATTACCGGGCGGAGACCCGTGGTCCTTATGACAAAACCCTCAGTGAAATGGCCCGTGTTCGCAAAGAGATCACCAGGCCGGTCTACGGTGTGCTCGGTAACCATGATACCATCGAGATGCTTGAAGGGCTTGAGGCGATGGATATTCATATGCTGATGAATGAGGCGACTGTCATCGAACGGGGTGCTGCGAAGCTCCATATCGCAGGTGTCGATGATCCGCACTACTACCAGGTGGATAACCTGGAGAAGGCCGCCAAGCATATCCCGCCTGATGAGGTCTCGATCCTGCTGTCGCATTCGCCCGAGGTATATAAGCGAGCGGCACACTCCGATTTCAACCTGATGCTCTGCGGCCATACCCATGGCGGCCAGATCTGCCTGCCAGGAGGTGTTTTCGTGACGGTGAATGCCAACTGCCCGCGCCTGCTGGCTAAGGGAGCATGGGATTATCATACTATGCGCGGCTACACCTCGGTGGGCTGCGGCTCATGCATTGTTGATGCCCGTATCAACTGCCTGCCGGAAGTGACTCTGCACCACCTGCGAAAAGAGTAATATTAGATGCTGAACAGATGCATCCTGCATTGATGCAGAGGTTTCCTAATACGGATGTTTACGCAACTTCAGGCGAAAGAGAATTTGTGAGATCAGTAACTCCAGTACGGCAAAGGTGATCACCGTGGCCATAATCTCCGTCGCCGAAATGGTGAGCGGCCCGGCAACTGCCAGCAGCGGCAGCAGCGATTCAAAGAGCTGGTCAAGACCCAGAGCCTGACTACCCGACGCCATGCCCAGTCTTCGCTTGATGAAGCTGGATAGGAGATCGCCCAGCATTGCCCAGAGGGCAACTGTCAGCCCCAGCGTGAAAGAGAGCCCGATCAGTTCGGCGACAATGGCGGTGAGCGGCAGCGACAGCAACAGGCCACGGAGTGTTTTCGATGATCCGAACAGGGGCTGGCCATCCGGCAGTCTCACCCCCATATCCAACGGCACTTCAAAACGGCGGTTGAGCAGCCCGGATGCGATCACTGGCACGCCATTGGCGACAAGAATCAGTAGCAGTATCTCAAGGTTAATCACATCTCAACTCTAGCATATGGAGCTGACCGCCACCCGAGTAGCCAGCAGGAACGGTCACAATGCGATCATCGGCAT
>Ga0316191_10001491_pt1 | contig 16546 bp, 11 predicted proteins | sample Eddworburr2cm_MG_FD_204928 | JGI IMG/M metagenome (GOLD analysis project Ga0316191, IMG submission 204928) | Coastal sediment microbial communities from Maine, United States - Eddy worm burrow 2 cm | ecosystem: Environmental > Aquatic > Marine > Coastal > Sediment | place: USA: Maine...
ATGTGTAGCCTTTGTCCTGGCGCAAATTTTGGTTCAGGCGACTGCCCGGGGCGCCACCCAACGAGAAATTCATTAACGTTGCACGGTAGTAGTCGCCGTCCGGATCATACTTCAACGATCGTTTGCCAACTCGAATCTCAGACTGGACGGCACCGGGTTTGTCGACGAGGTAGATACGATTCGCCTGTACATTCGGAAAAGGCTTGAGGACGACGTCTGGGACCGCATCGCCTTTCCAGTTGTTAAAGACCTTCAATTTTTCAACAAGCGAATCCTGGGACTGGTCGCTAACAGCGATAATGCTGCTGATCTTCGGTGAGTAATTGGCAGCGTAGAACTGCTTGACGTCGTCGAGCGTCAGATTGCTTACCGTCTCCTCGGTACCAGCATTCATGTAGGCGAAACTGTTGTCTTCGCCGAACAAAAGCATCTGATACACCATCGCTGCAATCGTCGCGGGTTGTGTCTTGCCTTGACGTATTCCCTGAATGGTTTGTTCCTTCACCCGGGCAAAGTCTTCAGGATCAAATTTCGGCTGCAGCAATCGCTCGGCCGCTATAGCCAGCGTCGCATCCAGGTTTTCACTAAGGCTGCGGATAGTCAGCACGGCATCGTCATTGCCGGCACCGAAAGCCACCGACGATCCGAGTTTCTGTAACTCATTGCTCAGCTCTTCATTGCTTCTTTCGGTCGTTGCCTCGTTCAACATTGCCGCCGTCATGGAGGCCAGGCCGAGCTTGTCCAGCGATTCGCGGCGCTGACCTGCTTCGATACGCAGTTGTATCGCAACTGTTGGCGTTTCAGAGTTGATTGCACCCAGTACGTCGATACCGTTCTCGAGACTCGCCCGCCAAATCTCCGGCACGATTACGCTCGGATTGTCTCCTGCAGGCGGCACCACGCTGCGGTCGAACTCATCTGCCGCGCGCCGGAACTCAAGGTCATCATCCGTAAGAGCCGTGTAGTCTGGCAAATTGCGTTGATAGCGTTGCCAGGTATCCTCTGCGGCCACCAGCGACGCCTGCCCTTGTGGCACGATACTCATAATCACGGCGGGTTTACCAACGATATATTCTTGGTAGACGCGCATGACGTCTTTCTCGGTCACATTTTCATAACGCGCAATGTCGGCAGCCGCATAATTCGGGCTGCCCGTGAATGTCTCGTAGCGCGCGAGTCGACCGACCTTGCCCGCAACACTTTCCAGCCCGTAAATCATTCCGGAAACGATGTTCATTTTAACGCGTGTCAGGTCATCTGCCTCGACGCCGCGCTCCGCAAACTCTTCGAGCGATGCACGAGCAATACCCTCAAGGTCAGCCAGCGAATTGCCGGAGGCCGGATTTGGCAGCGCCAGGACCACGAACGTGCAGGACAACTCGTTACAGCCATGATTGGCCGTCGCTTGAACTGCCTGTCCGTTCTTCACCATGTTCTTGTAGAGCAATGACGTTTCGCCCTGCCCCAGGATGTACATCAATACATCGAGAGGCGCCTCATCCTCGTGGTACAAATCCACCGTCGGGAACGCCATGTACAAGAGAGGCAAAGCGACCTTGTCTTCCATCGAGATGTAACGGTCTGCATCCAGACTGAAGACAGGCGTGACAGGATCACTGACCTCCGGACCCCTCGGTATGGGACCGAAATATTTGTTAACCCAGGCAAGCACGTCGGCTTCATCAAATTTGCCACCAATCGTAATTACGGCATTGTTCGGTCCGTACCAACGCAGAAAGAACTTCTTCAGATCATTAACGTCGACGCGGTTAAGGTCCTCGATGTAACCGATAGGTTGCCACGAGTAGGGATGTCCCTCGGGGTACAGCGCTTCATTGACGCGCTCGGAAAGCTGCCCATAGGGCTGGTTGTCCATTCGGAAGCCCCGTTCGTTCTTCACCGTTTCGCGCTGAATCTCAAACTTCTCCTGCGTTACGGCATCAAGCAAGAAGCCCATGCGATCCGCTTCGAGCCACAGGACCTTCTCGAGCTGATTCGACGGCACGGTCTCATAGTAATTCGTGATATCGGTACTTGTAGATCCATTGTAGGTGCCGCCGGCCTCCTCGATGACTTTCGTATGTTGGCCGCTGGCGGCGTGCTCAGACCCTTCGAACATCATGTGTTCAAAAAAGTGGGCGAACCCGGACTTGCCAACTTCTTCTCGGCCAGAGCCAACATGATAGGTGACGTCAACATGCACCAGGGGGTCCGACATGTCCTCATGAAGAACAACGGTCAGCCCATTCTCGAGCTCAAACTTGCGGTACGGAATTTCGATGCCAGCGGCATCCGATTTAACGACAGTCTCAACCAGGCTGATACCTTGCGGCAAGTCTGCTGAGCTGGCTGCGTCGTTAGGCTGCGCGCTCTGCTGACACGCGACCAGCCCGAGTGCTGCGAACAGCATCATTATTCTTGAAAATTGCATGCTCTATTCCTGCGATTCGAAATCTGTTGAGGTATCGGACAGCGGTAACAGCCTGTGGTTCACGAATCTGTTATGACTATTTCCGGGTACTCGGGCAACCAGCGATATGCGGCAATTCTGTCCGGCAACGCGCTCGCATCGGTAAACTGCGCAACACCATCCTCAATTGCCTGTCTCGCTACAGCCAGGGCAACAAGGCCGCAAACATCCCAGAGCCGGGATACTTCAGGCATCAGGCATCCATCTTTGATTTCGTCCTCGCCCAGAGCCTCGGCCAGCGCCCGAGACGACGCAGCGATCATTGTTGTCGTAATTTCAGTTGCATTACTGACGATCGCTCCGAGCCCAATGCCTGGAAACACAAACACGTTGTTAGCCTGTCCGATTCGGCGTGGTCCTGTCGGCGTGTCGACGGGTTCGAACGGACTGCCAGTTGCAACCAGCGCCTTGCCATCGGTCCATGCAAGAATGTCCGCTGGACTGCCCTCGCAGATCGACGTCGGATTGGACATTGGCAGGATAACCGGCTGCTCCGTGTTCGCGGCCATCGCCTTTACGACGTTTTCGTTGAACGAATTGGCCTGGCCCGATGTTCCTATCAGGACGGTCGCTTTGTAGGCGACTATCAGCCTGGCAAGGTCGGATTGATCGTCAGGACTGATACCAGCTGCTGCAGCCATTTCAGCTGGCCACGCCAATTCATTCTTATAATCATCCAGGTTCACTCTCGCACTGGTAATCATTCCACCACTGTCCACGGCAATAATTGCGCGCGTCAGATCGTCACCGCTGAGTCCGGCGTCTTCTAGTTGACCCCGTAACTGTCTGGCAATGCCCAGGCCGGCAGCGCCGGCCCCGTAAATGAGGATCCGACTATTCTTGAAATCTTCACCACTAATTCGGCACGCTGCATGCACGCATGCGGCAGCGACAGCACCGGTGCCTTGAATGTCGTCATTGAATGACGGCAGCAAATGCCGATAACGATCAAGAATCATCAACGCGTTGTCTTTGCGGAAATCCTCCCACTGGATAACAACGTCGGGGAATACGGCTTTGCACGCTGCGATAAACTCGTCCACCAAAGCAAGATAATCGTCACCGCGAAGTCGCGCCTGACGCCAGCCGAGATATAGCGGGTCGTCGAGCAATGCCTGATTGTCCGTACCGACGTCAAGGCAGATTGGCAACGTCTGCGCGGGATGAATACCGGCGCCGACGCAGTAAAGGGCCAGCTTGCCGATTGAAATCGCCATGCCGCCGACACCTTGATCACCGATTCCGAGGATCGCTTCATTATCGGTCACCACCATCAGACGCACGCCACTGAAAGGTGCGGAACTGCGAAGCACTTCTTCAATCCGGCCCACGTGGTCCGGCGTGATAAAGACGCCACGCGCACGTCGATATACCCGAGAGAAAAATCGCGATGCCTCGCCCACAGTCGGCGTGTATATGACCGGCATTAGCTCATCGAGGTGCATACTCAGTATTTTGTAGAACAACACCTCATTGCGATTCAGCAATTGCGACAAATCGATATGTCGGCCAACCGGATCCTTATTGAAGCAAATTGACAGATAGCTCCGCTCTGCCTGCGTTTCTATGTCGTTGTATTCGGCAGGCAACATGCCCTCTATGCCAAATTGGCGCCGTTCTTCGTAGTTAAAACCGGTGCCCTTGTCGTACAAAGGCGAGCGCAACATCTCCAGCCCGCTTTTGGAGGTATGCAGCTGATCGCCGTCTGGTGTTCTTACAAGATTGAATTTTTCCACGTCATCACGCTGGAGCCAATTGGTTGACCGGCACTTAACGCGCTTACGTTTCGACTGTCAAGCGACCTCTTGCCGTGTTGGCCTTGCATCGGGCGGAGATGTCGGGGCATCCGGCCGTAATACGAACAGATTGCCGGCCAGAACCAGCGCAGTGCCAATGACTGTTGTCACGGTCAACTGCAAGCCCTCAAACAATGTCGAGAGGATCAACGCGATAACCGGGAACATGACCATCGCGTAGCCCGATTTATGCGCCCCAATTCGGCCCAAAAGGGTCAGGTACGCGCCAAAGGCAATAATTGAACCGAATATCGTCAGGTAGGCCAGTGAGACGACATAGCCGAAGGTCCATTCGAATACGAACGCATGGCCTCCGATTAGTGCAATGATGGCCGTAATCAGCGCGCCATAAAACATGCCCCATGCATTTGACTGTACGACGGGTAAGGCGCGTTTTTGCGCACCTTGCGAGACCATATTGCCTAATGAGGCAACCAACGCACCGCACACTGACAACAGGCAGCCAAAGAATACGGTATCCGTAAGCCTTAACTCACTGACCTGAGGCGCGAATAGCGTCAGAATTCCAGCAATGCCCAGGGTGGCGCCGAGCAGAACACGCCCCCCTGCCCTAACCCCAAAAAACAGTCGAGCGTTAAGGATGTTCATCCACACGATGGCGGTAAATACGATCGCGGTCAGCGCCGATGTAATGTAAATCTGTGCCCGGTAAGCGAGTACGTAATTCAAGCCGAACAGAAAAATACCCAGCAGCACAAACCAGCCATGCTGCCGCAGGCTAAATGAAAGATTAAGCCCACGATAGCGACTCCAGGCGAACAACAGCAAGGAGGCACCGACATAGCGATAGACTATCGACACCTCCGGTGCAACGGTGCCGAGCTGGAACTCGATCGCAAACCAGGTCGAGCCCCAAACCAATACGGTAATGGCATATAGCAGCAGATTGCTCATTTATAGTCCTTGCCGTCTGACAAATCCATGAACCGCAATTCGGGCATCACGGCGTAGCGACATTGAACCAGAGCTCAAAGCTATCCAGTGAGGCAACCAAGTCGCTCAACACCTGGGCGTTACCGTCAATCTTGATCGCGCCAGCGCCCTCGAGTGACGCAACCGAAACACCGGCCATCATCATCGCCAGGAAACTTTCATGAGATAGCGTCACCGTGGCATCTGCCGTATCCGAACGCCTGCCCGCGGCATGGTGCAGCACGCCATTTCTTAGTGTGACGAGGTAATTGTCCGCGCCCCCAAATGCGAAGTTTACGACCCAATGCTGTCCGGTAACTTTCGGCCCGTTGAGCCGCACGGCCAGGTAATCAAACATCTTATCAATTGACAGCCCTCGGATCATGTCGGGGCTAACCGTGCGAGTCATCGCTTTCGTATTGATGCCAACACGCAACTCCTGGGCTCCGGTCAGGTAAAAGTTACGCCATTGCGCTGACTCGGATTGATAACCCAGTTGTTCCAGCGCGTCCGCCTGTAATGAACGCGCCGCGGTATTCGTCGGATCTGCGAATACCAGGTGATTGACGACCTCTGCTACCCACCGATACTCACCCCTTTCGTAGGCCTTACTTGCGTTCTTGAGCAGCGCATCTGGCCCTCCCATAAATTGCACATATTTGGGGCCGGATGCCGCGGGCGGAAGCGGATGCAGGTGGGCCGGATTGCCATCAAAAAAGCCGAGGTATTTCTGATAAACGGCCCTGGCATTGTGACTTACCGTCCCGTAGTAGCCGCGGTTATACCAGGCGTTGGCCAGCTCCGGTGGCAGCTCGAGCTGTTCGGATATTTCATCCATCGTGTATCCATGGTTTGCCAGGCGCAGTGTTTGATCGTGAATATATCGGTAGGCATCACCTTGTTTAGTGAGGTACTCGAGGATGTTCTCGTAACCCCATCGCGGCCAATGGTGTCCTCCGAATAACACCTCGGTTCCGTCTGGTATCAAGTCGATGGCCTCATTCAGGTAGCGGCTCCACAGCAACGCGTCGCGAACCTGCGCACCTCTGAGCGTATACAGGTTGTGCAACGTGCCATTCGCTTCCTCTGCAGCATAGAACGCATTCAAGTCCGGGAGGTAGAACATCAGCTCCGCTGGCGCTTCCGCGAATGGCGTGTTCATGAACACGAAGCGAACACCGTCAATGATCAATTCCTCGCCCGTGCGCTCAATGATCTCGTTCGGCTCGATCAGTGTGACCTGCCCTGTCGAGATTGCTTTACCGAGGCCAATATCCACGGCGCCTTGCGCATCTCGCGGCAACAGCGCGCCAAACATGTAGGACGCGCGCCGTGTCATGACGTTGCCGGCAAGTACGTTTTCCGAAATGGCGTACTCCATGAAGCCCGCAGACGCGATAATGCGTACCTTGCCAGCGATCGCGTCTTGTTCGTTCACGACGCCCCGCACGCCACCGAAATGGTCGGCATGACTGTGGCTGTAGATCACAGCGACAATCGGTTTTCTTGGGAGATGCTCAAAAACAAGCGCCATCGCCGCCGCGGCAACATCCTCGGTCAGCAGGGGGTCGACAATGATGTACCCCGACTCGCCGACAATGACCGAGATGTTCGATATATCGAAACCTCGAACCTGATAAATCCTTTCGCTGACTTTGAACAGGCCATGTTTGGCATTCAGCTCTGCCTGACGCCAGAGACTCGGATTCACAGTTGCAGGAGCGTCGCCATCTTCAAAATCAAACTGCCCCATATTCCAGACCTCGTTCCCGGCGGAATTGCGCACGATGGTACTGGCGGGCTTGCCTATAAAGCCCCGATTGGCCAGATCGAAGTCATTCGTATCGCTGAAGGGCAAATTATCGCGTATTTCATTATTAGCGCTTTGGGTCGCGGCAGATGCCTCGTTGCGCTCCATAACCTGTGCACTTACGAAAGAAGGCGCAACGATGAATACCAATAAAAACAGTTTCTTAAGTGTCATATTTAAGGCCGATTTGTTGACTGCTTGAGATGTGGGGCGTTTAATGAGAAACATAGCTCATACAGGGGGAGCGTTATGAAAACTCACCAACTACGCAAGTATTCCGTACTCGTCGCCATTACTGGCTGTTTGTCCCTCAGCGCAGCGGCGGTCCGCGCACAGGACAGTTCACCCAGAGCTCTCGAAGAAATCATAGTTACAGCTGCCTATCGCGAACAGAGCTTACAAGATGTGCCCGTATCGTTGACAGCAGTAACCGGGGATATACTGACGCGAACTACGCTTCAAAAAGCCGAAGACATTCAGTTCCTGGTGCCCAACTTTACCTTGACCGAAACAGGTATCGGCACCAATGCATTTATTCGCGGCATCGGTTCCGGAATTAACCAGGCATTTGAACAATCTGTTGGCACCTACATTGACGGCGTATATTTTGGACGCGCCCAACAATGGCGCTCCCCGTTCCTGGATGTTGAAAGAGTTGAGGTCCTTCGCGGCCCGCAGTCAATTCTTTTCGGCAAAAACTCTGTTGCTGGCGCATTGAATATTTCCACGGCTGGGCCTACTTCCGAATTTGAAGGCATCCTGCGGGCCTCCTACGAATTTGAGAACGACGAGAGAATCGTCGAGGGCATATTATCAGGCCCTGTTTCCGACCGGTTCCGTTATCGACTCGCTGCGCGGACACGTGAAAACGAAGGTCATATGTCCAATATCACGCTGGGCAAGAATGAGCCCAATCGCGAAGACTGGACGGTCCGGGGCACGTTTGAATTTGATGTATCCGACAATCTGACTGCAACATTAAAAGCCGAAGTCAGTGAATTCGACGTCACGGGAAGGCATATCGAAATTGTTAACGAAAGTCCGGCCCTCGGCGGACCCTTCACCGGATTGCAATACCATCAAATCCTGCAATTCGTTCAAGGCTTGCAGGGACTGACACCGGATTCGACACTGGCAAACGTTGTTCAAGATGAAATCCGCACGTCAAACGGTGACTTCAGTTTCAACGATTCGGATAACTTTGTCCTGACACTTAACTGGGCGCTTGGCGATCACGACTTGGAGTCGATTACCGCGTACTCCAATTTTGAGTACGACGAGTTTTGTGATTGCGATTTCACCGGTGCCGTTGTATTTGGCGCGGCTCTGCAAGAATCTTATAAGCAAATAAGCCAGGAATTCCGCCTGTCATCACCTCTCGCGGAGAACTTCGACTACATCGCCGGGCTCTACTACCAGACCAGCGAACATGATTTTGCAGACCAGATTATCGTCGAGGCCAACTCCATACTCGTGCCGGTCGTGAATCTGCTATCACCACCCAACGGTGCCCTGATTCCAAATACGCAGGCTTCCAGACTGGCCGGAGTCGATAACGACGTATTATCGGCGTTTGCACAATTTAACTGGCATGTCAGTGAGAAGTTCACACTGCAAGTCGGTGGCCGAGTTACTCAGGACGAACGCGACGGCTTCAGAACACTGACGATAACCGACCTCGACTACCAGCCATTGGCTGCAGCCCAGGTTGCCGCACCGCTGGTATATGCCAATTTGTTCGGTATCACTTCAACGAACCTGAGCGCACTGGCCCAGTCGTCGGTGCCACAGCTGTCGATTCCCGCCAACGCCTTAATTGGTCTGCTCGGTGAGCTGCCGGTCGAAGGTTCCCGCGACAAGACGAAATTCTCCCCCGAAGTGAAGCTGGTACTTGATGCCAGCGATAACGCCCTGCTTTACTTAAGTTGGTCTGAGGGCTTCAAATCCGGCAGCTTCGATTTTCGAGCAAACAACAAGAACTTCTACAGCACAATGGAAGAGTCATTCGAGTTCGAAGACGAAAACGCGAGCAACATTGAAATCGGCGGTAAATTCACGCTTGCCGACGGCATTTTCGAGTTGAATTCCGCACTCTTCAGCACCGAATACGACGACCTACAGATCTCGATTTTCGACGGTAGCCTGGGATTCAATGTCGGTAATGCAGCCTCTGCAAAAGTACAAGGGCTTGAATTGGATATGCGCCTGGCTGCAACCGACAACCTGACTGTCTCCGGCGGACTTGCATTTACCGACTTCGAGTTTGAAGACTTCGAAAACGGGCAGTGCTACTTCGGGGCGATACCCGACGTCGATCTCGACGGCAATGGTACGCCAGAGCTTTGCAGTTACACGGGCAATTCGAATCAGTTGGTATCGGACTTCCAGGGAAATTTGTCGTTCGACTATAGACGCCCGATCGGCAGTGGCATGGAGTTTGGCATGCTGCTTGACGTCTTTTACACGGGAGATTACGACGCTTCCGCGACATTTGACCCGGCCCTGGTGCAGGACAGTTATTCCTTGTTTAACGCACGAGTGGCTATGGGTGCCGAAAACGGCAATTGGGAAGTCGCACTTTTGTTCAAGAACATTACCGACGAGAAGATCCTGAGCTTTGGTGGCGATACGCCGTTATCGGGCAGCAGCTTCGGCGCGAAATCCAACTACGCATTTTTCGGTACTGGCCGGACAATGAGCCTGCAGGCCCAGATGAGGTTTTAAGCAGGGTCGTCGGCAGCTTGCTGATCGCTACAGCTTTGCACGGACTCTATGATTTCGTTGCGATACCGGACTCGCATAGCTCATTAACCATCGCGGCCCCGCTTATAGTGCCGATCTGGCTTTGACGCTTAAAACTGATGCGCACGCTGCAAAACAAAGCGTCTCAGGATCGATGATGATTATAAGGGTCGTTTGAGTACGGATCCGCTTGTGGCGGTTCCTCCAGCGTTAATTCCAGCATTGCGTCGGGTTCGTCCATGAGTTCGTTGCAGCGGCGTTGAATCTCTTCAAGTTTCATCGTCACGCTTGATTGTGCTAATGGCGTTTCCATGTCATTTGTATCCATACAGACTTTCACATTTTTTAGCTGTCGCACTATTGCGATTACTCCATATGTCGCAGTATAGAGACAGGCATGCCCTGAAAATGTGAATCGAATCACATAAAAATTCTGAAAAACGGCCTTTTTGCGCGTGTTATGTCTTCTTGTCCCAATCACGGGACAAAAGAAAAGGCCGCTTCACCGAAGCGGCCTTCTCCGCGCACCTTTCTAGCGATGCAATTACTAGTTAAGGTTTTAGCCTTTCGACCACACCCAGGACAATTGCCGTTGCTGCGCCAGCATTAAGCAGCCCGCTAAGCCCTCCCAGCGCCGTCGAGATGTACTCACCGACAGCAGGGATTGCACCCAGAGAGCCACTTACCGCAATCAAGGTTAGAGCACCGATCAAAAGCCTTTGTCGATCCTCTGCGGCCGTGAACCAGCCGCCAGCAATACCGAGTAGAGCGACAAGTGCCGCGCCGTAAGGAATCGCCACGAAAGCACCGACAACTGCCACGATGACGCCCACGAGTTTGACGATCTTATCTGCACCCATTTTTTTCCCCTTATATTTATTTTTATAGTGATGTGGAAAGCTGCTTTTTTTATTTTTTCGCAGCACCGCGTGCTGCGGTCGCGAAAATCATAGCAGGTATCAAAAAATATTGTTTTAATAATAAAAACAATAATTTAGATGTACTTTCTAGAATCAATATAAGGAAAAAATAGGTTTTTTTGCACCTATTTAGTGCAGAAAATCAGAAGCGAACCAGGGCTGATCCCCAGGTAAATCCGGCACCAAAGGCCTCGAACAGGAGCAGCTGGCCACGCTGAATTCGACCATCTCGCACGGCGGTATTGAGCGCGAGCGGGATCGAAGCGCTCGAAGTGTTGGCATGTTCATCGACAGTAACGACGACATTGTCCATTGAGAGGTCCAGTTTCTTCGCAGCCGCACTAATGATGCGCAGATTTGCCTGATGCGGTACTAACCAGTCAATATCGTGTTTGTCGATGCCGTTGCCGTCGAGGGTCTCTTGGGCTATTAAGCCAAGAGTAGCCACGGCGCGGCGAAAAACGGCATTGCCGTTCATTTGAATAAAAGCACCCTCCCGACGAACCGCATCGTACCCGGCTCCGATCCCTTGTGGGACGTGCAACAGCTCCTCGTATTGTCCATCGGAATGAATGTGCGTTGAAATAACGCCTGGTTCGTCGCTGGTTTGCAGGATGACGGCACCCGCGCCATCGCCAAACAACACGGCGGTCCCACGGTCATCCCAATTTAGCACCCGTGACAGGGCTTCACTGCCAATGACCAGGGCCGTGGTGGCACCACCAGTGCGGATCAGCCGATTGGCGACATCGAGCGCGTAGATAAAACCCGAGCATGCCGCCTGAATATCGAATGCTGGACATCCATGAAGCCCAAGTCGACGCTGAATGATGCAGGCCGTGCTTGGAAACACCTTGTCAGGCGTGACCGTTCCGACGACGATCAAGTCGATATCGTTTATCTCGATTTCAGCCATCTCGATGGCGTCGTAGGCTGCTGCGATGGCCATATCAGAGCAAGTCTGGTCGTCCGCAATGATATGACGTTTGCATATACCGGTTCGCTCGCGAATCCACGCATCCGACGTATCCATCATCTTCTCGAGGTCTTTGTTTGTGACAATCTTCTCAGGAAGATAGCCACCGGTACCGGCGATGCGGGTATTCGTCATGGAGCGTTCTCGGGGCTCTTGCGGCGCAGAAATTCTGCGATTTCGCGTAATGTGGGGTAGTCAAAGATATCACTTATGTCGAGTTGGCCGGGATATCGTTCATCCACCGCAAGGGCAATCTCGGTCAGGGTCAGCGAGCTGATTCCGACTTCGAACAGATTGTCCTCCGGTCCGATAATGCGCTCCCTGGCGAATTCGCGGCAAATCAGCTCCAATTCGGCAACCAGCGGGTCGTCATCGGTACCTTCTGTCGATACCGTCGACCCCAGGCTATCGAGTATTTCCTTGAATTCGCCATCCAGATAGGCATTCAGCAGTGCCGCGCGCTGTACCTTGCCACTGGTCGTTTTTGGGATCTTCCGGACTGGAATCACATGATCCACTTCGAGGCCAGTTTGCTCACCAATCCGGCTGATGACTTTGTCGGCGAGCAGTTTGAACGTATCCATATCGCGGCGGAACAGCGCAAACACAAGAAGCTCCTCAGTCTGGCTCGCATGCGTCCTGGTTCCGGCTACTACTACCTTACCCAGATCGAGGCCCTCTATTTCAGCCGCGATTTCCTCGATGTCATGAGGATAATAATTCTGGCCGTTGACGATAATGATGTCTTTCGAGCGCCCGGTAATGACCAGTTCGCCGTCGACAAAGACCCCGCAATCACCCGTGCGTAACCAGCCATCGGCAGTAAACAGGATTTCTGTCGCTGCCGCATCGCCGTAAATCCGCTCTGTAATGCTGCCGCCACGCAGCTGAATATTCCCTACTTTGCCGTCATCCAGAACCTGGTCATTGTCATCGGCAATGCGAATATCGACATCTCGAATGGCTTGTCCAACTTTTACAAAACTAACCGCATCCTCATCGTCGATTTCAGCGACTCGGTAATTGTCGCCAATGCGCAACGAGTGACGATGCATGACGACCCTTGAATATTCTTCGCCAATCGTCGGCATTGACACGCCGACAGTCGCTTCGGCGAGTCCATAAACCGGGAACATCGCATTTCGTTTCAGGCCCAGTGGCGCAAGCGCCTGCAGAAACTCTTCGCAAAGTGAATACGAGATTGGCTCGGCGCCATTCAATATCAGCTTTACGCAGGACAAGTCGACGTCAGGCAATCCCTTGCGTGCAAACAACTTCAAAAAGTGTTTGTAACCAAAATTGGGCGAACAGAGCTGGGTCGCCCGCAATTCGTGCGCTTTCAGCATCCACAGCAACGGCCGCCGCACGAACGCATTGGTGTCCATAACCGCGTGATTCATGCCGGCACCCATTACGCTGAGGTGGTAACCAATCAAGCCCATGTCGTGCGTCAACGGCATCCAGCTCAAGCTTTGGTCATCCTTGGTCCAGCCTGTTCCTTCTATGATGGCGCGAATATTTATACACAGGTTGCGGTGTGTCAGGCAGACCCCTTTGGGATCGCTGGTAGAGCCTGAGGAATATTGAATAAAAGCCAGATCATCGGGCGTCGCGGCAAATAATTCGCCACTCAGGCCTGCCTCAGCAGCGCTGATCAGCGCGCTTCTGGACCGCAATATCTCGGCAATGTCCTGCAGCTTTTCCTGTTCGGCAAAGTCCTGCAGACGGTCCAGCAGATCAGCCTCGGTAAACAGGGTCGCGCGCTTCAGCTGGCTGAGAATGCGAAATAATTTGTGGCGATGCTCATCGCTGATGCCAACGGCTACCGGCACTGGCACGATGCCGCCGAGGATCGCGGCCCAAAATGCGACCAAGAAGCTCTCATTGGACGTACTGAAGACGACCAGCTCATCACCTGGTTGCATGCCACGAGCCTGCAGTGAGCCCAGCAATGCCAGCGCGCGGTCCCAAAGCTCGGCAAATGACACAGTACTTTCGTCGTCATCGCCGTCAATAAAACGAATATGGCGGTTTTGGCCACGCGCGGCGACCAGCAGATCGATTAGAGTGTTGTAGAGTTGCATAGGCAATAGGCGAGCAAAAGCAGGCGCAATATTACATTGACCAGCGCCGAACCGATACTGCAAACTCGCCGCTGACACCGCAGCGAAACACAATGAGTCAACAGCCGCCAGTAGACTATAATTCCGTAGAATCCCGTCGCAGCCCACAATCCGGTCGGCGTATGACGCCATTGCGTCGCCTCTATTATTTCCTCGGCATGCCGGTTCTACGTGGGATTACACGGCTCTTTTACTTGAGTTATCGAGTCGAAGCTGTCATCGGCGCCGAGAACATCGAACCTTTTCTCGACGGAAAGGCGGTATGTGCGCCCGCATATTGGCACCAACATCACGTTCTATGCTCGAATCTTGTACAACAATGGATTCGCCGTGGGTTCAAAGCGTGTTTTCTGATCTCCGGCTCTGTGGACGGCGATGTCCCTGAGCGAATCGCACGCGCGTACGGCGCAGAGGTCATTCGCGGCTCCGCCAAACAAAGCGGCGCCCTTGCCCTTCGTGACCAGCATGAAATGATGAAAAATGGCTACTCCATCGTCACTACACCCGACGGACCGGGTGGGCCACAACATGAACTCAAGACCGGCGTTATGGTCATGGCGCGCGTCGGTGGCGTACCCATTGTCCCGGTCGCGTGCGCTGCCGAACGTGCCTGGTATCTCTCTCGCTGGGACAAATTCATGATTCCGAAGCCTTTCAGCCGCGTCGTCCTGGGCATCGGCAAACCCTACGACATACCTGCCGGTACGCCGCTCAAAGAGCTTGAGCCGCATCGTCTTAACGTTCAGCGCGCAGTCATGTCACTAATGGCAGACTGCGAGAACAGGCTCAATGCCGACTAAAACAGCGAATCCATGCACAATCGCCTTCAATCTCCGTTGACAGTGTTGTCGCGCTGCATTTTCATCGCCATCGCCGCAACGCTCTTTGTTGCACCTGCTGCTGCTGCACCTGCGCCGATGCAGCTGACTCCGCATTCAGCCACGTACAAGATCAAGATCAGTATTGTTGGCGGCGAGCTCAAGACCACGCTCGAGACCACAGACGACGGGTTTGTGGCTACGCACGTCGTCAAACCTACTGGCATGTCACGCATGCTCGCTCACGGATTCATTCGCGAATCATCCGAATTTTATGCCGCAAGCGATGGTATTAGAGCCACGGGCTATCGAGCCGAAGACACGCTTTCCCGGGAACCTGACGATGTTGATTTGCGCTTCGATTGGGACGCCGGCGAAGCCCGTGGAACGGTTAATGGAGCGGAGTTTCGGTCAACCCTGCAGGCGCTCTCGCACGATCGTATTTCCATTCAATACCAGTTGATGTATGACTTATTAAATGGTGAGGGCGAAGCTGAATACACCATGTTCGAAATCGATCGACTACGCACTGTTCAGGTACGCAATATTGGCAGCAAAACCGTCACAGTCCCTGCTGGCGAGTATGTCGCAGTTGGTATCCAACACCAGTCCAAAGGGTCAAAACGCGTCACGACGCTTTGGTGTGCAGAGGAACTCGGCTATTTGCCCGTCATGATCGAACAACACCGCGAAGGCACATTGAAAGTTCGCGCAACACTGTTGAATTACCGCCCTGGCGTGGCCAACAGGTGAGTCTTTGGCTAAATACCCCCACCCGCTTCAGAACGCTCGATCAAATACCTGTTTGACATCCACTTCGACAGAACCACCATTAACAATTTTGAATGCCCGCAACATTTCCCCACCGTCAGGGGTCAAGCCGTAACTGTCAATTAGCTTAGCGCCATCATCGTCGAGCGTCTCTATGACGTAACGGTGTCCTTCCCAACCCGAGACACGACTAGCTTCGATCGGACCTACGTTGACCGTTCGTTTTTCGCCAAAGCGATATTCTTCTACAACCGCCCTGTCGAAACTGACGAACAAGCCGAAATCCGTCTGCGTCAACTTAAGCGAATCACCCGTTTCAAGAAAGACGTTCACCGCGGCACTGTCCGATCTGAGGCCTTGCCTGACCGATTCCTGACTGTCTGCACGCAATTGCCAGGTACCGGACAGGTCGACACCGACCGGCACAATAGCGCTCTTGGTCAGGAGCACCTCTTTCGCGGCGCAACCAGCGATCAATAGCAGCGACGCCAGCAACAATGTTTGCAGAAAATAGCGCACCTAAACCGCCGCCAGGAACGACTCGCAAACCTCACGGCTTGGGGCCTCAACCACGCGCGTACACACCTCGAGTACCGATTGCCGAATGGCATCAAGTGCCGCACCGTTGCCATCCGTCTCACCCCATTCTCTTAAGTAATTTTCCAGGCGACCCAGCTGCGACTTCGGTCGCTGGTGAAACGAATTCGATTGCTGCAATTCGGCAATCAAACCAACCGTTGTGGCATGAATAAGATCGACGTTGTCAGGAGCCATCTCAACGAGGCCTGCGAGATAATAATAACCCCACTGGAAACGGGTCGCCGGTCCTTTGGTCTGGTCATATGCCGCTTTCAACCACTCCAGCGCCTTCTCGTTATTGCCCGCACGCTGCTCGATGTCCGCCAGACTTGGCATGTAATAGTAGGGCTGGTTAGAGCGCTCCAACTCAGCGATTAGAAGCGGTTTGGCGACATCGTCCATACCTGCTTCATTGAGCACGTTGCCCAGCGCGTTGATAATCGGCTGGCGCTCATACACGCTCGGCGTGGACTCATCAGCCCAGACGACCATTTCGCGAATTTCCTGCTTTAACGCATCCGAAATTTCCGCCTCTTCGTTGTCCATGCGCTCGAATCGCATCTTGCCCGCAAGCGTGTAAATTCGTTCGCGCTTGTAGACAGATTCGT
>Ga0316191_10001492_pt1 | contig 16544 bp, 14 predicted proteins | sample Eddworburr2cm_MG_FD_204928 | JGI IMG/M metagenome (GOLD analysis project Ga0316191, IMG submission 204928) | Coastal sediment microbial communities from Maine, United States - Eddy worm burrow 2 cm | ecosystem: Environmental > Aquatic > Marine > Coastal > Sediment | place: USA: Maine...
AGAAACCGGCCGCCGAAATGGCACCGGAGAAACCGGCTGCCGAAATAGCACCCAAGAAACCGACTGCCGAACCGGCGCCGAATAAAGACGACGATGACATACCGGAACTGATCCAGGACACGCAGCCCGCTCTTGCGATTCTCAACGATGCGCCGCCAGCGAACCCCCCCGGGACGGAAGCGCGCATGCACGACACGCTGCCGGACATTGAAGCACTGTCGGCGGAACTCGGGGCGAAACCGAAACCGGAACCGAAGCCCGCTGCCGTCAAAAAGCCCGAGTCCCGGCCTCAGCCGGTATCCAGGGCAAGAACCGAGAGCAGCGCACCGCCGGCGCCGAAACCCGAGTTGAAACTGGAACTCGAAAAAGACCCCGGGCCGGCCGCCGAAAAAGCGATCCCAACGCTATCCGACGAGGACAAACCGGCCTGGGATCGTGACCCGACACTCGCCGAGCTGCGTCCCGACCTGGACGCCCTGGAACGCGCGATGGCCGTCGCCCAGGGCCGGGACCCGGAAGCCGGTGACGAGCCCGGCCTGCACCCCGAACCGCAGGCGAAATCGAAGCCACAGCCGAAAGACGAAATCGAAGAGATTCCCGAAATTACGCTGGACGACTCGATCAACCGCAAGGTCGACCGGGAAGCCCTGGAACGCAAAGAACGCCTCGAGAAAGAAGGCATCCTCGAAGACGAGGAACCCGCCAAAGCCGAAGCCGAAGCCGAAGCCGCTCCGGAGGACCGGGCCCGCGAAGAAAAAGCAGAAGCGGAACTCGAGCAGATTGCCGCCGGACTCGCGAAGGCCAAGACCATCGAGGATGTCGACGACAAGATGGCGGAGACGCTGTTCGGTGAGGAACTCAGCGTTGCCGCCGCCGCCGTCGCTGAACGGGTAGCGAAAGAAGCTGCTGCGGCTGCGGCTGAAGCATCATCGGCTCCGCAGGAACCCACCGCGTCGGCAGAACCGGCCAGGTCGGACCTGGAGAAGGAATTCGAGAATGTATGGGGCGAAACGCCCGGAATCGAAGTATCCCTCGAATCCGGGATCGAGGATCAGAAAGGCGGCCTGGACATATCCGCGTCGCAGCGGCTCGCGACCGTTCGAGCGTTGAATACCGGCAAGCCCGAAGCTGCGCCGCAGAAGGCCGCCAATGCGCCGCCTCCCCCGGCCGTGAGTCCGGACCCGATCGAGGAACAGATTACGACGTCATTGACCCAGACCATGAAGGCGCTCAAGGTCAATCCGGACCCGGCGGCGGTCAATGACGACGACGATGACGAGCGCAAAGGCGGATTTTTCAGCCGCTTCCGACGCTCCTGACGACCTGCCGCAAACAAAAAAAAGCCGGGCCTGGGCCCGGCTTTTTTTTGTCACGCGCGGCTGATTATTGCGCTTCGTGCACGATGTTCCAGACGTAGTCGACGTGAGGCCCGCAGATATCCGAGAACTCGGTGCCGGCTTTGTCGTCTTCCTCGTAAATGGTTGCAATGGCTTCCTGCCGCGCGCTGAGTAACGCGCCCATGTCCACTGCCGTCATCGTCTGGAGGCGCCTGGCGCGGCCGCCGATAACGTGCGACTGCCAACCCCAGCTCGTGAGCTTCCCGTCTTCGACCATCTTGTCGAGAATCGGCGCAATATGCTCCGTCACGATCTCGTCGGCACGGTCTTCGCGATTGATGTCGCAGAAGTGATAGACGGAAAAACCGACCTTGCCGCGCTCCTTCCCTGCGTTACCTGCCTCTACCTGCCAGAGATAGTCGTCGTGGCGCGGGCAGGCTTCGGCCATTACGCCGGCGGCGGGATCATCGTCACCGTGCACGGCGGCAATCGCCTTGCCCATGACTTCCAGAGCAGCCATCGCCGCTTCCGGTGACGCCGCCTGGTGATAGCGAATCCGCCGCCAGTCCCCGCCGGTATGGTGCGACATCCAGCCCCACGCCAGGATAGTGCCGTCCTCGACGAGCCCGTCGAGAATCGGCGCATTGCGCTTCATGATGCTGTCGGCCCTGCTCTCCAGTGCTACGTCGCAATGCATATACGTGGCGTAAGTGTAGCGCTCTGCGTCGTCGTCCTGCGCCAGCGCAGGTACCGCGAGCAAACTCAAAGCAAGGGTCACCCCCATTGATCTCGTTCTTGTCATTTTTCTCTCCCTCAAAAATTGCAAATGATGCCTGCGCCGGGGATCACCTGTTGTTATGGGTATGCGGCAAAATCCCGCAGGCAGGCGGCATTGTACACCTATATTTTTGACAAACTGGACAAATTTACGGGTTGCCCTGTAACCGTGTTCACGAAGCCTAAGTAGTCCCCGAAGTTTGTCGCGTCGCATACGGATTTTGCAGTTTTCGGAAAACACCTACGCTATCTCTCGCGGCGGCGGAGTACCGTTGCTCTATTGGATTCGAGGGAGAATCGAATGAGCGAGACTGTCCTTACAATCATCGAACTCGACAACTACCCGGAAGAAGTTGTCGCACGAGCTACCTGGCTCGCCAGGCTCATGCGCTGCGATCTCGAGTTGCTGCTGTGCGACCCGACCACGAGCTTCCTCAGCGAGATATTCATCATCTCGAGCGAAGTGCAGGATCTCGCCGACGAGATCGAGGACGCTCAGAAAAAGGCATTGCACGACCTCGCGAAGGTCGCCGGATCGTCCGGCATGGACGTACGCACTCACACCAGTCACGAGAGACCCATTGCCGACGCGATCATCTCGCGGGCAATGGAGCTCGATCCGGTGTTCGTCGTCAAGGGTACGCACTATCACTCGCCCGCCGAGCGCGCGACGTTTGCCGATACGGACTGGCAGCTGATGAAGAAACTCGACTATCCGCTGTGGTTCGTAAAACCCGTGGCCTGGAAAGAAGAGCCGCTTATCGTCGCCGCCGTCGACCCGACGCACGAGAAGGACAGGGAAGCACGCCTCGACCGCCTTATCGTCGAGACCGCCCAGTCGCTGGCAACTGCCTGCGGCGGGCAGGTGGAACTCGTACACACCTATCAGCGGCTGGTCGAAATCGGCTCAAGGGCAATGAAGACCTTCAAGCCCGTCAAGCTGCCGATCGACGAACTGGACAAGAAGATCCGCGATGAGCACCGCAAAGCCCTGGATGCGTTCGCAGCCGAGACCGGCGTCCCGGAAAAGCACGTCCACCAGCTTCCCGGCCGTGCTCACGAACTGCTGCCGACGTTCGCGCGGACCCACGGCGCGAGCCTGATGGTCATGGGCGCGCTGTCGCGCGGCGGCATCGGGCGCCGTTACATCGGCAACACGGCCGCGCGGGTACTCGACCACCTGCCCTGTGACATCCTGGTGGTGCCGGCCGCAGCGGGCTGAGCGGGAACTTGTGCCCCGCACGCGGCGGGGCACAGCGCCTGTTACTCGTCGAGTTCCGAAATCGCCTTCAACCGGGCCGCCTCGAATTCGTCCCCCGGATTCCAGGCCGGCATTTCATCGGCATTCGCGATCGCCAGGCCGGTCCAGTAACCGAGCAGCGCATCTTCTATCAAGCCCGTGAAATCCCAGCTGTCGTTATATTCATCGGACGGCTGGTGATAATGCACGTTGGTGTAGTGCTCCTGCTGCTCGCGTCCCCAGCCCGGCGGACGGTCGACGTAGTCGGTGCCGGGTTTCAGGTACATCGCCGGCACACCGATCTTCGCCAGGCTGAATTGATCGGAGCGGTAGAAGTAACCCTTGTCGGCAAACTGGTCCGGCTTGACCTCCCTGCCCTGTTCGTCCGCGATCAGCTCCAGGATCTGGTCGATCGACGACTTGCCGAGCCCGACAAACGTTACGTCATGCGTATCGCCGAGAATGTTCGGGTTGTCGTAGTTGATGTTTGCCGCGATCCGTCCCGGCGCGAAGGTCGGGTTGTTTGCGTAGTACAGTGAGCCGAGCAGACCCTGCTCCTCGGCCCCGACGAGCGCAAACAGCGACGAACGCCGCGGCGCCTCGGGCAATGCATTCAGGGCCTTCGCGATCGCAAGCACGACCGCGACGCCCGACGCATTGTCCCTGGCGCCGTTGTAAATCGTGTCGCCCTCTTCGTTCGGTTCACCGATACCGAGGTGGTCGTGGTGTGCGGTGTAGATGACGACTTCGTCCTTCAGCTCGGGATCGCTGCCGGGAATCAGCCCCAGGACATTTGCGCTCTCCGTGCGGTTCAGCTCCACATCCATCGAGATCGACGTCGTAATGCCCAGCGGCACCGGTTCGAAATCGCGGTTGTAGGCCGCCTCGCGCAGGGCGTCCAGGTCTTTGCCAGCCATTGCGACGAGATCCCGCGCGGCGTCCTCCGTCACCCAGGCGTTGACCGGGTTGCGCGGCTCGTCACCTGCCGGCAGCTCGAATTGCTCGCCGGTCCACGAGGTCTGGACGACCTGGAACGGATAACCCGCTGACGGCGTCGTGTGAATGATGATGGCGCCGGCAGCGCCCTGTTTTGCGGCGTTCAGGTACTTGTAGTCATAGCGCCCGTACCAGAGGCGCGTCTCGCCCTCGAAGAGCTCCGGATCCCAGTCGGGATCGTTGTTCATGATCAGCAGCACCTTGCCCTCGAGATCGGCCCCCTTGAAGTCATCCCAGTCATATTCGGGTGCCTGGATGCCATAGCCGACGAACACCACTTCCGCGTTGCTGATGCCGGCCTTTTCTTCCTGTACGCCGCTCGAGACGATGAACTCATCCCATTGCTGCAGCGTTCGCGTCTTGCCATGCCCTTCGAAGGACCAGGTTTCCGGCTGAATGGTGTTTACGCCGACGAGATCGAACGTCTGCTCCCAGCCGCCGCCAGCCGCGCCGGGCTGCAGGCCCAGCTGCTGCATTTCCGCGGCAAGATAATCACGCGCCTTCACGTCACCCCTGCTCCCCGGTCCGCGGCCCTCGTAGGCATCGCTGGATATCTCGACGATGATGTCGCGCATGTAGTCCGCCGCAATCAGATCGGCGGCTTCCTCCGCTGCAGGATTGCCGCCGCTCACCTCGACGGCGACAGGCGACGACTGCTCGGGCGGCGCCTGCGTTGCGGGCTGCTGCGGCTGCTCCTTGCTGCACGCCACCGCGATAAACGAAGCGACGATGACCGTAAACAGGTTTTTCAATTTCACACTTGACCTCCGTGTATAAACGTATCGTGCCGCGTGAAGCGGCACGAATGATCCCGATCATTTTCAGGTATCGAATAATTCCGAGAGAAAGTATTGCGCCGCAGCCCAGGACCGGCGATCGGCTGCATCATTATATACGGTCACGCCGTTGCTCGCGTCCGCCGCGGGATTCGTGAATGCGTGACGGACATTGCCGTAGCAATGCAGCTGCCAGTCGGCTCCCATGCTGCTGAGTTCCTCGCCGAACGCCACCGCCTGCTCTGGCGTCGCCAGCGGATCATCCCAGCCGTGCAGCGCGAGGATGCGCGCCCGGATGCGATTGCCAGCTGTATTTCCCGGCGCGTCGAAAAGACCGTGAAAGCTGACGACGCCCGCGAGTGGCTCGCCGGTGCGCGCGATATCGAGCGCGCAGAGGCCGCCGAAGCAGTAACCCATGGCGGCAATGCGCGACGCGTCGACTTCCGCCTGGTCACGTAATGCCTGCACGGCCTGCAGCAGGCGCCGCTGCAATACGGCGCGCTCGCTTCTCAGGGATTCCATCATTTCACGGCAGTGGTCGAACTCGCTGCCGATCGCGTCCTTGCCGTACACGTCGATTGCGAAGCCTGTATAGCCCATTGCAGCGAGAAGTTCGGCCTTGCTCTCCTCGAACTGGCTGCGGCCGCGAATCGTATGCGCAACGAGGACGCCCGGGCGCGGTCCCGCGATGTCGTCATCCCAGGCCAGTTTGCCTTCGAAAACGAGGTCGCCGTCCCGATAGTCGACCAGGCGCGTACTGATACTCACGCGGACCTCCGATTCCGTCAGCGGCGGGTTACGACGATGACTTCGACGCGGCCGTCCGGCCCGATATACCAGGACGCTACCGTGCTGGTGATACTCAGGATGATCGCGCCGAACAGTGCCGACCAGAAACCGGCAACGACGAAATTGTCCAGCATCGCGGCGACCAGCGCGAACATGCCCGCATTCAGCACGAACAGGAACAGGCCCAGCGTCACGAGCGTGATCGGCAGGGTCAGCACGAATGCGATCGGTCTCACAATCGCGTTGACCAGGCCAAGCAAAACGGCCGCCAGTATGAATGTCCAGGCACCGGAAATGGACACCCCGGGCACAAGCGCAGACGCCAGGAACAGGCCCAGCATGTATATGAGCGTACGTAGAATTATGCCTTGCATGGCCCCGATTATGCGACGAGAACCGCGCGGAAGAAAGGACTGTCAGGCAGTGGGGCTCTCCGGCCGGGCATCCGGCCGCATCATCAGCATCTGCACATTGCCGATGGCTCGTTCGAGAAAACCGCCTTCGCAGTAGCACAGGTAGTACTGCCACATGCGGATGAATTCCTCGGAAAAGCCCATGCCACGAACCCGGTCGATATTGTCGAAGAACCGCTCACGCCAGTGCCGTAACGTCGTCGCGTAATGCGGGCCGATGTCGTCGAGGTCCACGATTCGCATGTCGGTAACCCGCGTCAGCGTGTGCGAAATCGCCGTTACCGACGTCAGGCAGCCGCCAGGAAAAATGTAGCGCTTGATGAAGTCCACCGTCTTTTTCGCCCGATCGTAATGCTGGTCGGCGATAGTTATTGCCTGCAACAGCATCAGCCCGTCACGCTTGAGCAATTCACAGCATTTCCTGAAGTACGTGTCGTGGTACTCGTGACCGACCGCCTCGATCATCTCGATCGACACGAGCTTGTCGTACTGCCCTTCCAGGTCGCGGTAATCGCTTTGCAGCAGGGTGATCCGATCCTGCAGCCCGGCTTTCGCTATCGCGGCTTTCGCGAAGTCATGCTGCTGCCGCGAGATCGTCGTGGTCGTCACGCGACAGCCGAAGTTCTCCGCGGCGTAGATTGCGAACCCGCCCCAGCCCGTGCCGATCTCGAGAACATGATCATCGGGAGACAGGCTGAGTTTCCGGCATATGCGGTCCAGCTTCGCAGCGGACGCGGCCTCCAGTGACATATCCACGCGTTCGAATATCGCACTCGAGTACATCATCCGCTTGTCGAGCCAAAGGGCATAGAAGTCGTTGCCGAGGTCATAGTGTGCGGAGATATTTCTGCGGCTGCCGTCGCGCGTATTGCGGTTGAGCCAGTGGAACATCTTTTGCAACGGCCTCGTCAGGTGCGCCGTGCCCGAATCCATGTCCAGCAATACGTCCCTGTTTTTCACCAGTATCCTGACGAGCGTGGTGAGTTCGTCGCAGGACCAGAAGCCCTGTATGAAGGACTCCCCGGCCCCTACCGCGCCGCCGAAAGCGATATCGCTGTAGAACCGCGGGTCATTGATCGTGAGTTGTACCGTCAGCGGCTGATCGTCCGTGACGGCGCCGAAGGACTCGTGGCGGCCGTTCTCGGTGACGACGATCTGCCCGTTCTGCAGTGACGCAAGCCTCGCACGGACGACGCGCCGCGCGAGCGCATCCAGTGCGGTTGGCTTCCTGCTGGCTTCGAGGAATTTCGGCGAGTCGATTGAAACTGATCTCATTGTGCCTCCGCTGCGATCTTCTGCCGCTTGCCGGGATGCCGGTATACCGGGCATCGCTTTATCCAGAGCCTCAGCGCCTGCCAGTAGATACCTGCCATGACCTTGAACGTCATGAACGGAAATCGCGCGAGGACGCTCGCCAGCGAGCCACCCGTTATTTCGGTTCTCGACAACGTGATGGACGCGTCGAACATGCGCTTGCCGGCCCTCGAATTGGCCATGTAGACGGTAACCCGCTCGGCAGGCTCGGTAAAACACCAGTCGTATTCCACCTCCATCGGCATGAACGGCGATACGTGCATTTTCTTCTCCGGCCTGAATCGCTTTACGCCACGTCCACCGATATCCATCGAGTCCGGCAACACATAGGTGTCGCGCTCACCCCAGGGCGTGTTGTTCACCTCGGCGACGATCGTCTGCAATGTCTTACCATCGGCGTCGAAACAATAATAGAAACTTACCGGATTGAAGCAATAGCCGAAATAACTGAGGTTCGTGAGCAAGCGGATCGGGCCGGCCGGGCGCCTGCCGGTATCGCGCTCGACCAGGTTTCGGATCGACTCGGAAAGAGGCTCGCCCGGTGCACCGAGATGATCGCTGCGGCGGAATCGTGCCAGCGCGGTGCGCGTCGCCGACCACAGCCAGCGCTTCCTGAACAGCTCCGGCAGCTCGTCGAGGTCCAGGTACATCATGAACATTCGGTAGCCGAACCGGTGCAGCACCGGTTCCGTCCGGGTGTGCCTAACCCGCCCTTCGTAGATGCAGCTCTCCACGATTCTGCCTCTCCTCGAAATGGCCGATTGCATTCAGCGCGCTGACGACGCCGTCCTCATGGAAACCGTTGCGCCAGTAGGCCCCGCAGAAAAACGTTCGGTCGGAATTAAGTTCCACCTGGCGACGCTGCCCCGCCACCGCATCGCGCGAAAAGACGGGATGCTGGTACTGGATGCGCCGAATCACTTTCGCCGGGTCGATCCGACGGTCGTTGTTGAGCGTGACGCAGTATTGTTCCCTGCAATCCAGGCCCTGCAGCATGTTCATGTTATAGGTGACAGCGACGTGACGGTTCGGGTCGTCGGGAATGTGGTAATTCCAGGCAGCCCAGGCACGGCGGCGTTTCGGCAGAACGCTCGCATCGGTATGCAGCACCGCTTCGTTGTCCTGGAAGTGAATCGCGCCGAGGACGTCCCGCTCGACCGCCGTCGGCTTCTCTAGCAGGGCAAGCGCCTGGTCGCTGTGGCAGGCGAGAAACACCGCGTCGTACCACTCGCGTCCGTGCTCCTCGGTAACGATCTCGACGCCGGATGCGTGCCGGATGACGGCGCTGACGGGCGTCTCGAGCCGGATGCGGTCGCGGTGCCCCTCGACCAGTTTGTTGACGTACTCGCGCGAGCCGCCCCTGATCACCCGCCAGACCGGCCGGTCCTTGAGCTGCAGCAAGCCGTGATTGTCGAAAAATCGAACAAGGAACTCCATCGGCATTTCCTGGATCGTCACGGGCTCGGCGGACCAGATGGCGGCGGCCATCGGCACCAGGTAGTCGTTCATGAACTCCTGGCTGTAGCCGTGCCTGAGCAGATACTCTCCAACCGTCTGGCCTTTGTCCTCGAAAGGCAGCGTCACCATGGCGTCACGATTGAAACGCAGAATGTCGCGGATCATGCGATAGAAAGGCGGCCGAAGGATGTTGCGCCGCTGCGCGAACAACGCGTTCAATCCCGCGCCGTTGTACTCGAGGCCGGCATCGCCGGAGCTGACGCTGAAGCTCATGATGCTCGGCTGCGATTCCTGGCCTATCTCGTCCAGCAGTTCGATGAAATTGGGGTAGGTTCGGTCGTTGAACACGATGAACCCGGTGTCGACCGCTATCGTTCTGCCGTCTTCCGTGACGTCCACCGTGTTCGTATGTCCACCGACGTAAGGCGACGCCTCGTATACGGTAATGTCGTGCTGCGCCCGCAGCTTGTAAGCAGCGACATTTCCCGCGATCCCGGTGCCGACGATTGCGATCCTCAAGAACCCGCCCTCACCACTTCTGCGGTACGCGCTGGACCTTCGACATGTCGTAGCCCAGCGACTCGACGACGCCGAGCAGCATCTCGTAGTCGGCGTCGGAAATATTCGGTTCACGCGCCATGACCCAGACGAAATCCCGCTTCTGGCGACCGATGATCGTCTGAGAATAGTCGTCGTCGAGGTAAACGATGCGGTAGTCGGCTTTGATCGGCCAGATAAAGCGCATGCCCCAGAGCGCGTTGGATTCGTCGTCCCGGACGAATCCCTTGGGCGTGTAAACTTTCTTCTCGCCGTCGAACCCACCTTTGCGGAAATTGAACGTCGTCGCTATCGTGCCGTCGTCATTCATTTCATAGGTTTCGACGGCGTTGTAGGCGTCTTTCTCGAGAAAGGTCGGGATATTGGCAATCACATACCAGTCGCCCATGAAGCGTTCGAGGTCTACGTAATCTACGGTTTCCATCTCGGGTCCACTGCTGGCACATGCGGCCAGCGTCAATGATGCGACGACGACAAGCGCCGCTTTTCGCAAATAAGTCATATCAACTCAACTCGTAACGAAGTATCCGGCCGCCCTTTGCAACCGACTCCAGTGCCAGCCACTCGGAGTTCTCCGAATACCACAAGGTAATGTCCATTTCTCGCGCGGTGAGCCTGACCGACCTCGCGGAGATCTCGCGACCATCGAGGCGCACTACATCCTGGCCGAGTTCCTGCACGTCGACGTCGAGATACTCGCCCGTCTGCGGATTTAAAAGCCGCGACTCCTTCAGAAAGCCCGGGTTCCAGTAGGCAAAGCTCTTCACGCACTCGGGCAGCTCGGCTTCACCATCGCCGGTTTCGACCACAAAAGCATCGTCCTTCCGCTCGCCGACGACCTTGAGCTTCTCGCCGTTCGAATTCGTCCGGGCCGTAATCTCCTTCAGACAGCCGCCCGCCCAGTCCTCCTGCGCGGTATGCCGATAGCTGAAAGCGGTAACAAACAGGAACTTGACGTCGAAGCTAGCCTCGCTGCGAACGCCCGCATTACTCTCGGGGCCGTCAATCTCGTAACGGTGATAGCCGATCTTCTTGCCATCGAGATAGACGTCGAACATCAACGTCTTGTCCGCCGCCTCTTCGGCGACCGACACGGTTACCGACAGCATCGAAATGGCGAAAATGGCGAAAATGCGATTCAGACGTTTCATCGTACCGGTACCTCTCGCGCCGCCGACATGCCCTTCGGCAAGCCAGGAAAGAAAGCATTGGTCCGGCGGATGTACTCCGCGTACTTCGGCCGGCGATCGGTAATCGTCTTCTCCAGCATGGCGACGCCGGACACCTTCAGAAGCAGGAACGACATCAGCAGCGGCGAAAGGAAAGTCCACCAGCCGCCCGCGGCAACCGCGAACAGAAAGTAGGCCCACCACACGCAGAAATCGCCGAAATAGTTCGGATGTCTCGTGTAGCGCCAGAGACCCGTATCGAGCACGCGCCGTTTGCTCGACTCATCGCGCCTGAACTTCGCAAGCTGATAATCGCCGCCAGCCTCGAACACGAAGCCGAGCAGCCACAGCGCGGTAGCGAGGATCTCGAGCACCCCGATGCCGCCCGGGTTCATGATCGCCGGCATCAGCGGCATCGCGATGAACCATGCGAGGACGCCCTGCAGGCCAAAGACGATGTAGAGGCTTTTGAACGCGAACCCGGGCTCGTTGTTTTCCCGGATCTTCTGGTAGCGGTAATCCTCGGCCTCGCCCCAGTTTCTCGCGGTGATGTAGATGCTCAGGCGAAGCGCCCAGATGGCCACCAGGAGCGTGACAAGCGCTCCCCGCGCGCTCAGCGGCGCGGCCTCCACGGCGAATACGACGGCGGCGACCAGGAAGAACAGCGACCACAGGCTGTCGACGAAGGCGACGTTGCGAATGACGACACTAACGAGCCATGCCGCGACGCCCACGCCCAGGATCAAAGCCAGCGCAAACAGGTAGGCCTGCAAATCCATCACGATATCCTTTGTCCAATAATCTCGCCGTGCGCCGCGTCAGGCGACACCCCGTCGAGGCGCTCGCCCAAGCGCATGAGCAGCGGCATGATCACGGCCCAGCCGACAGCCAGCATTGCAATGGCGGCCGCCTGGTCGACAAACTGGATTCCGCCGATCTTGTAACCCGCGATATAGGCCAGCGGGCCGCCCACGAAACCGAACGCGGCGGCCAGCAGCGGGCGTCCGCGCATGAACCGCATGGACATGTTGATGGTCGTGCCGAACAGCATCCACATCGTGACGATCCAGTACGGCGCCATGACCTCGCTGAACATGCCGGAAGGAAACGTGACCCAGCCCGCGGCAACCAGCACGCTGTCGAAAACGGCGCCGATCAGCCCGCAGCTCAGGATAAGCATCAGCTCCGAACTCGGCCGCTTCGCGCGGGCGAGGTGGATGGCTACCGCGCCGAGGACGACCACGGGTCCTAGCCACGGGAGTTGCTGCGCACCGCCGAAAACCGACGACAACCAGCCAAGCTTGAAAGCAGCGACATTGATTAACAGGTTCATATCAGTCTCCGACTCGTTTCAGGAGGTAGTGGCTGACGTACCATTCGCGGCCGCCGTTGTAAGCGAATAATTCTTCGCAGGCCATGAAGAAGATGCGCCAGCGCATTCTCCAGCGCTCTGCCTGGTCCTTGCCATAAGTCTCTTCAAGGATCGGCATCACAGCGCCCTTGCGCGCATCCATCTTGTCCAGCCAGGCGCGCAGCGTCTTGGCGTAATGATCGCCGTTCCACTGCCAGTGCTTCTCGACCGCCAGGTCGCCACCGATGCGCATCGGCAGGTCGGCGCTGGGCATGATGCCGCCGGAAAAGAAATGGCGGCTCATCCAGTCGCTCGGTCCCTTGTCGATGTACTCGTAGGGCGTCGTGCGGTGGCAAAAGATGTGCATGAAGAAGCGGCCGTCGGGCTCCAGCCAGTTGCTTATACGCCGGAACAGCTCCGGGTAGTTGCGCATGTGCTCGAACATTTCCACAGAGACGATGCGGTCGTAGGTGTCGGTCGCAGCGAAGTCGTTCATATCGCACACGTGCACGTCGACGTTGTCGAGGCCCCGGTTCTCGGCGGCCCGCTTTATATGATCGTGCTGGGACCGCGAATTCGACACGCTGGTCACCCTGGCCTTGGGGAAATGCTCGGCAATCCAGAGCGACAGCGAGCCCCAGCCGCAACCGAGATCCAGGATCTTCATCCCGTCCTCGATCCCGGCCCGCTCCACCGTGACCTGCAGGGCAGCCTCTTCGGCGGAGTCGAGGTTGTCGATACCATTCGGCCAGTAGCAGCAGCTGTATTTGCGGTGCCGGCCCAGTACTTCGGAGAAGAACGCGGCGGGCACTTCGTAGTGCTGTTCATTGGCCAGATGCGGGACGAGCGCGACGGGCGATTCGCCCATCATCTGCACGAAGCGGTTCTTGATGATTGCGGCCCGCTCGACATCGTTAGCGTGAATTTCTTTCAGCTTCCGGTCGAGGAGGCGGCGAATTCCTGCGCGGATCACCGAATCGGGCACCAGGCCCGTTTCTGTCCAGTCGACGGCTTTTGCGGTTACGCTGCTCATGCGCGGTCTCCAAAAATTATGGGGCGACTATACGAACAGCTCCGGACGCCGCCAACCGCCTGAAATGGTTTGTTACATTCCCTTACAAGTCGGCTACTTATCGTCGCGTAGAGTATCGTTTCCGTGGAATTCGAGTCATCCCGATGAACCCCGTCATAATCTGGTTTCGCAGGAATCTGCGCCTGCACGACAACGCGGCGCTCTGCGCCGCCGTGGACGCCGGCCGTCCCTTGGTTGCCGTTTACGTCTCGGATGCGCTCGATACGGGCGGCGCGAGCCGCTGGTGGCTCCATCACAGCCTTTCCAGCCTCGATACGGCGCTGCAAGATCATGGCGCAGGGCTCGTCATTCGTTCCGGGAAGCCCGAGGAGGTGCTGCCCGACCTCGTCGAGGCCACGGCTGCCGAGGCCCTGTTCTTCTCGCGGCGCTACGAGCCGTATGCCCGGGCGCAGGAGGATGCTCTGGAATCGGCGCTGGACGGATGCTGTGAGCTGAGCAGCTTCGACGACAGCGTAATCCGGCATCCCGACAGCGTCATGACCCAGTCCGGCACGCCGTACAAGGTGTTCACACCGTTCTGGAAATCCGCGGCCGGCAGCGGCGAACCGGACGCGCCTGCTCCCAAACCCGGGGATTTCAGGACTACAACGGCCGGCCTCGATGCGGGAGAGATCGACGAACTCGAATTGCTCCCGACCGGGCCGGACTGGGCTGGCGGCTTGCGCGACACCTGGACGCCCGGCGAAGACGGCGCATTCGAGCGCCTCGACGCTGCGTGCGAAATCGCCGCGGACTATGACGAGGACCGCGACCGGCCGGATATAGACGGCACATCGAGACTGTCGCCACACCTTCATTTCGGCGAGCTGAGCCCGCGGCAGGTCTGGCACGACATTCGCTCCGGCACCTCGGCGAACGGCCGGAAAGGCGCGGACGCCCTCCTCCGACAGCTCTACTGGCGCGATTTCAGTTCCTACCTGCTGTACCACTTTCCGCGGCTGCCGGAGGAGCCGCTGCGCAAGGAGTTCAGGGAATTTCCGTGGACGGACGATCCGGAGGGCCTGCGGGCGTGGCAGCGCGGCCGCACCGGCTTTCCCATCGTCGATGCCGGCATGCGGCAGCTCTGGGAGACGGGCTGGATGCACAACCGCGTGCGGATGATCGTGGCATCGTTCCTGGTCAAGGACCTGCTGGTGCCCTGGCAGGCGGGCGCGGACTGGTTTCTCGACACGCTGGTCGACGCGGACCTGGCAAACAACTCCGCCAGCTGGCAGTGGGTGGCCGGTTGCGGCACGGATGCGGCACCCTACTTTCGCATCTTCAACCCGGTGCTGCAGGGCAAGAAATTCGATCCGATGGGCGACTACGTGCGTCGCTGGGTCCCGGAACTGGAGCGCCTGCCCGCGAAACTCATCCAGGAACCGTGGAAGGCGGATCGCGACGAGCAGAAAGCAGCAAACGTAATCATCGGCGAGGACTACCCGGAGCCGATCGTCAATCACGGAGACGCGCGCGATCTCGCGCTGGAAGCCTACCGGGCCATTCGCAAGCAGGACAACTGACCCAACCGGCGTCAGTGCGGCGTTTCTCTGCTAAAATCCGGCGCCGTGCGCTCGTAGCTCAGTCGGATAGAGCACCGGATTCCTAATCCGGGGGTCGCAGGTTCGAATCCTGCCGGGCGCGCCAGTCAACGAAAAATGGGTCCATCGGGCCCATTTTTTGTTGACTTGTGTGTCCCGTCCAGGGAGACGAACCTCGTTCGACAAAACGCGCCAGCGTTTTGGACGCCGAAGGCGCCCCGCAGGGGCGACGAGCGAAGCGAGGAGTCAATCCTGCCGGGCGCGCCAGCATCCTGGCTGCCGCCTCACTCGTCTCCCGCTTTCGGCGCCGGCGGCAGCCACCCCGAGCGCAAATGCAGGTCCCGCTGCGGGAACGGGATTTCGATTCCGTACTCGGTGAGCTTGTCTTCGAGCGCCCACAGGTACGCGGCCCGGGTCCGCGTCGGGCGTCGTGCGCCCTGGCGGTTCACCCAGACGAGCAACAGGAAGTTAAGGCTGTTGTCGCCGTATTCGACGAGCCAGACGTCGGGCTTGCGCCCGGGCATGTGCGTCAGGGTATAGGGCACGTCGTCGCAGGCCTCAATGGCCGCTTTACGAACGATCTCCTTGTCGGAGCCGTAGGCGACGCCAAAGGGAATTCGCACGCGGAGAATGTGCTCGCCGAGAGTCCAGTTCGTAAGCTTGGTCGACACGAACTCGGAATTCGGTACGACGATATCGATGTTGTCGTTCGTGTTGATCAGCGTGCTGCGCACGTTGATTGCCTTGACCGTGCCGGTAAGTCCCGTATCGAGCTCGATATAGTCGCCGACGCGCAACGTGCGCTCGAAGAGAATGATGAGGCCGGAGACGAAGTTGTTGACGATGGACTGCAGGCCGAAACCAATACCGACCGACAGCGCACCGGCAACGATGGCGACATTGGTGAAACTCAGCCCGATCGAGGTCAATGCGATCAGTGCGGCCACGATGATAATCGTGTAGTGCGTCAGCCGGCTGACGGTGTACAGGGACGCTTGCACACCCACCGACTCCTTGCGGCCGACCCGGTTGATTGCAAACCGGATACCGCGGGACAGCAGCCAGCCGACAATCAGTATGATGACTCCCTGAATGACGTCGCCGAGTGTGACGGGCGTCTCCTTGACCGAGAAGAGCGTAGTTCCGGAGACTTCGGTCAGTCGAATCCAGGCCGTTTTGACGGTCCGGTAGGCATTGCCCAACCATTGCCTTAGCGTTCCCAGGTTTTCAGCGATGGCGATGTCGACCGCCCTCATCAGCAACTCGAGATCGGCTATCGTGCTCTCCAGATTGCCGATGTGTCCGAGTGTCTCCTGCGCGGCACCGATACGCTGGTCCAGGACCCGGCGCGTAGCCCGATCCAGACCGTCGCGGTCGATACCCTGGACAGCCAGCATTTCGTCCTCGGTCTGCCGCTTCCAGTCGGGCAGGTAATCCTCGATGCTGCGGAGAAGTTCCGACCATTCGATCGTCGCATTCTCGATATCGGACATGTCGAAATCCGCACTCAGCTCGAGGGCGGTCCAGAAGCGACGCGCCTGCGCAGTGGCGAGCATGGCCCGGGCACGCGCGAGCTCGACTTCGGCGTCCAGCGCAAGCTGCTGCGCCTCGCGTTGCTGTGACCGGCCCAGCAACGTGTCAGCACCGATGCTGCTTGCCGCTACCTGAGCCTCGCGTTCACGTTCGATCGCCGTCTCTACTGCCGCCATCCGCTCGTTGACGATTTCACCGAACGTGTCGAGGGTCTGCTCGT
>Ga0316191_10001493_pt1 | contig 16544 bp, 12 predicted proteins | sample Eddworburr2cm_MG_FD_204928 | JGI IMG/M metagenome (GOLD analysis project Ga0316191, IMG submission 204928) | Coastal sediment microbial communities from Maine, United States - Eddy worm burrow 2 cm | ecosystem: Environmental > Aquatic > Marine > Coastal > Sediment | place: USA: Maine...
TCGCCGAATTCGGTGAGTTTGCGGGCGTTGCCCTTATCGTGAGTGATCCAGTCGAAGAAGGCGCGAGAATGGCCCTGCGTGAAGTCGGTGCCGATGCCAACGCCATCCTCTCCAACCAGATTGACGACGTAGTCAATGGCAGCAATGTAGTCGTCCACCGTTGAATTGACTCCCTTGGCAAGAAACGGCGGAAACATCGTCACGCCAACGAACCCCCCTCGTTCAGCGATGAACCGCAACTCCTCGTCAGACTTGTTGCGTGGATGGGCTTTCATTCCGGCCGGCAGACAGTGCGAGTAACACACCGGCTTGGTGGAGGCGAGAATCGCATCCCGCGAGGTCGTGGCGCCGACATGGGACAGGTCGCAGAGCATTCCGACCCGATTCATTTCCGCGACGATCTCCCTGCCGAAATCAGACAGCCCCGAGTCCGTCGATTCGTAGCACCCGCTGCCCACCTGGTTTTGCGTGTTGTAGGCCAACTGCGCGATACCGACGCCCAGTTCCCTGAACAAGCTCACGTAACCGATCTGATCCTCGAACGCAGAGACATTCTGGAAACCGAGAACGATGCCAGTCTTGCCTTCCTGTTTGGCGCGGGCAATATCGGCCGTGCGATACACCTGCGTCAGCAGATCAGAGTGATCGCGAAACCAGGTCTTCCAAAGCGCGATATTGCGCATCGTGTCGCGGAAATCCTCCCAGACCGAGCAAGTGCAATTGGCGGCGGTGACACCACCCTTGCCCATGTCCTCGAACACCGCCCGGCTCCAGTCGGAAACGATTAGCCCGTCGAAGACAATCAGATCATCATGCAGCTTGGATGTGGCCACGCTCCTCCTTACAGCCCTGACAGGCTTGTGACAAACGAGATTCGGAGGGGAGATCGCGCCTCCCCGGCGATGCACTCACGAAAATGATTGTTGCAGATTTCGCCAGTCGGTGTCACGCCTTCGCGCAAGATGAAGCGAACCATGCGAGCCCTATCAGCAGATCGGCGAACACTTCGGGCTACATTCACGACAGCAGGAAAGGTATTGGGGGGGTGGTTAAAGGCTTCGAATCAAGGCCTGCCTTCGCCGACAGCAAGCGCCCATGCCATGTGGTCTAATGCCGGGACGATCGAACAGAACGGAGGCCTGATCATGCTCGAACTAAAATCCGATTTCCTGTTCACCCTGAGCGCTTCGGTCACCCGCCTGCACGATGTGGGGCCCGTGCCAGCCGGCACACGCCACGTTGACCTTCTGGGTGCTGGCACGTTCGAGGGGCCGCGACTACGCGGCGAGGTGCTCCCCGGCGGCCTTGACATGAAGACGATCCGCTCCGACGGCGCCGCCATCCCCAACGTTCGCCTGGTTCTGAAAACGAATGACGATGCGCTCATATTCATGCACTACACCGGCATCCGCTGCGGCCCACCGGAAGTGATGGCCAGGATCGCCGCTGGCGAGATCGTCGATTCGTCCGAGTACTACCATCGCAACACACCGTACTTCGAGACATCTTCGCCCAAATACGCATGGCTCAACCGAATCGTTGCGGTAGGACTCGGCTGGCGAAAAGCGGACCGCGCGGGTTACGAAGTTTTCGAGATTCTCTAACTGAGAGCTGCGTACTTGGTGGCTCTCTTGAAAGACGGCGCACGGTGAGGGCCATGCGGCGATTACCGATGGGCAGGCCATCACCGTTGCAACAGCAGCAGTGGCGCAGCTCGTGGAGTCGGACGTCGGCCTGGGCTTCGGACAACTGGATCCGTCCTGGAACAGGGTTTCGAAGAACGCGACTCGCATCGAGTCAAAGAAGGGGGGCTATTACGTCTTCGCGGTTCGAAACAAGGGCGAGGGCAGAACCCTCTTCATACTGATGTCGGAAAGCGGCGCGGTTTATGACGCCAATTTCACGGGCGAATTTGAAGCGTTGCAATGAAATAGTGACGGCCGTGGTCATGCTCTGATCGTTTTTGGAGACAGGCATTGTTCACGGCCGTCAATGGCATAGCCATCCGGAGAAACGCAAGAGTTAGCATGCGGAAAATTTAAAATTCGTTTTATCGTCTTTATTCCAGGATTGAGGATTTTGACCGTGCATACGCATAGACTTGACCGGTGGTCACATGACCACGTCTTCAGGCAGGATAAGCGGCGAGCGGGTGAAAAACGCACGCTGTTGGTTGTGGTTATTACCGCTGTGATGATGGTGGTCGAGATCGCTGGCGGGTTGATTTATGGCTCGATGGCGTTGCTCGCTGACGGGCTCCACATGGGTTCACACGCAGCGGCTCTTGGTCTCGCCGTATTCGCATATGTGATCTCGCGACGGTTGGCGCGTGATAGCCGTTTCGCCTTCGGCGTAGGGAAGATCAACAGTCTCGCTGGCTTTGGCAGCGCAGTAATGCTGATGGGTTTTGCGCTGATCATGGTCATTGAGAGCACTGAGCGCCTTGTTAACCCGCTGTCCATCGCCTTCGACCAGGCATTGATCGTGGCAACAGTAGGCCTGGTGGTCAATGGCGTTTCTGCCTGGGTGTTGATGTCGACGCCACACGAGCATGACCATGGGCACGGCCATCATCATGATCACAATCTGCGCGGGGCTTATCTCCACGTGCTGGCCGATGCGCTGACTTCGATACTGGCTATTTTCGCGTTGCTGGCCGGTAAGTACCTGGGCGTGGTCCAACTCGATCCGCTGATGGGCATTGTCGGCGGGATTTTGGTTGCGAGATGGTCGTATGGACTTATCCGCGATGCGTCACGGGTGTTGCTGGACAGACAGGCCAATGAGCGTGACATTGCCGAAGTGAGAGCTGCGATCGAACGCAACTCAACAGATCGCGTCGCTGATCTGCATGTCTGGAGTATCGGCCACGGCATACTTGCAGCGGAGATTGCCATCGTCAGCGACGAGCCCCGCGCCCCCGACTACTACAAATCGTTGATTCCCCCACAACTCAACGTCGTACACGCGACGATTGAAGTGCATAGATGTGAGGACCACGCGTGACATGGAGAGCAGCGGATCGGACACCTCTCCGCGGGGCGGGCTGGGCGATCTCAGTGGCTTCTTTCCAGCGCCCAGATTCATCCTGTCTGGCGCGCGAATCGGTCTCGGATGAAGGTGGGCCGAAAGCCGTCTTCATAATCCTGGTTCATGCCGTTTGGACGAGATTCACAGTTACGAGGCGAAGTTATCGTCGCTCGTACTTGATCGTTGCGCGGATCTGTAGACGTCATGGAAGGCCGGCTTGGCGCAGCAGGTTTCTCCAGTGTTCACGGACATCCGGGCCCCTGATGCGCATCACCTGCACCGCGGTCTCGGTGTTGAAAGTGGGGTTAATTCTCAGAACCTCGCGCGCCTGTGCTTTCGCCTTCTCCATCATTCCCAATTCGACATAAGGAATTTGGAGTTCCCGCGTTCTGGTCTGACCCTGTTCGAGGGGGGACTTGGGTCAGGGATCAAAGAGGATGGAGTGCAACGAGGGATAACCCCAGCCGTTCTCCCCTTGGGTGGCCGCAGTTGCCGTCAGGTATTCGTAGATGGCCATCGGTACCGAGCCGATCACTGCGGTGCGAAGGCGTGGGCGGCCTCGCGGTCCCGCGAGCGGCGCACCGAACAACCCGACGAACGCGTCTTTTTCATGGAAGGTCTCGCCAGCATGCCGGCCCGGCACGAAAGAGTTATAGCCGATGCCTGCGCGAGGAAACAGGTTAATGGTACCGGCCCGCGGATGATCGTAAAGGTGCGCGAGCTGCACGACCGAATCGGGCCGCGCGGTGTAGCTGGTGAGCTCGCGCCAGGTAGTCTCGTCGCACCAGGTTGCGGGGTCGGCCTCGCGTGCGGTCTCGACACAACGTTGACGCAACGCGCTGTGTACGGCCCGGTCTGCCGGCGCCATGACACGGTAGGGACTCAGGCGGTCGGTCCCAAGCAGATCGCTTCCCGTATAGCGGTAGTAAATTCGCGTGTGGCGTCGCGTGATCCAGGCATCTGCGCGCTGCCCTTTGCGCGCGCCGATCAGGTGTGCCTGCCCGCCGTCGACTCCGCTGGGCTTTTCGCGCACCACCAGGTAGTCCAGCGTCGCGCACAGCCGACTATAGATCTCCTCGACGATGTCGACGCGCGGTGCGGCCGGGTCGCCGCGCGACATTAACGGCGAGAGCGCGACGAGGTCGGCTCGCAAGGGTTGCTCGGCCCAGCCCAGCCCCTGATCCTCGAACAGATCGATCATGTAGTTGCCGCCCGCAGTTGACGCGACCACGACATCGATGCCCTTCATTGACGGGGGATCAATCGGATGGTTCAGTTTCGGGCCTTCACCCTCGTCCGAGGAAATTTTCCTGACGCGAAAGTCGATGCCCTCGGCACGCAGTGCGTCGAACACCTCGACCTCCGGGTTGAGGAGCTGGAACGCGGGCGTGAGCCCGTGGTCTCCGGCCACGCCGAAGAGCACGCGGTCGGCAGCGCCACCGGCTGCATAGGCGTCGCGAATGCGGCCCAGCCAGTAGTCAAGCCGGGCGAGCTCGCCACTCGGCGCAATGATTTCGTCGGCGAAGGGCCCGGTGAAGTGTGCAAAGTGATCCGGCCACGGAATGTAGTACACCAGCAGTTCGGGCAAGGTCTCCGTCTCCAGCGCCGCAATGCGGGCGATGCTGCGCCGTGCGAGTGCTCGCATGTCTCGCTGACCGCTGCGCGAATAGAACCGGTACCAGGCGAGCTTGCGCGTGAGCTTGTCGCGCTCTTGCAGCAGCGCGTCGCGCAGCTTGCGCAGCTCGACCTCGTTTTGGGCGCGGCGCTCCAGTTCGCTCACGCACAGCACCTCGGCAAAGTCTCGCAGCTTTTCCCCGAGCCCCAGATTCAGGAAGGCGTCGATGCTGTAGTGCGCGGCGTCGTCATACTGCACGGCACAACCCATCGATGCGTAGGTGGGCAGGCGGTCGAACAGCGAGCGCATGCCGGCCTCGCGCGTGAGCCGGCCGAGTTGAAGCGCGTCATTACCGTAGAAGTAGTAGGGGCGGCCGACCAGTACACCATTGCTGACGTAGGTGCGATCGACGAAATGGAAATTCGGCACGCCCGTCGAGCCCGGTCCGGCGACCGGGGCGCCGGTCCACGCGATCGGCAGGTTGCGCACGCTGATCGTCGGCGTGGTCGAAATCCCTACGCGTGCCACACCCACTGGCGTGAGCGGATCATTCGGCCCCGCGTGTTGGTACAGGTCGCGGAAGAAGGGCAGGTAACGGGAATCTTTCCAGCCGGTGTTCGTCAGCGCTTCGAGGAACCGCGTCTGCTGGCCGGGAGCGGGACGCAGGTGCGGCACACTCACACGCGCCGCACCGGCCCGTTGCTCGTCGCGGATTCGCGTAATGAAAGGTGCCGCCTCTCGTCCGCCCGCGAGCGCCTCCATGAGGTGACCCTGCAGTCCGTCCACGACGATCAGAACGCCGTGTCGCCGGCGGTTAGCATGCTCGAGCCAATCGAACAGGCGTCCGCCATCGGGTCGATCGAGTTCCTGGAGCATCCAGTTGCGCAGCTGCTCTTCCCGGTATACGCGCGTTGCGAAGATGCGGTAGTGCTTGCAGACGATCTGGTCGATGAACTGGATCAGCGAAAGCGTGACGGTCTCCAGTTGGCGGGCGTCTTCAGCGATAACGCGGATCGCGGCGCCCATCTCGGGATCGAGCTCGAGCCGCACGGCGAACTGCTCGAGCAGGCGTCGCACAATCGGGGCGGTGTGCATGAGAGAGAGCGCGCGCGAGGCGGCACTGCGCTCGCGCGCGCAGCCGAGCTGCTCATCGAGTCCGGCGTCCGGCGTCGTCTCGCGCAGGTAGAGTGCGTCGTAGAAGCGAACAAGCTCGGCCGCGATCTCGGGGTCCAGGCCGAAACCAACCTCGGCTTCCGGCGACTGTTCAGTCTCGGGCTGCCACTTGAACATCGAATGTTCCATCCCGGGGATCGGTTCGTCAGGCCGGTAGGTTCTGCGCAAGTGAGCGTCGAAGTTGCGCGCGGCCGCTTCCCCGAAGCGAGCCGAGTACATGTCCTTTACGGTCATCAGGAACGGAATGAACTCGTCGACGAAGGCGCGCGCCTCGATGCGCGCCTCGACGCGTGCTCGCACCTCGTCCTCGAGTGGCAACTCGGCGAGGAATGACTTGAGCCGCGCGCGGGCAACGAGCGGGAAAGCAAGCTTGTAGGGCACGCGCAGTCCCCACTGTGCGACGTCGAAGATTTCGGCGCGCACGCGCTCCGCCTTCGCCATGAGCGGATCCAACGCCTGCGCAGACGACGCAGGGGCCGCGAGTGCGAGTGCTGTGGCCAGTGCCAGGTAAGCGATCCAGCTGCCACGGACGCCACCGCTCACGCGACTGGTCTGTGCGCTACACCCGGCGCTCATACCCGGAAGCCTGCTCATCGTTGCTCCTCCTATGCCCAAATGGTAACCCGGAGGCGTCCACTTGACCGGGGGAAGTTCAACCTGACCCCGCGACCCATCACGGCAAACAAGAAAAGGGCCTGCACAGTGGCAGGCCCTATTTCAGTTGGTAGTGCGGATGCGTTCGCGGGACCGCATTCCTCCTGGAAGCGGTGCCCGCTTAAACCCGCTGCCTCAGCTTTTTTCTACCGTGCCGCCCTTGGCCTTGCAATCCTTTTCAGTCATGGCCAGGAACCCGTGCCCTTTGCATTCGTTCTGCCCCTTGCAGGCATTGGTGGCTGTCTTGCAATCAGACGTACCCTTGCATCCGTTCAACCCCACACAGTGAATCTTTGCCGTTTCGGCCGCACTGACCGTGCCTGCCGTCCCGCCAAGAAACAATCCGGCCGCGGCGATGGCCAGAGCTGCCCCCGTCACTTTCTTCATGGTCGTTCTTTTTTCGCTGTTCATACCTTACCTCTTCCGTAGTTGACGTTTCGCCCCGGCATGGTGGCCGCCAGGGTAAGGCCAGAGCTTTACTCCGCTCCAATTTGACTCCCGGGAGCCGCGCTCAAAGCGACAACTCCAGTTGATTGTACGTAGTTTGAAGGTGTCCGGACGCAGCGTGACGTGGAAAATGCAAGGCCGCACCAAGGTCCGATGCTGTGCCATCGGATCGTCTGTCACCGGAGTATCGGATTTGCGCAAGCAAAGACAAGAGGTTGCGTAAGCATCAGCAGGTATTTGGCGCGAACTCCGGCACGACCGAATTCGAATACAAAACTTTACGGCAGCGCTGAATAACGAGCTCATTGTTGTGCCGGTATGCCGAAGAAAAGACCTCCAGGACCACTTGATAGGTATGCATGGCGCTTGGTCAAACGCGCTGGATCAGCCAGCACAGGCTACTGGACGAACGATCCCGGGCTTGATGTACCTTCTTTGCGCACCCGGCGAACGGTTTTGAGAACCAGGATGGCCTCAGATCGAGATCAGTGCAGCCCCGGCCAAATGGCCCTCCTCTATCCGTTGGTGAGTGCTCGCCGTATCGGCAAGCCCGGCTTCCATGCCCACCCGATGCTGCACACTATCGCGCGCCAGCATTTCGCTGACCTGCCGAAGCGCCGCCTCCTGCTCTTGCCTGACCAGCCCGAAAATGCCGATAAAGCGGCATACGGCGTTTCGCATCACCAACTGCATTGCCGGCAGGACGGGCGAAAGATTGTCGTCGAAACCGTAGGCGGCAATCACGCCGTTGCGTGATACGACATTCGCATTCAATTCGATGTTGCTCCCGAAGCGGGACTCGACTATCAGGTCGTAGCCTTTCTTGCCGGTATCGTCGCGCAGTTTCGCTACCAGTGCCGGATCGGCGTAGTCGAAACATCGCGCGGCGCCCATCTGCTCGACGATCGCGATGTCTTTCGCGGATGCCGTCGCGGTCACCTGCGCGCCGGTCAGCCGCGCAAACTGCACGGCATAAGCACCGACACGTCCGGCACCACCGGCGACCAACACCCGTTTGTCTGCCACTGATCCGGTGGCATTCAAAGCCACCGCTGCAGTCACGGCGGGTATGCCGAGGCAAGCACCCTGCTTCACCGAAACGTTATCTGGCAGGACAACCGCTTTCCACGCCGGCACCACGCAATATTGCGCACACGTGCCGCCGACCTGCCCGACTTGCGCACCGAACAACCAGACCTGTTCGCCGACTCGCTGCTCCGGGACGCCCTTGCCCACGCGATCGATTTCTCCACTGCCGTCCGAGTGCGGAACAATGCGGTGGCCGTCTTGTACTTCCCTGCCATTGATGCGCTTCTTGACATCGTGCGGATTCACCGCTGACCAGGCCATCCGTACCCGCACCTCGCCTTCGCCGGGTTCGGGTACATCCATCGTGCCTTGTTGCAGGACGTCATGGGCCGCGCCACCGCGTTCGTACCACACCGCTCGCATCTGAATCAGTCCTTTTTGTCAGCTGGCGCCAGACGCGGCGTCTCCACGCCATTGAGCTCGCAGGCATACTCGAGCAGTGCCGAGAAATCCTTGTTCGCATACGCGCTGGAACGTGCTGCACCGTACACCGCATGCACGCTGGCACCTACCGGCAAGCCGAGACGAAACTCCGAAGCCGACTCCATCGCCAGGCCTATATCCTTGTACGCAAGATCAATCGCAAAACCCGGTTCGGTATCGCCTTGCAGCACCTTGTTCGCAAAGTTGAACTGGAACTGGCCGTTGTTGCCGCTGGTGCCGGCATTGACCTCCTTCAGGGTAGCAACGTCGACACCCATCTTCGCTGCGAGCGCAAGCCCTTCAGCGGTGATCTGCACGATGCTGATGATCATGAAGTTGTTGACAACCTTGGTGCGGATGCCCGACCCGATGCCGCCGCAGCGATGGATCGTCGTTCCCATTGCTTCCAGCAGCGGCCTGACTCTTTCAAAGGTTGCATCGTCTTCGCAACCGACCATGAACAGCGATTCGCCGCGTTGTGCGTGATAGGCGAGCCGCCCCACCGGCGCATCGACAAACGCCACACCACGTCCGGCACACGCCTGCGCGATCCGGTCTGTCCCGGTCGGTGCAATGGTGCTCATCTCAAGCACAAGGCTGCCGTCACCGAGATTTTCAAGCACACCATTCGGCCCGGTTACAACCTGTTCGACATGCTGTGTCGCCGGCAGCATGGTGATGACGATGTCGGCATCCGCTACAGCTTCGGCAATCGAAGCGGCGCCGCTGGCTCCGAGCGCCACAACCGGCTCCATTCTCGCCGCGTCAATATCGTAAACCGTGAGCGCCGTTCCCTTGCGAACGATACTCGATGCCATCGGTTGCCCCATGGCACCAAGCCCGATGAAACTGATCTTCTTCCCGCTCATTATGTCTTCCCCGCTTGTTAAGTCGCCCGTCGATCTGAGACGCGTCCGTTAAACAAAACCTGCCATGCCCTGCACGCACGCATGCGAACTGTGCAAGAATTTGGCTTTGGCATCCTGACGCCATCCTAAATGAGTTTCACCGGTTTTCCAGTCGTTTCGGTGGTACAGGGCGCTGACAACTGGTGCTCGTTCGAAAAGCGGTTGGTTAGCCAGCAAACAACAGAATGGTCTGTCGAATCGAACAATGCCTGATCAACAACACACGCCTTCATTCGAATCTCGACGAACACTGCGAATATCCCTGAACCCATGACAAAGTCACCACTCCCGGGCGCACTGTCCCACATTCGCGTACTTGACCTGTCGAGAATTCTCGCGGGGCCGTGGGCAGCGCAGATGCTCGGCGATCTCGGTGCCGAAATCATCAAGGTCGAACGCCCGGGTGTGGGCGACGACACGCGCGGCTGGGGCCCACCTTACGTCAAGGACGCTGACGGCAATGACACGACGGACTCGACCTACTGCCTCAGTCCAAATCGAAACAAGCAATCGATTACCGTCGACTTTACGCAACCCGAAGGCCAGAAAATAGTTCGCGATCTCGCCAGCAAGTCAGACGTCGTCATCGAGAATTTCAAGGTCGGCGGGCTGAAGAAATACGGGCTCGACTACGAATCGCTGAAGCCGCTCAATCCGGGCCTGATTTATTGTTCGATCACCGGTTTTGGCCAAACCGGGCCTTATGCTCCACGCGCCGGCTACGACTTTCTGATACAGGGGCTGGGTGGGTTGATGAGTTTCACCGGCCGGCCCGATGACGAACCCGGCGGCGGCCCGATGAAAGTCGGCGTTGCCCTGACCGACATCATGACCGGCATGTACGCATCGACGGCGATACTGGCAGCACTGACGCATCGCGCCGAGACCGGGGTCGGGCAATACATCGACATGGCCTTGCTCGACGTACAGGTGGGTGTGTTGTCGAATCAGGCACTGAACTATCTGCACACCGGAAAGATTCCGCAGCGAATGGGTAACGCGCATCCAAACGTGGTGCCGTATCAGGATTTCCAAACCAGCGATGGTTACGTGATTATTGCCATCGGCAACGACAGGCAATTCTCACGGTTGGCAGAAGCCATGGGCAAACCCGAATGGGGCAAGGACCCGCAATACTCGACCAATGCGCAACGTGTAAAGAACCGCGTCAGCCTGATCTCTCAGATGAATGACATCACGCGTACGCGTACCACCGATGGATGGGTAGCGTTGCTGGAACAAGTCGGCGTGCCTTGCGGAGCAATCAACGACCTTGAGCATGTCTTCAAGGACACGCAGGTGGTCGCCCGTAACATGCAGATATCGATGCAACATCCGAAATACGGGACCGTGCCGCTGGTTGGCAATCCGATCCGTCTTTCCGAAACACCTGTGCAATACAAGCGCCCGCCCCCTGCACTCGGTGAGCACACCGCGGAAGTCCTCAACGAGCTGCTGGGCATCGACGCGGAACAGCAAGAAGACTTGCGGCAGAAGAAAATCATCTGAATCATGTTTAATCTGAACCGTGTTTGATTTGAACCGTGTTTGATTTGAACCGTGTTTGATTTGAACCGTGCCTGATCTAAGCTGTGTCTGATTTGAGCTGTGTCTGAATTGAACCAGTGTTGACCTGAATCACTATTTATCTGATCGTTTTCCCCGAACCTGTCACCCATGATTGAGCCACTGACACTGACCTCCGTACCCGCGCACGCCGAAGCGCTACGCCCGGCCGTTCGCGAGTTTGTACAAACTTACACCGGCAAGGTGCCACTGGAAGAGCGTGCCCGCTCGTGGATGGGGTTCGATGCTGATTTCAGCCGGGCCCTGGCAGAACGGGGCTGGGTCGGCGTGACGCTGCCGAAGGAGTACGGTGGCGCGGGGCTGGATGCCTTCTCGCGTTTCGTGCTGATCGAAGAGTTGCTAGGCAACAGCACGCCGGTCGCAGCGCACTGGGTCGCCGACCGCCAGAGCGGACCACTGATACTGAAGTTCGGCACACAGTCACAGAAGGATTTTTACCTGCCACGTATTTGCCGCGCCGACGCCTTTTTCTGCATCGGCATGAGCGAACCGCAGTCCGGCTCAGATCTGGCGAGTGTACGCACGCGCGCCACCAGAACCGCCAACGGCTGGAAACTCAACGGCCAGAAGATCTGGACCACCAACGCCCATCGATCTCATTACATGATCGCTCTCGTGCGCACATCGGGCTCCAGCGAGGACCGGAACAAAGGTTTGTCGCAAATGATCATCGATCTTTCCGCGCCCGGTGTCACGGTTCGCCAGATTCGCGACCTGACCGGCGACGCGCACTTCAACGAGGTTTTCTTCGAAGACGTTGAGCTTGGCGAAGATGCGCTGATCGGATCGGAAGGCAGCGGCTGGGATCAGGTGACTGCCGAACTCGCGTTTGAGCGCAGCGGGCCGGAACGTTTTTATTCCGCCATCGGACTGTTTGACGTGTGGCTGGCTTATCTGCGCGAGCACCACTCGGCCGATGCATGGGCACGGGAACTGGCGGGGCGCATCGTCACCCACCTTGCCGTGCTGCGCGCAATGTCGGTCGCGGTAACCGAACAACTCGCTCGCGGCGACAGCCCGATTCTCGCCGCCGCCCTGGTCAAGGACCTGGGCACCGAGCTCGAACAATTCATACCGTTCGCCATTTCCGAGGAACTGGGGCGCCACCCCGGGCACAAGGTTCCCGACGGATTGCTGCGCGCGCTCTCTTATGTCAGCCAGATTTGCCCGACTTACTCTCTGCGTGGCGGCACGCGAGAAATCCTGCGCGGCATGATCGCGCGCGGGCTCGGCCTACGATAAGGACAACTGATGGATCCGATTCTGTACGACTCGTTCGACCGCTTGCTCACTGACGTCTCGACGCCGCAGGTGATTCGCGACGTCGAAGCCGGCAAATCAACACAAACGCTGTGGCAACAGATTTCCGAATCCGGTTTCGCCGACGCGATGGTGTCCGAGGAAGCTGGCGGCGGCGGACTGAGCTTGAGCGATGCCTTCGGGCTGTTCTTTCTGTGCGGCCGGCATGCCGTTCCGCTGCCACTGGCACAAACCATGGTCGCGCGGCGAGTCCTGGCTGAGAACAGTATCGACATCCCCGATGGCCCGATTGCCATCTCCCCCTTAGCGGTAGCCCACGCCAGCGATCCGGTTGAATGCCGCAACGTACCGTTCGGAATGCTCGCGCAGGCCGTGATTGTGCCGCACAGCAGCGCTTCGTCACACACGCAGGACTTGTTGTTTCCGGCAGCAACGGCTACGCGTAACGGGACCGGCGTACACGGCAGCCTGCAGGCGCACCTTTCGTGGAGTGAGTCAGATTCCGGGGTTGTGATCGAAGGCGCCTTTCCTTGGCTGGAGGTTGCTGCCGCCATTACTGCGGCGCAAATGGCAGGCGCGATGGATACGGTATTGAACACGACTGTCAAATATGCGGGCGAGCGTTCCCAGTTCGGACGACCGATCGGAAAGTTTCAGGCGGTCCAGCAACAATTGAGCGTGCTGGCCGAATTGGCGACTGCATCGCGCGTGGGCGCGGAGCTCGGTTGCCGGCTCCTGGCTGACGGCACGCCAAATGTTCTCGCAGCGGCAGTCGCCAAAGCGCGAGCCAGTGAAGCCGCGGGCACTGTCGTTTCGATCGCCCACGGTGTGCACGCCGCTATGGGCATTACCGAGGAATACGATTTGCAGATTTACACCCGGCGCCTGATCGAATGGCGCACCGATTATGGCTCGGCCGGTTACTGGAACCGGCGAGTCGGCGACGCGGCACTGTCTTCGGACGTGCCATCTACACTGGAGTTCATGCTGCCAACGTTCTTTGCGGACATTGCACCGCACTGAAGTCCCGTCTTTCCTCACGTAATCCGGAGATAACCTCATGAGCCAGTTTCTTCTCTATGAACAGGATGGTGCTGTCGTCACGCTCACCATGAACCAGCCCGAGATCCGCAACGTGTTGACTGGCAACACGGCAGCCACGGAGTTTGCCGAGGCCTGCGCGCGCATCACCGCCGACAGCAGCGTCAAGGCAGTCATCGTAACGGGTGCCGGACCTGTCTTTTCCTCTGGCGGCAACGTCAAGGACATGCGGCGTTTCTTTGACGAGGACATTGCGCCCGCCGCAATTCGGGAATGGTATCGCCAAGGTATTCAGCGCATCACACTTTCCTTGTACAACCTCGACGTTCCAACTATCGCGGCAGTCAATGGACCGGCGATCGGTGCCGGCTGTGACCTGACATGCATGTGCGATATCCGGATCGCGGCTGAAAGCGCTTCGTTTGCAGAAAGTTTCATTCGGGTCGGGATCATTCCGGGCGACGGTGGCGCCTTTCTTCTGCCGCGGGCAGTCGGCATGTCAAAAGCCGCGGAAATGAGTTTCACTGGCGATGCGATCGATGCCAGCGAGGCGCTTTCCTGCGGGCTGGTCTCGCGCGTGGTGCCGGACGACAAGCTGATGGAAGAAGCGCGCGGACTGGCTGCCCGCATTGCCAGAAACCCGGGGCCGACCTTGCGCATGACCAAGCGCCTGCTGCGCGAAGGCCAGCACACGAAGCTCGACACCTTGCTCGAATTGTCAGCGGGCTTTCAGGCAATCGCGCACAAGACACCGCAGCACAAGGAGGCGGTAATGGCGTTTATCGAGAAAAGAAAACCGGTCTTTACAGACGACTGAGTGAAATTGGAGAACGACAGCGGGAGACAGGCCGGCACGCCGCGTCCTGCACTCTCGTGCAATCCGACGCCAACGCAACTGGTATCCCTTGTCCGTTTGCGGCGATCCCGCCAAAACGATTCAACCCTGTTTTGAACCCGCGCATTCCGCGTGCAGACAAGTTCGCGGTGTTGCTTCGTAACCTCGCGTCGGCCCGGCATTTCCGCCGCAGTGCTGTTCGCCGCACCGCGTCAGCCTTGCAGCGCGTCCCTGAACTGTTGCGTCAGTTGGGGGCCGGTTGTTCGATTCCACGTCTCGTTAACCTGAAGCCAGAACACCATGCCGTTGCCTTCCCGCACCGAACCGGGAAGCATCACTTGCTGACCCGACAGCCGTTCGCGTAGTTTTTCAGCGCGACTGACAGGAACGATCAATCTGAAAATATTCGTTCCGTTTGGGACGCGCTCGATGCGCACGTCGGCGCCACCGACATTCTGGATAAATTGCTCGGACACGGCGATGGCGTTTTTCATGTGATCGAGATACCCGCTTGCATAGTGACGGGCCAGCACCGCAAACGGCCAGGCATTGAACAGCGCACCACCGAACATGCGGCGCGTGTGGAACATGCCATCGAGAATCTCTTTCGGTCCAGCCAGTATCGCGCCATTGAGGGAATTAAAGTATTTCCACAGCGACACGTAAACGGTATCGAAGGGGGCAGCATATTCGGCGGGCGTGATGCCGGTATAGGCAGAGGCGATATACAGGCGCGCGCCGTCAAGATGGCTGCGAATGCCCCGCTTGCGTGCCTGCTCGCAAATATCCGTCATTTGCGAGCGGTCGAACAATTCTCCGGCAAGGCGACGCACGGGCGACTCGATTGATAACGCGCCGACCGGTGCCGCAACCCGGCCCGACTCGGTCCGGCCCAGAACTGATTCGACATCCGCCCAGGTAAAACTCGCCTTGCCAGGGGCGAGTGGCAGAAGCGTCAGATTGCTCAGGGACTGGCAGGCGTCCCCCGTGTCGTTATACATGTGGCTGACATCCTGGACGATAACCCGACGCCGGTCACCGGCCAGTGCCCGGACTGCAAGCTGATTCGCCAGCGTTCCCGTCGGCATGAATAACGCGCGCTCCTTGCCGAGCTGACGAGCGAAAAACGCCTCGACCTCTTCAACCACGCCGCCGAGCCCGTAAATATCCGACGCCGGCATTTGCTCCGCTGACAGGCGCGCAAGTTCGGCAGCAATTTGCGCAGGCGACAGATGCTGGTCGTCGCCATAAAGATATACGCTGGACGGCAGATTCATGGGTTTGTCTCGACGATCGAAAGTCGTATTATCCGCCACTTCGCGCTTCACCCGGTATGCAGCACGGTTCGTGTCAGTGAGACTGCGCCCTGCACCTGGCAGGGCGGTCTCAAGGTTCGCCTTTCGTCGACGACTGGCGGGCGCTTGCTGGATGCGAAGTAAGCTCGCCCTGCTGTCAGCTCGATGCAGGTGTGCTCGCCCGCAACGGCGAAGCCTCGTATTCCTCGATCTTCGGCATTACAAACGGATGCGCCTGCTCGAACGCGCGCGCGGCCTGCAACACCTTCGCGTCTTCAAACTTGTTGCCGACAAGTTGCATGGCCACCGGCAAGCCAGCTTCAGTGAAGCCGCACGGTAACGTCGCCGCCGGTTGCTGCGACAGATTGAACGGATAGGTAAATGGCGACCACTCCCACCAGCGTTTTCGCTGCGAGCCGGGTGGCACCTCGTGTCCGGCCTCGAATGCCGCCACTGCAAGTTGCGGCGTCAGCAGGAGATCATAGGTGCAATGAAGATTACACATACGGCGCGCAAATTCCTCACGCCGTCGTTCGAGCTGTCGATACTCCAGTGCGCTGATGTCAAAACCCGGTGCCGCAAGCTCAAGCAATGGTGGATCAACCAGTTTGCGCTGCGCTGGCGTCATCGGCGACACACCCAATGCGAGCGCCACCGCCCAAAGCGGCTGCATGATCGAGATCGGATCATCGAGATCAAGATCGACTTCCTCCACGTTGGCACCGAGCGCCTCGAACGCACGCGCACCCTGCTCGACCAGTTCCGCCACTTCGGGATCGACATTGGCATAGCCCAGTGTCTTGCTGTAGGCAATGCGCCAACCCTTGACCCCCGAGGAGGTTCCGGCACGGAAGTCGCGATTGCCGCCAGGGACCTGGTACCAGTCGCGGCTATCGGGTTGTGCAATAACACTGAGCATCAGTGTCGCATCATCTACGTTGCGCGAGATCGGCCCCTGGTGCCATAGCGTCAATGCCGGAGAATGCGGATGAACTGGAACAATGCCGAACGTTGGCTTGAAACCGAACAGTCCGCAAAACCCGGCGGGGATGCGAATCGATCCACCGCCGTCAGTAGCGATGTGCAGAATACCCATGCCGGTTGCAGCCGCCACCGCGGCCCCACCACTGCTGCCGCCGGGTGTAAGCCGTGTATCCCACGGATTCAATGTAACGCCGGTGAGAGGG
>Ga0316191_10001495_pt1 | contig 16531 bp, 19 predicted proteins | sample Eddworburr2cm_MG_FD_204928 | JGI IMG/M metagenome (GOLD analysis project Ga0316191, IMG submission 204928) | Coastal sediment microbial communities from Maine, United States - Eddy worm burrow 2 cm | ecosystem: Environmental > Aquatic > Marine > Coastal > Sediment | place: USA: Maine...
CTTTTTCAAAGGCGCAACGACCGCGGAGAAGTCATTAGCCTATTGTTTTAAGCCGGCCACCATAAAACGGATTGTAGAGGTCCGGCGTTTTGTCACTTTCGATACCTTTCAAACTGGTAGCTAGCAGTTCTTTGCACCTACCATCGAATGTCTTCATCATAGGATAAAAATTGCGAAGGAACGAATGGCGGCACGTGTCCCGAGTTCAGGTGCCACCGCGTGCTGTCCTTCAGCAAAGCGTGTCCAAGCTGGCGCGACCAAAACGCAAATTCAACAAAAATGTAGTCGCAAACGCTTACCCTGAGCTTGCCTGCCTGGCCAAGTCGGCCAATACGCTTCGTACAAGACATTGAAAGAGTGGCGATCCCTGAAGGACTCGAACCCTCAACCTGCTGATTAGAAGTCAGCTGCTCTATCCAGTTGAGCTAAGGGACCGCTGCCCTACTCATGCCGCAGCCTTCGAGCCGGTGCAAGTGTCAGATCGCACGAGTCATAAACAAGCTGAGCGGGTCCGCTGCATAATCGCCAAAAGGCGGGCATTCTGTGAAGCCTTCGGATGCATAAAGCTTGCGCGCAGGTGCATGTTCGGAGCCTGAGCCCGTTTCAAGGTTCAACCGGGTAATTTCCGCACTCCGTGCATAATCCGCCAAACCGCGCAAGAGTACGCGTGCCAGACCGCGCCCTCGTGCCTCTTGTGCTGTATGCATCGATTTCAGTTCCGCTTGATCACCGGTGATTTTCAATGCCCCAATCGCCACAGCGCATGCATTGTCGCGCAAAGCGAAAAGAACGACGTCAGGCGCATTTAACGATGCAGCAGGTAAGACGTGGCAGCTTTCCGGCGGGCTTTGTGATCGCATCAGATCAAAGTGTCGTCCAAGCAGCAATGCGACGTCCGGCGCGTCTGCCTGCACCCTTACAAGTCGCGTCATTAGTGCGTCCAGGCACCTCTGCGGCCTGTCGCGAAATTCTCGCCGTATCCGCCGGGGCGGATATTGGCTCGGCGCTTCTTTGGCTCTTGCACATCTGCGTCGATGCCGTTCTCGCGGGCATACTCGACAGCGGCTTCTTTTGTGTCAAACCGCAACTGCACCTGAGCTTGCGTATCATCAGAAGACGTCCATCCCATCAAAGGATCAACTTCACGCGGCGACGCGGGCGCGAATTCAAGCACCCACTTATGTGTCTTGGCCATGCCCGAAGACATCGCGGTTCTTGCTGGCTGATAGATGCGTGCACGCATGATGAGGCTCCGGCTCGTTTGAATGAGTTTATCATGGATTTCATGCACAGGGGCAAGACGCCATTTCACCGCAGCGTCAAAAGCGGGTGCCCGCGCCAAGGCGATAATGGCACCATCTGTCAGGGCAAATACCGGCACATCATCCGTCACACCGCTGTGCGCCGCCACCAGACCAGACGCAAAGCCGTCATCCGGTTTTACAGCCATTGTTCAAGACCGTTCCTGAAACACGCAGACTGGATGAATTCAGGTCTGATTTTTTGGTCATGCGAAGGAACCTTGTTTTGCGACAGCCAGATCATAGAACAAATCGACCCTTCCCCCTTGAACCCATCGGTATAAACGGCATCTTTTAAGGTGAAAGTGAGTCCCCGATATGCCCTACGCCCAAACCGATTCCTCGGACGCTCCCGAGATCATGGCCAATCCTGCGCCGGATGTGCGCAACCGCCCCAAGCTGGAGGGCGGAAAGGCTTTCAAACTTGCAACCGAATTTGAACCGGCGGGCGATCAGCCAACGGCGATTGCCGAGCTGTCTGCGGGCGTGCGCGATGGTGAACGCGATCAGGTTCTGTTGGGGGCGACGGGCACAGGTAAGACCTTCACGATGGCCAAGGTGATCGAAGAAACCCAACGCCCCGCCATTATTCTCGCACCGAATAAGACGCTGGCAGCCCAACTCTATGGCGAGTTCAAAGGCTTTTTTCCTGAAAACGCGGTCGAGTATTTTGTAAGCTACTATGACTATTACCAGCCTGAGGCATACGTTGCACGCTCTGACACCTTCATCGAAAAAGAAAGTCAGATCAACGAACAGATTGACCGGATGCGCCATTCCGCGACCAGGGCGCTTTTGGAACGCGACGATGTGATTATCGTAGCCTCTGTGTCGTGCATCTACGGGATCGGATCGGTCGAAACCTACGGCGCGATGACGCAAGACCTCAAAACCGGACAGATGTACGATCAACGGCAGGTCATGGCCGATCTGGTTGCCCAGCAATACCGCCGCAACGATCAGGCCTTTCAGCGTGGGTCTTTCCGCGTGCGCGGCGACAGTCTCGAAATTTTCCCCGCCCACCTTGAGGATCGCGCATGGAAGCTGTCGTTCTTTGGTGAAGAGCTGGAAAGCATCACGGAATTTGATCCGCTGACTGGCGAAAAGACAGGGTCTTTTGACCAAATCAGGGTCTATGCCAACAGCCACTACGTCACGCCGAAACCTACGATGCAACAGGCGATTATCGGGATCAAGAAAGAGTTGCGCACGCGGTTGGACCAGCTTGTGGGCGATGGCAAACTGCTTGAAGCGCAGCGGTTAGAGCAACGTACCAATTTTGATCTTGAAATGCTGGAGGCCACGGGCGTGTGTAACGGGATTGAAAACTATTCGCGTTATCTGACGGGCCGCGCACCGGGTGAGCCGCCCCCCACCCTGTTCGAATTTATTCCTGACAATGCCATCGTCTTTGCGGATGAATCCCACGTATCGGTTCCTCAGATCGGCGGCATGTACAAGGGCGACTACCGCCGCAAGTTCACGCTAGCCGAACATGGGTTCCGCCTGCCGTCGTGTATGGATAACCGCCCCCTCAAGTTTGAGGAATGGGACGCAATGCGCCCGCAATCGGTATTTGTCTCGGCCACACCCGCCGCGTGGGAAATTGAACAGACCGGCGGTGTGTTCACCGAACAGATCATCCGGCCCACCGGTCTGATTGACCCCGAAATTGAAATCCGCCCCGTCGAGATGCAGGTCGATGATCTGCTGGACGAAGTGCGCAAAGTGGCCGCTGATGGATACCGCACACTCGTCACGACGCTTACCAAACGGATGGCTGAAGATCTGACCGAATATATGCACGAACAGGGCATCCGCGTGCGCTACATGCACAGCGACATTGATACGATCGAACGGATCGAGATTCTGCGCGACCTGCGGCTCGGGGCCTTTGACGTGCTGATCGGCATCAACCTGCTGCGCGAAGGCTTGGACATTCCCGAATGCGGGCTGGTCGCCATTCTGGACGCCGACAAGGAAGGCTTCCTGCGGTCCGAGACGTCGCTGATCCAGACCACAGGCCGTGCGGCGCGAAATGCCGAAGGGCGTGTCATCATGTACGCCGACCGCATCACCGGCTCGATGGAGCGTGCCATTGGCGAAACCAACCGCCGCCGCGCCAAACAGGTCGCCTACAATGAGGAACACGGCATCACGCCGACCACCGTCAAAAAGAACGTCGAGGACATTCTGGCCGGTCTCTACAAAGGCGACACGGACCAAAGCCGCGTGACTGCGAAAATCGACAACCCGCTGGCCGGTGGCAACCTGCAGGCCGTGCTGGACGGGCTGCGCACCGACATGCGCAAAGCCGCCGAGAACTTGGAGTTCGAAGAAGCCGCCCGCCTGCGCGACGAGGTTAAACGGTTGGAAGCGGTCGATCTGGCCATCGCCGACGACCCCATGGCGCGGCAATACGCGGTGGAGAAAGCCGTGGACGACGCGCAAAAAGCGTCAGGCCGGAGTACGATGGGGAGAGGCGGTATGCGTGGTGGCGTGAAGCGGAAGCGGGGGCGGTAGAAATGCGGCAAACGATCTCTTTGAGTGCAGCAGCGTTTATCATAGGGATAACGCCCAGTTTAGGTTTTTCACAAAACCAAAATGTATATGCTTGCATCGAACAAACCAAATTGGATGAAGCTGGAGAAACAGGACTCGCGCGGCTTTTACAGAGTGTTGTTCCTCTGACGATCAAAGATCAAAAAGTCGACTTCGGAAACTGGTCGGCTTTTGGAATTGATTTCGAAGTAGTAGCAAACCATGGCAACACTCTCTCAATGTTTCGCGCAATAGTCGAAGTGCGAGACATTGAATGCTTAAAGCGAGTAAAGGAAATGGGTTTGCCATTGGATCGAGATGAAAGACTACGTGTTGGTACTCGCATGCTTAGTAACGGAGAAATAGACGGAATTCCTGCGTGCAACGCAACGTACCAAAAACTCTCAAATTTCGAGATAGAGAGCACTCTGACTGATGAGATTGTTACGATCGAAATGGCCCAACTTTCCAGAAACAGCGGCGTCCTTATTGTAAACTCGGCTTCGAGCAATGGACGCAACGATGCGCAAACAATATTCTCCTGCGCAAAGTGAAGAGGTCGGGCGCTGGCTTTGCAGAGCAAAGCCATGGAGCTACGCGGCAAGGTCAGATCAAAACACCGCCGCGACATCGTACATCACCGGCTCAAACCGCGTGCACATGCCCGCGATCTCGCGGTTGCGTTTGCGCATCTCCTCGCTGCGCAGCATGGCCTGAAAATCCTCGCGCCGCTGCCATTGGGAATAATTGGCGATGCGGGTCTGGGCGTCGTTCACGTGCAGGCCGGCGGCGATGAAGCCCGTCTGCTGCGAGATGAACTCGGCATAGGCCGATTTGAGCGCGTCGAGCAGATCGGCGCAGGTACCAGGGGAGCATTCAAAAGTGGTGATGACGGTCTGGGTGTCATTGGCGGCGTCGATTCTGGGCATGGCTGTCTCCTCATAGCTTGAGACCAGTATAGCAGAAATTGACGAAGGGCGCGGCGCCTTACCCTCTTGCCACACCCAACGCTTGACCGCAGAGTTGCCACCATGACCAAACGCGACCCGTTCCGACCTGTTGATGCTGAGGCGCGCGCTCTGGCGCGAGACCTTATAAACGGCGCCACTTATGCCGCGCTCGCCGTACTTGAAGGCGGTCAGCCTACGGTGACGCGCGTCGCTTTTGCCACCACACCGAACGGCGCGCCGCTATCGCTCATCTCTGACTTGTCCAGCCACACCGCGGCGCTGCACGCCAACCCGACCTGTTCGCTTTTGGTGGGTGAGCCCGCAGATAAGGGCGACCCTCTGACCCATCCGCGCATCACTTTGCAGGCCAAGGCGCGCTTTATTGCGCGCGATAGTGCCGAGCACCCGAGCTTGCGCGCGCACTACCTCAGCCTGCGCCCCAAGGCGAAACTCTACATCGACTTCGGTGATTTCCGCCTTGTGCGTTTTGACATCCACACCGCCCTTTTGAATGGTGGCTTTGGCAAAGCGTACAAACTGATGCCTGACGATCTGGCCGCCAAGGCTGGACAATAACCACCGCGCCCTACATCGCGGGTCATGAGAGTATTCCTGACCCTGCTGTTAACCCTATTCGCCCTGCCCGTCCTCGCAAACGACTGGGACGCGTTGCGCGAACCCGGTGCCGTTGCCATCATGCGCCACGCATTGGCACCCGGCGGGGGTGATCCGGCCGGTTTTGACGTCACAGACTGTGCGACGCAACGCAATCTGGACGACCGCGGACGCGATCAGGCACGAGCCATCGGCGCGGCCCTTCGAGAGCGTGGTTTTACATTTGGCAGGGTTCTGACCTCGCAATGGTGCCGGTGTCGCGATACCGCGACCTTGCTGGACGTGGGCCCCGTGCGCGACGCACCCGCGCTCAATTCATTCTTTCAGGACCGATCTACAGGGGACGCGCAAACAACCGCCACACAGGGCATCCTCAGCAGCAACGACGGCACCCTGATGATGGTTACCCATCAAGTGAACATTACCGCATTGACGGGTGTTTTTCCGTCCTCGGGCGAGATCATCGTGATCCGTGCAACAGCCGACGGCGTCGAGGTGCTCGGGGAAATCGAGATCGCCCCGTAAAACTGCAGCATCGGTCAATCTAAGCCTTGCTGTGGGCGGTGCAAACGGTACTCTGCTGCAATATCAAATCACAGCAGGAGTAACCCATGACACCTATTCGTGCCTTCTCAGCAGCCGCCACTCTCGCGTGCCTGATGGCCCCCGCAGCATTCGCAGATACGTTCACCAAATACGGCGAAATCGAAGGCTGGAACGTTTATGCAGATCAGGAAAAGAAATCCTGCCTGATCGAAGCCATAGATAGCGCTGAAAACGTCGTCCAAATGGGTCTGACCGAAGACCGCAGCATCGGCTATCTGGGCGTTTTCACCAAAGGTGAAACCGATATCAAAGCAGGTGACACCGAAGCTGTTGCGATCCTGATCGGTGAAAACATCTATCTGGGCGAAGTCACAGGTATGCGCGGCAACATCACAGCAGGGTATTCGGGCGGCTATGTGCTGAGCGACAGCCCACAGTTTGTCAAAGACATCGAGCAGCAATACGAAATGGTCGTCTTTCCCGAAAAGGAATACGCGTTCGTGGTTGACCTGACCGGTACCAAGAAAGCCATTGCACTCGCGCGCGAATGTAACGAAAAACAGACGAGCGGATAAACCTGTAAAAATCTGGAAACGCGCGCGGAAGCATCCTTCCCGCGCGTTTTTTTGTGGCCAGCGGTCGGTGTCAGCCTATCCTTTGGGCATGCGATATCTTTTGTGCCTCTTTTTGTCCGCCAGCCCCGCTTACGCTTGGGAATTCACGCCCGGTCTGCCGTGCGTGTTAAAGCATCAGACGGCTGAAGCGGAAATTGAGCTGACATATGACCCGACGCAGCCTCTTTATACGCTGAGCGTCCGGCAAAACGATGTCTGGCCCGGCGCACCGGTCTTCGCTATGCGTTTCGATGGGCCTGAAGGGCTGACCATTTCCACGGACAGGCATGCGCTAAGCCGCGATGGCCGGACGCTTAGTGTCGCGGATCGTGGCTTTGGGAATGTGCTGAATGGTTTGCAGTTTAACGATAAGGCGACGGCCTTGCTGGGTGATATTGCCGTAAGCTTTACGCTGGACGGCGCAGAACAGCCTGTCGCCGCCTTTCGGGTGTGCCGGGCTGAACCTGGCGTTTAGCCGCGAAAACCAGTGTGCAGGATAACCGGCACGACGATCTCTTCTTCGTCTGTGAGGTGCCTTTCGAGCAAACTGCCAAAACGACTAAGCCGATCATCAAATCGCCCGATCTCGCCGCCTTGCAAAACCGCATTGGCAGAGCTGGCCATAGTATGGAGCACCCCATCCATCGCTTCGTGGTCGGCCTCCAGCAGGTCAAAGCCACGCTCTACACGAGCATCCAAGGTCACCAACTGGGGGAAATAATGCTGGTCCTCGATTTGGTGATGACCGTGCAGTTCGTTCAGCAACGTTCCCGCATAATGGGACAAGCGCGGTGCATAGTCTTCGAATGCAATGACGCCATCAGAAAGGCGGGCCGCATCGTCGCGCAAGATACCGACCAATTGCCGAAACATCATGTGCCGCTGCATCCAGAATTGAACCAACTGCCCGAAATTCGCGTGCGTTTCCCAAGCTTCACGCGGATAGGCTTCCACCAGTACGCGCAAAGCATCCGGTAACCCCTGGCGGGTTTCCAAATCCAAAGATGGCAAATCTGTCACCGAGCAGCGCTAAAAGTCGAAGATGTCATCAAGAAAGCTGCTACGTTTTTTCTTTTTGTAACCGCCACGATATTCACCGCGTTGCGGATGTGGCGCAGCCGCAGCAGGGGCCGAACGGTCAATAATCTTGTCTAACTCGCCCCGATCCAGCCAGACACCGCGACATTGAGGACAGTAGTCGATCTCCACTCCGCTGCGGTCTGCAATAACGAGGGTTGTTCCGTCCACTGGGCATTTCATCGCGCTCTCCTTGCTGCTGGCTTTAAATATAGGAGGCAATCTGGCTTTTTCACCCAGCCAGACCCTTAAAATCCTGCATTGATCAGTAACTAATTATTAACCGCAATTAACCATGATGCTGGGTCAGGAGATATTGCCTATGCGGTCCTTGGTTTTGGCGTTGATTGTTGTACTTGCAAGCGCGCCAGTCGCAGAGGCTGGCGCGTGGCTACGCGCAAAGAAAAGCGGGTTCGGATCATCGTCAGTTTCGACAAATGCTGAAAATGAGCTTTCAACTAGCTTTTATGGCGAATACGGGCTGAGTGACCGCTTCACGCTCGGCGCTGATATCAGCTATGGCGTAGACAGGACGTTTTTTCAGCAAGGATCGGGCATCGTTTTTGTGCGGTTTCCGATCGCACCAACCGATCGCACGCACAAATGGGCAGCCCATGTCGGCGTCGGCGCACGTTACTTGCAAGGCTACTTCCTGCCTGCCGCAGAGGTTGGGCTGTCATGGGGGCGCGGCATTCAATGGCGGGATAAATACGGCTGGGTGAACGTCGACAGCAGCTACAACGTGCCGCAATCGCCTGCAGACAACCGCCTTAAAGTCGACGCAACAGTTGGGCTTGGTCTTACCAAACAGTTCAAAGTCATGCTTCAAATGTTCAATACGCTTGAAGGGGGGCAGACGTTTTCCCAGATTGCACCCTCTGTATTGTGGGCCCCCGGCGGGGGCAGCACAACAATTCAACTCAGCACCGAAGTCCCCGTCGCAGGCGGCGGAGAAACGGCATTCAAAATAGGGATGTGGATTGAGTTTTAGTGCTCAGGTATCCAGACGTAGGGTTAACTGCACCTCGCCCTGGACGGCTTCGGGCCAGATCAGATGCACCAAATCGCCATTGGACCCTTGCTCGGGTTCAATTCCAGGGGCGTAAAACTGCGGGGTTCCAGCCGCATTGGTGATTGCACCGCGCGCAGCAATCCCATCAACCGTCAATACCCGCGCGCCGAATGGCAGCTTGTCTGCAGTCTCGATAACCCAAGTTGTGGCAGGCGTCGCCTCGCTATGGCGCAAAGTGAGCGGGCTAAAAACCTGATCGCGCACATTGTGAAAGGAATTCGCCGCAAAAGTCACATCTTTCATGCGCGTGTAGTCCAAATCGGCAAAAGACGTATCCACCCGTTCGGCACGATCAATTGATCCATTAATTGACCGGAAATGGTTTCCGGTGATTGTAACGCCCGACAGAAAATGACCCGGTCCATGCGGTTTGATCACGATGTAGCTAAACCAAGGCGCCACATCACCGGAGAGAAAAATATTGTCTGCGATGGTAAACGCCGAGAATGAAAACTCGGCGTTGAACTCGGGCGCTGCGTCCTGTTCGTTGGTCCATTCCAGAAAGCAGTTGTCTATGTAATTTCCGGTGATCGTGCTGCTTGTGTGCGTCCGTGCGATCACCAGACCTGCGCTCCGGATCCCGCTTTCGATCGTGTCGCCTTGAAAAAAATGGTTGCCAGAGATGATGCTGTTGGCCCCGCCAATCACACCAAAGTGGCGGAACTTGGTGGCGCGGCAGTCGCGTAGCTTTATGTCGTTTGCATTGGTATTAAACCCGATGCTGACACGATCAGGCACATCCAGTTCATCCTCAGCGGATAAAAACTGGCAGCGATCGATCAACATCCCCTGACAGCCGACACCCGAAGACGTCAGGCCGCGGTCTTTGGCGCGCGAAATAAAGCAGTCGCGTATGTGAAAGATCAGACCCGACGGCGCAAGCATGACGCCGCTGGCGATGTTGTTGCACTGAAATTCAACATCTGACAGCACCAGTTTGCTTAAACTGTCAAAGCCGCTGAAATCGAGAATGTATTTGAACCGCTTAAAAGTGAAGGTTTGGGTGCCTTCCGCATCAAAGAGTGCCGCGCTTAACGTGACCTCTTGGGTCGCGATGTTCTTGGCGCGCACATAGATTTCGCGGCCAACACCAACGCCTTCAACCAACGCACCAACTGGCACATTGGCGACATTGACAACGCCTGTGAGGGTCTTGTTGGCACTTGGCGAATACGTCGCTTGCGAGGTTACGGTTTCCGTATCCCAAGCGGTTGTGCCCTGTGCCTCTAACTGGCCATTCCGAATGACACGTCGCGTGGCGTAACTGGTACGGTTCGGCACTGCTGCCGCCATGTCGATCGGCGCGTTTACAGCAACTTTGCGCCCTCCCAGATCAAAGCTTTCATGGTCTGTGTTGTTCAACAGAGCCTGAAACCCTTTTCGAAAGGCCAACTCCTCACTGCCGAAAGCGTCAATGTAGCTGGGCAGATTGAAGTTGCGGCGCAGCAAGAGCAAAACATCGTCGGGCGCTGTCACCGTTCCTTCGAAAACGACGGGCGCATCAAATGTAACCGAGGTGCCAAGAAAGAACGTCCCCCGAGGCACCAGAACCTTGCGGCCTGAAGACGCTGCATTTGCGGCACTAAATGCAGCAGCATCGTCTGTCACGCCGTCGCCCACGGCGCCAAAATCGCGCACGTCCACCATCGCGAGCATATCTCGCAGGAAAACTGATGTGACGTCTTCGATGACCAGATCATCGACCCGCACGATGCCGCCGGTTGGCCCCGTCAGATCAAGCCCGAAATGCCCGTACAAGGCTGCACCGCCCCAGACCAGATCAACACCGCCCCGCGCCCCTGCACCAATAATGGCCGATACCTCGACAACCTCGCCGTAGCTTTGCAAGGTAACCGCTGGTCCACTGGTGATCACGTCAGGCACCGCGATACCGCCCGCACCCCCTGCGAATGCCGCGATGCGCACGGATGGGAAGTTCCCGCTAATGGCTTTGACGCGCGCCTTAACCCGCAGATAGCAGCCTGCCAGCAAGGGCGTTTCGCCCATATAGCGCAACGTTTGCGTGCCCGATGTTTTAAGTATTTCGAGACATCCGCCAAAATCCTGATCGGCAGGTACAAACACTGCATTTGCAGCGTTGGCGTAGGTATCGGACCCGGGGGTGCCGTTTCCGCTTGAATACACATCGAGACCTGCTGCAAATGCGGGCGGCTGCAAGAGCACCCCGTCTGTGATCGCCTTGTTCATGCTGAAAACCCTCTTGGGCGGCTTAAATCTATCACCGCCGGTTGCAATACCATGCCATTCTGCACACGCAGCGCAGACGACAGGTCGCAAAGGTATCAATGCATTGTTAAAGGTCGATCACACCACCGTCACGGTGCCCTCAGAGCCGCATCAGGCCGAGAAATCAGACGAATCCAGAATACGCACGCCGTTGATGCGCCAGCCTTCATTCGTCTGTGTCATGCGGTAGTCAAGAATGTGCGCCATGCCTTGCTGGTCAGTGATCATCACACGCTGCCAATGCACACCATCTTCTATACGGCTTTCCAAATAGCGGACAGCGCCAGGGCGCCAGACCATCGGATATCCTTGTGTAACCATCCGGCCAAAATTCTCAGGCGTGCCGAAGTATTGTTTCAGAACAGGGCTGGCGAATTCCAGTGCCGCCGCGAAATCGTCCGACTGGAAAGCCTCAAGTTGGCGATCAATCACAGACTGCATTTCTTTAGGGTCAGCCGCAGCCCCAAAGGCAGCAATCGACCACATTACGATACCTGTAAGAACTGCGCGCACTGGTTTTCTCCTTAATCCTGACTGGACCAAGGGTAAGTCGCACAGGCGCCGAGGCAAGGTTTCAGGTGTCAGACACCAATGCCCCGGCGAGAGCTTTGTCAATTAAGGCAACCGTTTCATCCACACCATATAGTGCGATGAAACCGCCAAACCGTGGCCCCTGCGATGCCCCCAAAAGGACTTCGTACAGCGCTGTGAACCACCCACGCAGCGGGTCAAACCGGTCACGGCCACAGGCGTAAACGATAGATTGTAGTGCCTCATCATCTGCCGGCCCGTCATAAGCGGCAACTTGATCGCGCAAATCTATCAGGGCTTCACGTTCTTGGTCTGTTGCCGCGCGATAGGTTTTATGCGGCTTCACAAAATCATTGTAGTACCGCACGGCAAATCCGGCGGCCTGGTCCATATCCGGGTTGTTTTCCGGATTTGTTTCAGGCGCATAGCGCTGGATAAAGCCCCAAAGTTGCGACTTGTCTTCCGCCGAAGAAACGCTGGCAAGGTTCAGCAACATTGAGAACGGTACAACCATATTCGAGACAGGGACATCCCCGCCATGGATGTGCCAAACCGGATTGTTTAATCGCTGAACTATATCCTGCCCGACATATGCGCGAAGTTGCTGATGGTATTCATCAACCGCCTTGGGAATCACGTCAAAATACATCCGTTTCGCCGTTTTGGGTTTTTGATACATGAAATACGACAGGCTTTCCGTACTCGCGTAGGTCAGCCATTCATCGATACTGACCCCATTGCCCGAAGATTTGGAAATTTTCTGACCGTTCTCATCCAGAAACAGTTCATAGGTGAAGTGTTCAGGCGGGCGGTGTCCGAGGATGCGGCAAATTTTGTCATAGATGGGCGTATTTGTTGAATGGTCTTTGCCATACATCTCGAAATCGACGCCCAACGCGGCCCAGCGCGCACCAAAGTCCGGCTTCCACTGCAGTTTAACATTGCCGCCGGTAAGAGGCAGCGTCATTTCTGATCCGTCTTCATTATCAAACGTGATCGTACCTTCGGCCGCGTTGACCTCTTTCATCGGGACATACAATACGCGCCCTGTTTCAGGGTGGATTGGCAGAAAAATCGAATAGGTCTGGCGGCGTTCTTCACGCAGCGACTTGAGCATCACCGCCATGATCTCATCGTATTTTTCAGCCGAACGCAGCAACACCTCATCAAACTGCCCAGACCGGTAAAATTCCGTCGCCGAGATAAACTCGTACTCGAAACCGAATGTGTCCAAGAACCGCCGCAGCATTGCATTGTTATGATGGCCAAAGCTTTCGTATTTCCCGAAAGGATCAGGCACTGATGTCAAGGGCCGTTGCAAATGCGGTGTTAGCTGCTCGGGATTGGGCACGTTGCCCGGCACCTTGCGCATCCCGTCCAGATCATCCGAAAAACAAACCAGCTTGGTAGGAAGGTCCGATATCTCCTGAAAGGCGCGCATAACCATGCTAGTGCGTGCAACTTCTCCGAATGTGCCAATATGCGGCAGCCCTGATGGGCCGTACCCCGTCTCGAAGAGGACATAACCTTTTTCGGGTGGTGCTTTTTCGTACCGTTTCAGAACGCGGCGCGCCTCTTCAAAGGGCCATGCCTTGCTTGTCATTGCAGCGTCGCGTGTATCGGTCATTTTCCACCAAACCAGAATCTGCTGCGCCCTATACGCAGACTTGAGCCTGTCCCTATTGCCTTGTCACTGTGCCGTCAATAATCTGGCCCGTGTAACCTTTATTGAAAGCACTCGAACCCGTGCCAAACACACCCACCCACTCCTTCTCTGCTCAGGACTGCCTTGTGGCCCTAATGATCGCGGTCTCTGCATCGGACGAAGACATCCGCACGGCAGAGCTTGTTAAGATCGAAGCCTGCTTGCAGCTTTTGCCGATTTTCTCTGACTATGACGCGGATCGCCTTACAAACGTCACACAGGCGGTTTTCGACCTACTGGAACAGGAAGACGGCTTAGATGCGTTGTTTGGCCTGATCCGGGAAGGTCTGCCAGAGCGCCTTTACGAAACAGGGTATGCGCTGGCCTGCGATGTCGCGGCGGCCGACGGCAGTCTGGGCGAGGCAGAATTACGTTTGCTGGAAGAGATACGCTATGAACTGGCGTTGGATCGTCTGCATGCTGCGGCAATCGAACGCGGTGCGCGCGCACGGCATCTTACCTAGCGCAGGACATCGCACACGCGGTTCGTTTCAGCCTTGTCCAGTGTCGAACACAGCACCCCATCGCATGATGAGTTTTCGCTGCAACCGGCGCGCCCGAGATGAATAGCTGCGCCCGCCGCGTGGGCGTTCACGCGCCTCACGGGGGATCGTCGCACGGGTTTCTTCGTCTGCAGAGAATACCGCAAACACCAGATCACGACCTTTGGGCGCAGTGATATAGCCCGCCAGCCCTGATACGAAATTGAGCGTACCGGTCTTGGCCTCTGCCTGAACGGGATGTTCGTTTACCGTTCGCCCCTGCGCATCCAGCAGCTTTACCGGTTTCAATAGCGGGCGCAGCAATTCGGCATGACCAACCGCGCTCAGACCGCGCACCATGTCTTGCGCGCTGACGCGGCTACTGCCTCCCAACCCTGAATGATCGACGAATGCCGGTGATTGCATGCCAATCGTTTCGGTCGCCCACACATTCATTTCGGATGCTGATGCGGCAAGACTATCAACGCGACCGACGCGTGCGTGTGTTGCAGCAAGCCCAACCATTTCAGCCGTCAGGTTATTCGAGAATTTCAACATCGCCCGCAGCACATCGCTAAGCGGATCACTTTCAATCTGCCCTACCACAACGCCTTCGGGCGCGGTGTCCGTCAGGCGCGGCGGCCAAAGCACGATACCGTGAGACCGGGCCAATGTCGCAAACACGTCACCTGCGTAAAGCCCGGGTTTACGAACAGGCAACCAGCGCGCGCCTTCGCGCCCCAGTGCCCCTCTTGCCACGGTCCAGTTATCGCGCCCGTCATCGCTCGCATAGGTATAGACTGGCGATGTTCGCTGGACGACTTTCATCCGCGCCACGTCGACTTCGGGTCGGTAACGACCGGCACGTGCATCCATCGTGACGGTATAATTGTTCCCCGCGCGCTTCCACTCAAAATGCACGCGATTGAAATTCAGGGCGATGCCGGACACCGCCGGACTATATCCCACGTGGTCAGGTTGCTCAGGGTCGATCGTTGAAACAGTTGCAACGGGCCCCTCATACACACGGAAAGACCCTTTCACCTCGCGGATACCTGATTCTTTTACGGCGCTGGCCAAAGCTGCTAAGGCACGCGTGTCCATGGTTGGATCACATCCGCCGACTAGTACCAGATCGCCTTGAACGACGCCATCGACCACCCCACCTGTGGCGACGACCTTTGTCACAAAACGGTGCTGGGCCCCAAGCACATCAAGCGCATAAAGCGCGGTCACCGCTTTGGCGACGCTGGCAGGCGCAATCCCGCGTTCCTCGCCGCGCGCCTCGAGTATCTCACCGGTACGCGCATCAGCAACCGCAAAGACCACGTCTCCTTTTAGCGATGCTGCCCTAACGAGGGTTTCAGCCCCCGGTGGCGCAACAGGACCCCGCCCCTGAGGAGGCCGCAGTGACAGACTTGGCCCTTGGGCCAAAGCAGGCGCCGCGGCACTGGCAAGCAAAACTTCCAAGAGACGGCGGCGGGTAAATTTTAAGCTCGAGCTATTACGCATGGTTGAATCTTAGCCTTACCGCAGTGACATAAACAACTGCTTGTTGGATCACTTTTTTCACCAAGTGTTCAGAAGTCACACTAGGACCGCCAGCGGCCCGCAGAACGTATGCTAGAAGATGATAAATCAAGCATTGGTACATTCACAAACGACCACGCAGGCGCTTCGGCGCGCCCCAAAAGCTGCGACGCACGCCCCGATATACGCGCCTGCGAAAAGATTTTGGCGGCAGGGCTCATCCGGGCCGATATCCGATCCCCGGGACGCGCGACGACACCCATCGGCACGCTTTGCGCGATCTGTTGCCATTCCTGCCATTTGTGAAATTGCGCAAGATTATCTGCGCCCATGAGCCAGACAAACCTCACCCCAGGATACAAGGCCCGTAAGCGCGTCAGAGTCTCGGCCGTGTATCTCGTATTCAGCTTTTCTTCGATATCGGTCACCAATACCTTCGGATGCTGCATAATGCTGCGCGCGTGTGCGAGACGCTGCGCTATCGGTGCGGGCCCGCGTGCTTTCAGCGGATTACCTGGAGAGACCAGCCACCAGACACGATCCAGACCAAACCGCTTGAGCGCCTCGCGCGTGATATGGACGTGCCCTTGGTGCGCCGGATCGAATGACCCGCCCAAAAGCCCGATGACCTCGCCCGCGCGCGCAATGGGAAATCCCTGTCGCACTGTGTCTCCCCAATTGCGTCGCATTGCTGCGATTCCCGCCCTACAAAAAGCGTGGCAGCTATGTTGTCAATGGCGTGACGGTATCGCCCAGCCGCACAAGGCCCGGCTCGACCACCCGCGCGCACCAACCACCATGGCCGCGCATCGCAGCATATCCGCCGGCACCCAATACCTGCTCCATCCGACTGCACGGCGCACAAATCCCAGTAATTTCAACTATGGCGGCGCCGATCCGCACAGATCGTCCCTTAAGCGCCGACAAGTTGATACCTGCGACAACCAGATTGCGCCGGACGTCCGAAGCGGCCACGGGTCCACGTCCCAGATACGATCCGATAACCGGCAAATGCTCTGCCTGTACAAGTGTGACCGCACGCTTGTCAGACGCACCATGGTCTCCGACCAATCCGCGCGCTGCCGCCAAAGCTTCTTCCACAGGCAACATCGCGGCGCGACGCTCGGGGCGCAACCCGATCCACGTGACTTGCCCCGCTTGCGCGTAGCGTTCGATAAGCGCTTTTAGTGTCTCAGCCATACCACGGGACCAAACGATAGAATGGTCGCAAAGGCAAGGATACCAAGATGTACATACGCTTCAGACCTGTGATGCATTGCGGCGCGCTGCAGGCTTCGCTATCACTCGGCTCAACTGCAC
>Ga0316191_10001496_pt1 | contig 16528 bp, 19 predicted proteins | sample Eddworburr2cm_MG_FD_204928 | JGI IMG/M metagenome (GOLD analysis project Ga0316191, IMG submission 204928) | Coastal sediment microbial communities from Maine, United States - Eddy worm burrow 2 cm | ecosystem: Environmental > Aquatic > Marine > Coastal > Sediment | place: USA: Maine...
CACCATGGTATGCGTCTTGTCGGACAGGGCGAGGGCGTCAATCGCTTTGGGCACCACTTTTGGGCCGACTTTCTTGATGCGGTTGATCAGGCGTTTCGCGGACGGGGAGTCGGGCTGTTGTTCTGCAACAAGCTGGTTGACCAACTGATCAGCGCGAAAACCACCAAGAAGACTCATCGGCATGCACCGAGGCACGGACGACCCACTAGCGGAGGCCCCGCAAGCGGAAGATTTGTGCGTGTTTCGAGAACAATCAATTGTTACTTCGCTATTGCCCAAAAGAAGCAATGCAGTCACCAATTTCCGGCGACCACTGCTAATTTAAAACCAGATGCGGCTTTATACCACATCGCCATTGCGCCATTGCGTTGCGAGCCTTTCAAAACCAATGCTTGGCTCTTGTCCCAGCTTCGCTACAATGTGCGCGCACAGGCTCCCACAAAGGGAGGAACCTGCAGACAATTTTACCTAATACACGGGCTGGAAATGTGACGCTGTCAACAGAATCTGATGTGAATAAGTTCCTAAATTCCTTTGAATTACCGGGCATTGCGCGGCCAATCTCTGCTGTCGGACGAATTTTTGATCTGACCATGACGGACGCCCGAATTACGGCCAAAATCGAGCTGGGATTCCCCGCTCAGTCGCGGTACGAGGAATATCGGGAGCATATCGCGGCCGCGATTAGCGCAGAAACGGGCTGTGACAACGTCGAAATCGAATTTTCGAGCAAGATTGTTGCCCACGGAGTGCAACGGAATTTGAAGCCTCTGCCGAATGTGCGCAACGTCATCGCGGTGGCCTCCGGAAAAGGCGGTGTCGGCAAGTCCACGGTGTCCGTCAATCTGGCTCTCGCACTCGCAGCCGATGGCGCCAGGGTCGGCCTGCTTGATGCGGACATTTACGGGCCCAGTCAGCCGCAGATGCTCGGCCTGGCAGGTGAACAACCCGAAAGTAGCGATGGCAAGACGATGAGCCCGATGGAGGCTTATGGCATTCAGGTCATGTCTATCGGTTTTCTCGTTGACGCGGATCAGCCGATGATCTGGCGCGGGCCGATGGTTACGTCGGCACTGCAACAATTGTTGCATCAGACGACCTGGCAGGACCTTGATTACCTGATTGTCGATATGCCGCCAGGAACCGGGGATATCCAACTATCGCTGTCACAGCAGGTGCCGGTCAGCGGCGCAGTCATTGTCACAACGCCGCAAAATATAGCGACCCTCGACGCGCGCAAAGGTCTGGCGATGTTTCGTAAGGTAGCCGTGCCAGTGCTGGGCATCATCGAAAACATGAGCACACATATTTGCTCCAATTGTGGTCACGAAGAGTCGGTATTCGGCGCTGGCGGAGGTGAGCAAATGGCCAGCGACTTTGACATTCGGCTGCTCGGTCAACTGCCGCTGGACGTGCGCATTCGTGAGCAGACTGACAGTGGCAAGCCTACGGTTGTAGCCGAACCTGAATCGGCAATTGCAGCGGCCTATCGAGCCGCAGGACAAAACATGACGGCCGCTCTGGCACAGCAGGGTCGCGACTACAGCTCGAAGTTTCCCAATATCGTCGTCGAGGACAGTTGATTGAGTATCAAATCGGACCGCTGGATTCGCCGTATGGCCGCGGAACAGCGAATGATCGAGCCATTCGAGGCCGGGCAAGTCCGAACGAACGGCGATGCCAAAATCGTTTCGTATGGCACGTCAAGCTATGGCTATGACGTGCGTTGTTCTGACGAATTCAAGATTTTTACCAACATTAATTCGGCGATCGTTGACCCGAAGTCGTTTGATGCCAGCAGTTTTGTCGACCTCAAGAGTGATGTTTGCGTCATTCCGCCAAACTCGTTCGCACTGGCCCGCACCGTGGAGTACTTTCGGATTCCCCGCAAAGTCCTGACTATCTGTCTTGGTAAGTCGACCTATGCTCGCTGCGGCATCATCGTCAACGTGACGCCGCTTGAACCCGAGTGGGAGGGCCACGTGACATTGGAGTTTTCAAATACGACGCCGTTACCCGCGAAGATCTACGCGAATGAAGGGGTGGCACAGATGTTGTTTCTGGAGTCGGATGAGGAGTGCGAGACCTCGTACAAAGATCGCGGTGGCAAGTATCAGGGACAGAAGGGCGTTACGCTTCCAAAGGCCTGAGGAAATCTGACACGACCGGCTTGTCGAGTTTTTTGCCGTCGAGCCACGCAGCATCGTCTTTGAACTTCAGGCGCCCCTGTCCGAACCAGTTCGCTGCTTCCGGGTAAATCCTGTGTTCAATCGCCTGTACTCGGGCGCACAGTTCGGCGGCGGATTCTTGCCTGTCAACCGGTAGCCGTCCCTGCAATATACAAGGCCCGCCGTCGAGTTCCTCGGTTACAAAATGCACGGTGCTGCCATGCCATTTTTCACCGGCATCCAGCACGCGTTGATGCGTATCCAGACCTGGATAGGCTGGCAGCAATGCCGGGTGAATATTGAGTATCCTGCCTTTGAAATGGTCCACGAATGACGGACTCAGAATGCGCATGAAGCCAGCGAGAATCAGTAATTCTGGCTGATACGTGTCCAATTTGGCGGCAACCGCGCGGTCGAAACTCTCGCGGCCCGAAAAATCGCCATGTGCAAGGCAGGCCGTTGCAATGCCGGCGTTTTTGGCGCGTGTGAGCCCGTAGGCGTCGGCGTTGTTGCTAAAGACAACACTCAAGTCGAGATCAATTTCACCAGTGGCCGAGCGATCGATAAAGGACTGCAGATTGCTGCCCGAGCCTGAGATGAGTATGGCTGTGCTGCAGCGTTTGTTGCTCAAAGATACTGCACCGGGCCCGGGCCTTTCGCGACCTGGCCAATTTTCCAGGCGTCTTCGCCGAGGCCTGTCAAAGTCGCCAATGCGGTACTCAGATCGGCTTCGCTGACGATAACAATCATGCCAACGCCACAATTGAACGTGCGGCGCATTTCAAGCCGCGAAATATTGCCATGCTGGGCCAGCCAATCGAAGATCGGACCTTGTTGCCAGCTCGATGTATCGACAGCTGCGTGGACATTCTCTGGCAACACGCGGGGCAGGTTTTCGCTGATGCCACCACCCGTAATGTGCGACATGCCTTTGATTGTGACTTGCTTCATCAGCGCCAAAATGGACTTGACGTAAATGCGCGTTGGTTCGAGCAGTGCTTCTTGCGCACTGCGTCCTTCGATATCCGTTTCGCCAGCAACGTCGAGTACCTTCCGAATCAAGGAATACCCGTTGGAATGCGGTCCACTGGATGCGATGCCGATCAGCGCATCACCTGTGGCGATGCTTTTGCCATCGATCATGGCGGAGCGCTCGACGGCGCCAACGCAAAATCCGGCGAGGTCATACTCGCCCTGCGAATACATGTCAGGCATTTCCGCAGTTTCCCCGCCGATCAACGCTGCTCCGGCCTGATGGCAACCTTCAGCGATTCCGGCAATGACGGCGGTGGCGGTATCCACGTCGAGCTGGCCGCAGGCGAAATAATCCAGAAAGAACAGCGGTTCTGCGCCTTGCACAAGCACGTCATTGACACACATTGCGACGAGGTCCACGCCAATTGTGCTGTGACGGTTCAGATGCTGCGCGAGCATGAGCTTGGTGCCAACGCCATCCGTCCCCGAAACCAGCACCGGTTCGCGATATTTGTCCGGCGATAACGCAAACAGGCCACCGAATCCGCCAAGGCCGGCCAGGACTTCAGGTCGCTGCGTACGCTTCACGAGTGGCTTGATTCGTTCGACAAGTGCGTTGCCGGCATCGATATCAACTCCGGCATCTTTGTAGGTCAATGGCTTCATCGGCGATATAATAGGGTCTGGGCATCTATAGGGAAACCACCCTTGCTGAAATCTTTTTGGGCGGCGCTGATATTAGCCATCGTCGCATCACCCGTTTGGGCTGTCGAGGTTCCATCGCTATATACAGCGCAAGTTCTCTTTGATCAGGAGGAGGACGATCCGCGTGCCCGTGCCTATGAATTGGCGCTGTCTGACATCCTGTTGCGCGTATCGAGCTCAGAACTAAGCGTAGATGCCGAAATGGTCGCGGCCCTTTTTCCCAATCCTGCGTCCTATGTTGTTAGATTTCGGCCGGGCGTGGATGACACGCTGTGGGTAACCTTTGATGGCGAGGCTATCGAGAAGGTATTGCGCCAATCGGGGCAGACTGTCTGGGGCAGCGATCGGCCGCTGACGTTGATCTGGCTAGCTGTGGATTGGGGCCAGGGCGAGCGCGAAATCGTATCAGCCGACGATCCGGCGCGCAGTCGCGGTGAGGCCCGTTCAATAGACCGTAACCGTTTGTTGCGGCAGCGCGTGTTGGATGTCGCGGAGCGCCGCGGTTTGCCTGTTGCATTTCCCTTGCTCGACACGATCGACCTGCAGAATGTCAGTTTTAGCGATATCTGGGGCGATTTTGACGAAGCGCTCCTCGGCGCCTCTGAGCGCTATCAGGCCGAGTCAGTGCTCGTCGGGCGCATCCGCGCCGCGTCCGGTCAACGCAATCGCTGGAGCTTCTATTTTGGCGGTGAAGAGCGCAGCTGGGATGGCGAACCCGAGCAGGTTGTGGCGCTGGTTGCGGACCTGTTGGCCGCAGAATTTGCTATCAGCGGCGACGCATCGCTGGAATCGATCGAGCTGACTATCTCGGGAGTCAACTCCGTGGAGGCCTTTGGTACGGTGCAGAAGCTCCTGTCGGAACTGAGTCTGATCGAGAGTTTTTCGATCGCGAGCATCGAAGGGGACCGAATTCGGTACCGTGTTGACGCCCTGGGTGGGGTCGAACGATTGCGGCGGGGATTGCGATTCAATGGCCTTATCGAACAGAATGGCTTTGAAGGTGATCGGTTTGGAAAGGATGCGTTCCGCCAATCCCTGGAATTTTTCTACAGCCCATAAAAGAAAGAAGTCGATGGACCTAAGCTGGCTACCTAACGCGATATCCATAATGCGGATAATGTTGATCGCGCCGATCATCATCCTGTTCGTAAATAACGAATTCGGCTGGGCACTTGGCCTGTTCGTCGTTGCGGGTTTGTCCGACGGTATCGATGGCTATCTGGCGAAGACCTACGGCTGGGAAACCCGGCTCGGTGCCTTTCTGGATCCGGCCGGCGACAAATTGCTCGTGGCGTGGTCTTTTGGAACATTGGCCTATCTCGGACACATTCCGGTTTGGCTCGCTGTCGTGGTGATAACGCGTGATGTTGTCATCGTGGCCGGTTCATTCATGTATCACTATCTCGTGCGCCGACTCGAGGGTGATCCAACATTCATCAGTAAACTCAATACCGGCCTCGAGTTCGCTTTTCTGATTTTTGTCATGTCCAAGGCTGGATTCGATTGGCCTGACGACATCACGATTACTGTCGTTGGCGCCGCGGTACTAATTACTGTCGTTATCAGCGGGTTCGATTATGTGTCGAACTGGATTCGAAGCGCGCGGCGCGGAGACTGACCGATGAATTCAAGTCTGCGGACCAATTGGCTCATCGCGATTGCGTTGCTCGGCTGGCTGGTCTACCTCCTGGCGCCAGTTCTTACGCCGTTCGTCGCAGCTGCGCTACTTGCGTACATTGGAGACCCGCTCGCTGACCGATTACAGCGATTGAAGTTGCCGCGGACGCTCGCGGTTGTCGCTGTATTTATTTTGACCTTCGTGATGCTGGGGTTGCTGGTGCTACTGGTCGGCCCCTTGATTCGGACCCAGGTCGGCGCGCTACTGGATGCACTGCCCGAAATTGTGCGGCAGTTTGAACAGGTTTGGTTGCCCAACGTCGCCGAAATGCTGGACATAGAGATTGGCGATGACGTTGGCATCGGCGCATTTATCGCGCGCTACGGTGACATGGCTGGCACTTGGGGGAGCAAGGTTCTGGTTTCGGTGTCCCATTCGGGTGGTGCCGTCGCCGCGGCTGTGCTCAGCCTGTTCCTCGTGCCGATCCTGACGTTTTATTTGTTGCGTGACTGGGACTCGATCATTACGCACCTGGAAGCACTTATTCCATCAGAACAGCGAGACACCGTGGTTGGGCTCGCAAAAGATACCGACGAAGTTCTCGGCGCATTTTTGCGCGGACAAATACTCGTCATGCTGGCTCTGGCGGTCATTTATTCGCTAGGTCTTGGGCTGGTCGGGCTGAAATTCGCCATTGCGATAGGTGTTGTCTCAGGATTGGTCAGCTTTGTGCCGTACCTCGGATTCGTATTTGGTATCGTTCTGGCGTCACTGACCGTGGCGCTCGAGCCCAGTCCTCTTTGGCCGCTGGTCGGCGTCGTAGCGACGTTCTCTATTGCCCAATTTATTGAAGGTTCGTTCCTGACGCCTAAGCTCGTCGGTGATCGTATCGGCCTGCATCCGGTGCTGATCATTTTCGCGGTCGCAGCCGGCGGTCAGCTGTTCGGTTTTTTCGGTATCTTGCTGGCGCTGCCAGCCGCCGCTGTGTTGTCTGTACTCGTTCGCTTTGCCTATCACCGCTATCTCAAGGAGCACCCTGAGATCGCCGCCGAAGTAACGGCCGACGAAGCGTAATTCAGGGGGAATTCTAGTGACTCAACTGGCTCTGCCGTTGCGCCTTGCTGATCATGCAGTGTTCGAGAGTTTCCATGGTGCTGGTAATGAGGCGCTGCTCGCTGTGCTGTCCGATCTTGCCAATGGTGAGGGGGATCAGGGCTGCTGGTTGTGGGGCGGACCCGCTGTGGGCAAGACGCACCTGTTGCAGGCCGTTTGTGACAGTGCTGGTGATCGCTCCGTATATATCCCGCTGCGGATGCTTTCCCAGACGGGGCCGGAAGTCCTGGAGGGCCTCGCGAGCAGGGAGCTCATCTGTATTGACGACATAGAGACCGTTGCCGGCAAGCCTGACTGGGAAGCGGCATTATTCGCGCTATGCAACCAGGTGCTCGATGAGAATCGCGCGCTTATCGTGGCAGCCGCAATGTCTTCGCGTGAGTGCCCGATCGTGCTGCCGGACTTGCAAAGCCGTCTCGCACGCCTTCCGACCTATCAGGTTGCTGCATTAGCCGATGCAGACCGGGTACTGGCACTACAGCTGCGTGCCAGACATCGTGGCCTTGATTTGCCTGACGACACTGCCCGATACCTGCTCAGCCGCAGTCGCCGCGACATGGCAAGTCTATATGAGCTGCTTGACAAGCTTGATCTCGAGGCCCTGCGCGCCCAGCGACGACTGACAATTCCGTTCGTCAAAGAAGTCTTACAATAGTTTTTTAGCGATCCCGGCGACGCGCGCACCCAATGCCCGGGCGAGTTCTTTTTCGTCAGCCGACAAGGTGGATGCTTGCTTCCCGAACGAAACATGGCCTGCACCGTAAGGCGTACCACCGCCCGCCGTTCTTGTTAGCGCTTCTTCCGTCCATGGGATACCGACATACAACATGCCGTGGTGAATAAGCGGCAAAGCCATGCTCAACAATGTCGACTCCTGCCCACCGTGCAGGGTCGATGACGATGTGAAGACGCCAGCTGGCTTTCCAACGGCTGCACCCGAAAACCATTCTTTTACCGTCCCGTCCAGGTAGTACTTCAAGGCGGCGTCCATATTGCCAAAGCGAGTAGGGCTGCCCATCACGAGACCACTGCATTCGACCAGGTCCTGCGGGCTTGCATAGGGCGGTCCGGAATCGGGGACAGCAGGCGCGGTTGCCTCCGCAACCGTTGAAACGGGTGGGACGGTGCGCAATCTCGACGCCATGTCGTCAATCGAATCGACGCCGCGGCAGACTTCGCGGGCGAGGGCTTCGGTAGCGCCGTTGCGCGAAAAATAGAGGACCAGAATATCGCTCATCGTTTTATTAATCCGAGTACGTTTTCGGGAGGGCGACCTATAACTGCCTGTTCGTTCTCTTCGTCCACAACAATCGGCCTTTCAATCACTATTGGATGTCGTTCGAGCCACGCGGCCAAAGCCGCATCGTCATCCAGGTCAGGTAAATCGACGGCTATTTTGAATTCTTCCTCGCCGCGACGTAACAGGCTCGAAACCGGTACGCCGATAAGCCCTGCATTGCGCATCGTGGTGGCAGCCGAAGGCGGGGTGCTCAGGTACTCGATAATTGTCGGATTGACTCCCGACTGCTGGAGTAATTCCAACGTTTTCCGCGACTTGGAGCAGCGCGGATTGTGGTAGATGGTAATTGACATCATGCCCTCATGTGGTAGCGTTGAACGGTTGCCTAGAACAAGAATAACAATGCTCGCAAGCCGAACAACACTTTTCCTGCGTGGCGCCGTCCTGATGGTGTTGCTGGCTCTGGCTGCGTGCCAGTCGTCGATGCCCGTGCAGGAAATGTCTGATGCCCGGCAGGCCATTAGCGCGGCGAAAGAAGCCGGTGCCGAAAAATATGCGGCGGCTGACCTTGGGGCCGCAATTCACCTCCTGCAGAGCGCTGAGGAAAACCTCAAGTCGCACGATTATTCAATTGCCAGGCAGGATGCCGTAGAGGCCAAGACGAGGGCTATTGATGCGCTGCGTCGCAGCGAAGCCTCCCGGGACGCGGAAAACTAGAGGGCCCCGGATGCCACTGGCCCGCCGGTTCACTATCACAGGACGTGTCCAGGGCGTATTCTTTCGCGAAAGTACCCGCCGAGTCGCTGAGTCACACGGTATCTGCGGCTATGCCATCAATCTTGAGGACGGCAGCGTTGAGGTGCTCGCATGTGGTGAGCCAGATGCCCTGGATCAACTCGCAGCGTGGCTGCAGGAAGGTCCCCGCATGGCTGAGGTCGCCCGAGTATTGGCCGAAGATGTCAATTGGGAAGAGCGCAGCGGATTTACGACTGGCTGAAATCGCGTTCGTCGCCGGAGTCTGCTTCTAGCCTTGGTACCATTTCTTGCTGAGCTTATCGATCACCAGATTTGGATATTTTCGTTTGCCGAGGCTGCCGTTATAGCGGCCGAGCGCACGTCTCAGGTCGCCTTTTTCCTTGTCCAGATAGAATCTCAATATCGTGCAGCCATAGCGCAAATTGGTATTGATCTTGATCAGGTTATCGTCCGGGCGGCCAATTTCATCGCGCCAAAAGGGCATTACCTGCATCAGTCCCAGGGCACCGGCGACTGATACCGCATAGCGGTCAAAATTACTCTCAACTTCGATCAGGGCCAGAATCAACTCAGGCGGCAATTCCACGCGCGCAGCTTCGTAGTGAACGCGCGTCAAAATGGCAAGACGTTCATCTGCATCTCGCACCTGTCGCTCCAGGCGCGCCGACATATCAGTCAGCCAGACCTCAGCATCAAAGCGGTCTTCGAAACTGTCTGCAGCGCTTGCGGCTTCGCGGAGGATTTCACGCAATTCCGGATCGGGTACCTGCTCGGCAACAACCGCGATGGGCCCCAGAAGGACCAGTATCAAACTGCATAGCACAATAGGGAGTCGGGACATCATGGTTGGATCTATTGTAATGGAAACACTAGCTTATAGCGCTTTCCTTAAGCAAATTGAGAGCTTCTTCACGGTTCATGATGCGCGCTTCTTCATCGCGACGATGGCGGTATTCAAGCTCGCCAGCTTCGAGCCCACGGTCCGAGACCACGAGTCTGTGCGGAATGCCAAGTAACTCGGCATCGGCGAACTTAACGCCAGGCCTGACATCACGATCGTCAAACAGTACGTCCAGACCCAGTTCTGTCAATTCTGTATATAAGGCCTCGGTGGCTTCACGCACGGCCTCCGAGCGGTGCATGTTGATTGGCACCAAAACAACGTCGAAGGGTGCCAGCGGTTCTGGCCAGATGATGCCGTTGTCGTCGTGATTCTGTTCGATTGCCGCACCAACAATGCGCGTAATGCCGATGCCATAGCAGCCCATCACCATGGCGCGATCCTGGCCATCGCTGTCTTGCACCGTTGCGCCCATGGCTTCGCTGTACTTGGTGCCAAGTTGAAAGATATGTCCGACCTCGATGCCGCGCGCAATACTGATTGTGCCGCTACCGGCCGGAGATGGGTCGCCCGCGACGATATTGCGGACATCCATCGTCTCAGGCACGGCTAAATCGCGTGCAAAATTGACGCCAGTGTAGTGAAACCCGGCTTCATTCGCCCCGCAGCTAAAATCGACCATATTGGCGACCGCATGGTCAAACACGACGGGCAGCTGCAGCCCGACCGGGCCCAGCGAGCCGGGCTCACTGCCCGTGGCTTTGCGAATGGTCTCGTTGTCGGCCATCGTCAATGGCGACGCAATGCCGCTGATCTTTTGCGCTTTGATGGCGTTGAGTTCGTGATCACCGCGCAACACGATCGCGACCGGACCATCGGTACCTTCAACGATAAGAGTCTTGACGGTTTGATCCGCGCGAATATCGAGTAGCTCGCATAAATCAGCAATCGTCTTCACGTCCGGCGTCGCGATCTTCTGCAGTTCTTCGCTTGCTTCAGGACGTGTGCCATCTGGCGGAAATGTCGCTGCGGTCTCTATGTTTGACGCATAATCGTCTTCATCGCTATAGGCAATGGCATCCTCGCCCGAATCAGCGATGACATGGAATTCCTGCGACTTGCTGCCACCGATCTCGCCACTGTCCGCCCAGACCACACGAAACTTCAGGCCAAGTCGCTCAAAAATGGCGGTATAGGCTGCGTGCATCTTTTGATAGGAAACGTCCAGAGCTGCCTCATCGATATCGAAAGAGTAGGCATCCTTCATGATAAATTCGCGCGATCGCATTACGCCGAATCTTGGGCGAATTTCGTCGCGAAACTTGGTCTGAATCTGATAGTAAATTACCGGCAGTTGCTTGTAGCTACGTAGCTCCTTGCTGGCGACATCAGTGATCACCTCTTCGTGCGTCGGGCCGAAGCAGAAATCGCGATCGTGGCGGTCGGACATGCGCAGCAAGAGCGGTCCATATTTGTCCCAACGGCCCGTTTTTTGCCATAGCTCGGCCGGCTGTACCGCAGGCATCAGGAGTTCCAGCGCGCCAGCGCGGTTCATCTCTTCACGCACCACAGCCTCAATCTTGCGCAAGACCCGCAGGCCTAAAGGCATCCACGTGAATAACCCGGAGGCGAGCCGACGAATAAGCCCGGCCCGGAGCATGAGTTTGTGACTGACGATTTCTGCTTCCGCAGGCACTTCTTTGAGAGTCGTCAGCCCAAATTCGGAAAATCGCATTGAATTTCAACCTTAAAAAGACAAGCCGCGGATTCTAGAGCATATACGTTGCCCTATACACCAAAAACGTATTGACTCGCGGCGCAAAGCGCGGGATCGTCGCGGCTCTTTGAATTTTGGCGAGTCCGATCGGTGCAAGGCAAGCGTAATCCATTTGTAGCCAGAGAGGGCTTACCCTTCCTGATTATTGCTGCCGCCGCCTTCGGTCTGGCTTTGCGTTATCTTGATATCAGCGCTGCTGCCGTGCCCGGGCTGTTAATACTGATTTTGGTATTGATTTTTCGGGATCCTCCTCGCGCAATCCCAGCCTCGCCACTGGGCGTCGTTAGTCCGGTCGATGGCAGAATAATCAGTGTTGGCCTGGCCGGGAAGGGCGTAATACACGGCGAAGCGCACCGCATAGATATCCAGATTGACAGTTTTGGTACATACACCGCGCGCGCGCCCGTTGAAGGCAAGATCATGGACCTGAGCACGGTTGATGGCGCCAGAATTGGCGAGCATCGCACCAACGCACTTTGGATTCAGACGGATGAGGGCGACGATGTGGTGCTGCAATTTCGTGGTTATCGCTTCGGGCTTGCGCCTACGTCATTCATCGGTTTTGGCGAACGCGTCGGGCAGGGGCAGCGCTGTGCTTATTTGCGCCTGACGCGGATCGCCGAACTGCATTTGCCCATCGAAAGCAAGATCCTGGTTGAGCCAGGTCAGATCGTCGTTGCGGGTACCGATTTGATTGGGAAAGTTCCGCATCCCTGAGTGTAGAATAACCCGATGACCCACCCCGAACAGCAACGTCGCGCCTATCTTGAGGCGTTGGGAATCGATGTCTGGCTGCCGCGCGACCACGTGGACCCGGACGCCGAGGAGCCCGATGTTCGTGTCTCTGCAGAAGGCATGGACTGGCCCGAATTGCGGGAATCTGTTGCGAGCTGTACTCGCTGTGCATTGCATCAAAGCCGGACGCAGACCGTGTTCGGTGTTGGTGATCCGAACGCAAACTGGATGATTATCGGGGAAGCGCCGGGTGCTGAGGAAGATCGCCGCGGTGAACCCTTCGTTGGCCGCGCCGGTAAATTGCTGGATGAGATGTTGCGTGCCACCGGGCAGAAACGCGCAGGCGTATTTATCGCTAACATTTTAAAGTGTCGGCCGCCGAACAATCGCGATCCAAAGCCGGAAGAGTCCAGTGAGTGTCGAGCGTATCTTGAGCGTCAAATCGAGCTGGTGCAGCCAAAAGTAATTCTGGCCGTAGGTCGAATTGCCGCCCATCTGTTACTTGAAACCGATACGCCGGTCGGTCGCCTGCGAGGAATTCGGCACCAACTTGGCGACATTCCGCTGGTTGTGACGTATCACCCGGCCTACCTATTACGCAGCCCGTCACAGAAGAGTAAGTCGTGGGCCGATCTGTGTCTGGCGCGCAAGATTGTGGCGGAGACTGCGTGATGGTCCGGCCAGCCCCTGAGGCAGATGTGCACATTCGCATGATGAAACATGAGGATCTCGCGCATGTGTCGGACATTGAGCGTCGCAGTTACGATTTTCCGTGGAGTCATGGTGTTTTTCGCGATTGCCTGTTGGCCGGTTACCAGTGCTTCGTGCTCGAGCGCGATGGTGACGTTACGGGCTACGGTATTCTGTCAGTGGCAGCCGGGGAGGCGCACATTCTGAATCTCTGCGTGGAACCGAAGTTTCGCTCACACGGTTATGGAGAACGGATGCTGGACGAGATATTGTTTCGCGCACGCACAGCCTCAGTAAGAGAGATTTTTCTGGAAGTGCGGCCAACCAATCTGCATGCACTTGCCCTGTACAAAAAAAAGGATTTCTATGAGGTTGCCAAACGCCCGGCGTACTACCAGGCGCAGGATGGCCGCGAAGATGCCGCGGTGCTGGCAAAAAAACTGACGACTGATAGATAGGTTCCGAAGCATGTCAGTCATCGCAGACCAGGTCGCAAAACGGCGCACATTCGCAATTATCTCGCATCCGGATGCCGGCAAGACCACACTCACCGAGAAATTGTTGCTTTACGGGGGCGCGATTCAGCTCGCCGGCACCGTCAAAGGACGCAAGGCGACTCGCCATGCGACCTCGGACTGGATGGCATTGGAGCAACAGCGCGGAATATCGGTGACATCGTCGGTTATGCAGTTTCCGTACAAGGATACGATCGTCAACCTGCTTGACACTCCGGGCCACGAAGACTTTTCCGAGGATACGTATCGAACGTTGACCGCGGTCGATTCGGCCTTGATGGTTATTGACTGTGCCAAAGGCGTCGAGCAACGCACGATCAAACTCATGGAAGTATGCCGACTCCGCGATACGCCCATAATGACGTTCATCAACAAGTTGGATCGTGAAGGTCGTGAACCGATCGATTTGCTGGATGAAATCGAATCCGTACTTGGCATTCAGTGCTCGCCGATTACCTGGCCGATTGGCATGGGTAGCAGGCTCAAAGGTGTGTATCACCTGCTGCAGGACCGCATCTACCTCTACGATAAGGTCGGGCGTGAAAAGGCTTCGACGCAACGTATTATCGAGGGATTGAGTTCAGCGGAAGCCAGTGAAGTACTCGGCACCGATGCGGATGATTTTCGTGAGGAGATCGAACTCGTCAAGGGAGCGACGCCAGAGCTCAATATCGAAAAATATCTTGCGGCCAGGCAATCGCCGGTATTTTTCGGATCGGCGTTGTCGAACTTCGGCGTAAAGGAGCTGCTTGATGAATTCGTAAAATTTGCGCCGACGCCGTTACCTAGTGCGAGCGAGCAACGCACGGTTATGCCTGAAGAAGAACAACTCACGGGTTTTGTCTTCAAAATTCAGGCAAATATGGATCCCGGACATCGTGATCGTATCGCTTTCATGCGCATTTGCTCGGGTGAGTATCGAAAAGGTCATAAGGTCCTGCACGTGCGCTCCGGAAAAGAGATGAAAATCCCAGAAGCGATCACGTTCATGGCCGCGGATCGACAGCACGCTGACACAGCTTATGCAGGTGACATTATCGGGCTGCATAATCACGGGACGATAAATATTGGCGATAGTTTCACCGAGGGCGAACAGCTTCGTTTTACGGGCATACCCAACTTTGCGCCCGAGATATTTCGTCGCGCCGTACTCAAAGATCCGTTGCGGCTAAAGGCGCTGCAGAAAGGATTGGCACAACTCTGCGAAGAAGGTGCAACGCAACTGTTCAAACCGATGCGCAATAACGATTTGATTCTTGGTGCAGTCGGTCCGTTGCAGTTTGAAGTCGTCGCTCATCGGTTGCGCGACGAATATAAGGTCGAATGCCAGTTCGAGGCAATTAACGTGGCGACCGCACGTTGGGTCGAGTGCAGCGATGACAAAATGCTTGCCGAATTTGAACGCAAGGCGCACGACAATCTTGCACTGGATCATGGCGATCAACTGGTCTACATCGCACCGACGAAAGTGAATCTGAATCTCACCGAGGAGCGTTGGCCGGATATTTTGTTCCGCGAGACGCGCGAACATTGATCGCGCCAAAGTTTCTAAACCGCAAAGTTATCGCCTGGGCGCTCTACGACTGGGCAAATTCAGCCTTCGCACTCAGTGTAATGGCCGTGCTATTTCCGATATTTCTTGGCAGTTACTGGAGTGTCGGGGAGTCCGGTGCATTAGTGACCGCCAGGCTGGCATGGGTCACAGCAGCGGCAAGCGCGATCGTTGGTCTGGTTGCACCTGTGTTTGGCGCTATCGCCGATACCGGAGGCTACCGTAAGAGATTTTTGCTCGTCCTCGCATTGGTCGGTGCGACCGCGACGGCGATGCTGGCCATTGTGGGCGAGGGGGGCTGGCCCTGGGCGCTCGGTATGTACCTGGTCGCGTCCTTTGGATTCTCCAGTTCCAACGTTTTTTATGATTCACTCATCATTGATGTTACGGAGTCTCGCTACTTCAGTCTCGTCTCAACCATGGGTTACGCCGTTGGTTATGTTGGAGGTGCGACGTTGCTGGCATTGCACGTCTGGATGCTGACGTCGCCCGAGACTTTCGGACTGGCTTCGTCTATCGCAGTGATGAAGTTCGCTTTCGTATCCGTTGCTGCGTGGTGGGCGATATTCCTTTTACCGCTGATAGCTTTCGTGCCAGAACACCGCAGTGGTATCGCCGTCGCGCGCGGCGTGGTTCGTGCAGCCTATAAGGAGTTGCTGGCGACGATCACGGAGATTCGCCGCTATCGCCACATTGTCTTGTTCCTGACCGCGTACTGTCTCTATATAGGCGGTGTATTCACGGTCATATTTATGGCCGCAAATTACGGACAGAGGCTCGGATTCTCTTCCCAGGATCTTGTCAAGGCGCTGATGATTACCAACTTCGTCGGTTTCCCTGCGACATTGCTATATGGCGTACTCGGCCACCGCCTCGGGCCAAAGCTCGGTATCTATATTGCGCTTGCCGTATACGTCTGTGTATCAAGTTGGGCGGTCTTCATGACAGAGGTGCATCAGTTTTATGTCATGGCCATTATCATCGGTTGCGTGCAAGGCGGCGTGCAGGGACTCAGCCGGTCTCTGTATGCGACCTTGATACCGCCAGACCAACCCGGCGAGTTCTTTGGCTTTTACAATATGGTCACCAAGTTCTCCCACGTGCTTGGACCGATCCTGGTTGGGCTCGCGGCGACATTTTCGGAGGAGCCGAAGTACGTGTTACTCGCACTCTTGCCGTTGTTTATCGGCGGCGCGTTCGTGTTGACGACAGTTTCCGCGGATCGGCAACCCGCAGCTAGTCGATAGCAAGCAGCAACAAATCTATCAGGACGCGAAACTCGTCCCAAGTCACATTGATCGCCTCGTACTCTGCTGCAGTTTCATAGTCCACGGGCAGGGTTTTATGCGCCACCACCAAATCGATGGCGGGCAGAACGACAATATACTGGCCGAAGTGCCCGCGCGCCGCGAATCCTCCGCGGAATTCCGGCGGAAATCTCTCGGAATCGAAAATCCACCACATATAGCCGTAGCCAAAACCGCTCTCGCGAACACTCTCGGGGTTCATCTGCTCGTTTGGCGTTATCGGTGATGTACTTTCGGCAACCCAGTTCGCCGGCAATAGCTGCTTACCGTGCCACTCGCCCTGGCGCAGCATTAGCTGACCCAATTGCGCGAGATCCCGTGTTGATAAGAAGAAGTGATATGCCGGAAACTGCGAGCGCTCAAGATTACCGGACTTGCCTTCGTTCAGGTGCTCCTGCAGATCAAAGTCCTGCAGGCCCAACGGGTCGGCGAGTTGCTCGACGAAGGCATCATAAATATTCTTGTGCGTTAAGCGCTCGAATATCTGACCCGCCGCGTTGAAGTCCCAATTGTTGTACCAATAATAGTCACCCGGC
>Ga0316191_10001498_pt1 | contig 16526 bp, 13 predicted proteins | sample Eddworburr2cm_MG_FD_204928 | JGI IMG/M metagenome (GOLD analysis project Ga0316191, IMG submission 204928) | Coastal sediment microbial communities from Maine, United States - Eddy worm burrow 2 cm | ecosystem: Environmental > Aquatic > Marine > Coastal > Sediment | place: USA: Maine...
TTTCCCGGAGTTGCTCGTGGAGGACTGGGCGGAGCTCTCTCCTTACGTTCGACTGATGTCGGGATACATGGATACGATGATGGCGCTTTTCATGGTCATCATTCTCGGGGCTTTGGGATTTGGAATCGTCAACACCATGCTCATGGTGGTGCTCGAACGAACCAAGGAGCTGGGGATGCTCATGGCCATTGGCATGACCCGAAGAAGAATTTTCCTGATGATTCTTTTTGAAACTGTTTTCCTTGCCCTGGTTGGAGCTATCGTGGGCGAGATTTTGAGCGTGTTGGTCATCCATTATTTCGGACAGACCGGAATCGATCTGACCAATTATGCAGAAGGAATGGAGTCCGTGGGTTACAGCGCGATGACCTATCCCATGCTGGAACCCTACCGTTACATACAAATCACGATCCTGGTGGTAATCACTGCCATCGTTGCATCGATTTATCCGGCGTTAAAGGCCCTCAAGCTGGAACCGGCTGAAGCCATACGAACCCTGTGACATGAATTCACCAAAGAACCGTTTTTGCCATGAGCATCATTGAAGTAAAAAAACTGACCAAGACCTATCACGACACGGAGATTCCTGTTCACGCAGTCAACGGCATTGATCTCAATATTGAGGAAGGTGAATTCACCGCCATCGTAGGACCTTCCGGTTGCGGCAAAACGACCTTGATGAATATGATTGGGGGGCTGGAGAAACCGACCTCGGGGGAAGTACGTGTCGACGGCAGCGTGATGTCGGAGCTCTCCTCCCATGACCTGATCGATTTTCGACTGAAAAACATCGGTTTTGTATTTCAGGCCTATAATTTGATCCCCGTGCTGACGGCCAAAGAAAACGTTGAATTCATCATGCAGTTGCAGAGCTGGGACAAAAAGAAAATGGATGAGCGGACAGTCAGCCTGTTGAAATCGGTGGGTTTGGAGGATAAGATACACAACAAACCCAATCAGCTGTCGGGTGGTCAGCAACAGCGGGTAGCCGTAGCCAGGGCACTTGCCTCGAAGCCAAAATTCGTTCTTGCAGATGAGCCAACCGCCAATCTTGACTCCTCGGCCACGAATCAGTTGCTGGACATCATGGAGCGACTGAACCGGGAGGAGAAAATCACCTTTATCTTTGCCACGCATGATCAGCGGGTCATGGACAAGGCTCGTCGGGTGATTACCCTTGACGATGGAAAGGTCATTTCGGACACGAAGTAAACATGTGCATGCGAAGGTGTTTCATACTGTTGATTTTTGGGGCTTCATTCCTCGCGCAGGGTCAGGAGCAATGGATGATGAGGGGCTATGTCAAAGGACTCTCAGCCATGCAGACCCTGGGTGACGAGGGTGAGATCGCTCTTGAGAACACGCTTCACAACCGTTTTGATGTGAACTGGTACATGAGCGATCAATTTACTTTCACGGTAGGAATGCGCAACAGGATCATCGTCGGTAACAATGTTACGCTTATACCGGGTTATGGAGATTACATTGCCCGGGACAATGGCTATTTTGACCTGTCCTGGCTCTGGGCGGAGACCGATTCGTGGATCGGTGTCACGCAGCTGGATCGCCTGATGCTCGATTTCACAACAGGGAACCTGCAGATCACCCTGGGCCGGCAGCGAATAAATTGGGGTCAAACCTTTGTATGGAACCCCAATGACCTCTTCAACACCTACTCCTATTTTGATTTTGATTACGAAGAAAGGCCCGGAAGCGACGCACTGCGGATACAGTACTACCTGGGGATGTCGAGCAAACTCGAGCTCTCGACTTCATTGAACAGCGATAAAAAGTTGACCTCTGTCGGACTTTATCGATTCAATACACGGGGCTATGACCTGCAATTTCTGGGAGGTGTTTTTACCGAGACAGACTACGTCCTGGGCGGGGGATGGTCGGGAAGCATAAAGGGGGGTGGTTTCAGTGGGGAAATCACCTACTTTCATCCGATGGACCGGGAAGAAGACCCGGATTCCGAGGTAACGGCAACGATCCATTATGACTACACCTTCAGAAGCTCCCTGAACTTGCAATTTGAGGCTCTCTACAACGGTTTTGGGCAGGAGGACCTGGCTTCCGGAATCGGGGATTTGGTGTTTCAGGATCTGAGCCCAAAGAACCTTTTTCCGACGCAGTTGGCTTTTTTCGGAAGCGGAGCCTATGACGTTACGCCACTTTTCAGGGTCATGCTCGCCGGAATCTACGGTCCCGAGGGAAACTTCTATTACGTGGGACCCACGCTGATCTATTCTTTATCCAATACCATGGAGCTGACAGGGGTAGGACAGTTTTACTCCTCCGACGAGGTTTTTGATGAAAATGGAGAGTCCTTGATCACCACTGGGGCAGCACTTTTCGTACGGTTCAAATGGTCATTTTGAGGAATCCTTCCGAACGGATACCAGGTTGAGGGCACTCGTGAACTTCAGTGATTGGAATTCCTTATGTTTGCAGTTTAACAGACTATTCAAAAGTTAAAATGCAGTATATATGCTCAAAAGAATACTCCTTCGACTGCTTCTCCTGGTGCTGGTTCTGGCAGTTTATGTTCTGTTTCGAACCTACAGCGTCGAATCGAAACAAGTGGCAGAACAAACCCCGCTGTCGACAGACATTCGTCCGGGATCCCTGGAGCGCTTTTCGAAAGCGATTCAAATCCAAACGGTTTCCCCCGAGAATAAAGCAGATTTTGATTCGATACAGTTCGAAAAATTCAACCTGTTTTTGGCCGATTCCTACCCGTTGGTTGATTCCCTGCTGAATCATCAAATGTTCAACGGGTTCTCACATCTGTACACCTGGAAGGGATCCAACCCGAATTTGAAGCCTGCAATTCTCATGGGGCACTACGACGTTGTGCCCGTCATCGATGAGAACAGGAAGTACTGGAAAGAAGACCCCTTTGGAGGCAATGTTGTTCGCGATACCGTTTGGGGACGCGGAACCATTGACGATAAAATTACTGTCATCGGTCTTATGGAGGCCGTTGAGTGGCTTTTGGAGACAGGTTTTCAGCCCGAACGAACTTATTTCATCGCGCTTGGCCACGATGAGGAGATCGGTGGTTTGCAGGGAGCCAGGGTCATTGCCAAGCATCTTGAGCAGCAAGGAGTAGAGGCAGAGTTCGTATTGGACGAAGGGGGGTCCATTACGCGGGACATGATTCCAGGTCTGAGCGCTGATGCAGCTCTGGTTGGAATAGCCGAAAAGGGATTTGCAACGCTTTACCTCAGCCTGGAACTTGAAGGAGGTCATTCTTCCATGCCCGAAAAGGAAACAGCTATTGATGTTATGGCAGGCGCGATTTCGAGATTGAAGAATAATCCATTTCCAGCGGAAATCTCGCCTCCGCTTGAAGCATTTATCGAGTATCTGGGCCCGGAGATGACCTTTGTGAACCGAATGGCCTTTGCGAACCCATGGTTATTCAAGCCTTTGATAATCAAGGCTTATGAAAAATCATCTTCAGGAAACGCACTTGTTCGCACAACGACATCGCCCACGATTTTCAATAGCGGTGTCAAGGACAACATCATCCCTTTGTCGGCCAGGGCGACGGTGAATTTCCGGATTTTGTCGGAATCCAGCGTGGACGAGGTTGTGGAGCATGTCAAAAAAGTGATAGCTGATGATCGAATTAAAATAGGGCAAGGGGCCTTTAATGTGGACCCTTCAAAGGTGTCGGATGTGAACACTCCCAATTTTTCAAGTTTGCACAAGACAATCTCCCAGGCTTTTCCCGAGGCGAAAGTAGCTCCCTATCTGGTGGTAGGTGCGACCGATTCCCGCCATTTCAAAGGAGTCTCCGATCAGATTTTCAGGTTCAGTCCCATTCGTATCAGCCCTTCCAACGTCAAGTCATTTCATGGGCTGAACGAGCGTATCGCCGTGAGTGACTTTCACACTTCGGTGCAATTCTACAAGCAATTGATCCGAAATACGCATCAGGAAATGAATTAATCTCATTCTCAGAAAATCAAGGTATTCACAGGTTGCAGGATTTAGCTGTATCTTTGCCCCATGGAAATGGAGCACAGATTGAGTGATTGGCTTCCCACGACGAAGCGGGAAGTGAAAATAAGGGGATGGGAACGCCTCGACGTGATCATCTTCAGCGGGGATGCCTATGTGGATCACGCGGCATTCGGGCCTGCGGCTCTTGGACGTATCCTGGAGAGCTACGGCCTTCGGGTCGCGATCGTACCGCAACCCAACGTGAACGACAATCTCCAGGATTTTGAAAAGCTGGGTACTCCGGAGCTTTTTTTTGCGGTAACCAGCGGGGCCATGGACTCCATGGTCAGCAATTACACCGCCAGCAAGCGAAAACGGGACCGGGATGCCTACACGCCCAATGGCGATACCGGATTTCGACCTGACTATGCGACGACGGTCTATTCAAAGATCCTGAAGGAGAAATTTCCAGATGTTCCGGTTGTGATCGGGGGAATTGAAGCTTCGCTGAGAAGAGTGACCCATTATGACTATTGGAGTGACACGCTCAAACCGAACATACTGATCGATTCAGGTGCCGATCTACTTGTCTACGGCATGGGGGAGCAGCCTCTGAGAGAATTGATCCGCCTGCTCAAACGCGGTGTGCCCTTCTCCTCGATACGGACGATCCGCCAGACGGCGTTCCTGCTCGAGCCGGAAGAGGCTCTGCCAAAAAACAAGAATTGGGAAGACACAGAGATCAATTCTCATGAAGCCTGTCTCAAGGATAAAAGGACCTTTGCCGAGAACTTCAAAGTGATCGAGCAGGAGTCGAACAAGATAAACGGCCGCAGGATCTTGCAGCAGGTTCAGGGCCAGACGCTGGTCATCAATCCGGTTTTCCCGACCATGACCGAAAAGGAAATCGACGCTTCTTATGATCTGCCATTTACGCGTTTACCCCATCCGAAATATGATAAGAGGGGTCCAATTCCTGCCTATGAGATGATCAAGTTCTCCATCAACAGCCATAGAGGCTGTTTCGGAGGCTGTAGCTTCTGTACCATTTCCGCTCACCAGGGCAAATTCATCGCCAGTCGAAGCCAGGAGTCGATTTTGAAAGAAGTCGATGAGGTCACGAAAATGCCCGGTTTCAAGGGCTATCTGTCTGACGTTGGCGGTCCTTCGGCGAACATGTACAAGATGAAAGGAAAGATTCAGAGCATTTGTGACTCGTGTGTGGCTCCTTCCTGTATCCACCCGGTGATCTGTCACAATCTCGACACGTCGCACAAGCCCATGACCGACTTGTACCGGGCTATTGACAGTCATCCCAAGGTCAAAAAATCATTTATCGGCAGCGGCATTCGTTATGACATGCTGGTTCCGGAGTACAACAAGCAGGCTGATCCGCAAGAGCTGGAAGACTACACCGAAGAGGTGATCACCAATCACGTGTCAGGGCGACTCAAGGTGGCCCCGGAGCACACCTCGGATCCTGTCCTTCGCCTGATGCGAAAACCCTCATTCTCCTACTTTCACCAGTTCAAGAAGAGTTTTGACAAGATTAATATCAAAAAGAAGCTGAACCTGCAGCTCATACCTTATTTCATATCCAATCATCCCGCGTGCGAGGTAGAAGACATGGCCAATCTTGCGGCGGAGACCAAAGACATGGGTTTCAAACTGGAGCAGGTACAGGGATTCACACCGACACCCATGACCGTTGCGACTGTAATCTATTACAGTGGTTACCATCCCTATACCCTCAAAAAGGTTTTTGTGCCCAAGACCAAAAAGGAAAAGGATGAGCAGCATCGATTCTTTTTCTGGTATAAGAAGGAAAACAGGAATTGGATACGCAATACCTTGAACAAGGTCAACCGAAACGACCTGGTTCAAAAACTTCTGGGTCAGGAGCATCCGAGAGGTAAAAGTCCGAGAAGCAAAAGTCCACAAGGCTATCAAAGTATTCTGAAGAATAAAAGGCAGTAAGTCTTTTTTTCTAAATTTGCCTTCAAAATCCCCATCATGAAAAAGTTATTTTTTCTTTTCATTCTGTTGCCCCTGCTCAGTTTGGGACAGAGCCAAAAGAATGTTGATCTGAGCAATCCGAATGCAACGATCTACACGCATATTTACTTTTTGATGCCCGACAGCTACGATGTGGACAAATCGGCTGCGACTATCCGTGGCATTCCGAGGGAGGAAGCCCGTGAAAAGGTAGTCAAACTCAAGGAAGTGCTCGATGGGAACGGACTCCGGGTTGATTTTACAAAAGTACCCAAGAATCCTAAATACATTGATACCACGGGAGTAGGAAGGCAAACTCTTGAGGTCAATCAGAACCAATACGCTCCTTTCCCACTGAGAATGCCCGATGTTTATGTTGAAAAGGTAGGCTCCCGATGGTATTATTCGGAGGAGACGGTCGAGAAAATTGACAAATTGTACAAGGACACATTTCCTGTTGAATGGGCATTCCTGGACGAGAATTTTCCAAAGTTCTTTGAATACAAAATCTTTGGTTATCACATTTGGAAGCCTGTGACAATAGTCCTGCTGATCCTGATCTGTGTTTTGCTGTATTACATCCTGGAGCCTTTTGTTTACTTCCTGCTCAGGCAGATTGGGCGTGTCCTTTACAAGAAAGATTTCAGTGATAATTCCTTGAGGATTACCCGTGAGCTTGCAAGACCTGTTGTATTTGTTTTGATCGTTCGGTTCATAAAGCGCATTCTGCCGTCGCTGCAACTTGTGGAATGGAACGCGTTCCTGGTCACAGGCGTCCGCGTCGCGGAGACCGTATTCTGGATTTACATTTTCTTGAAGATCATGAAATTTGGGGTCAACATGTACGAAGAGAAATATCGTGATAAGCGCTCCAAGCTCGATCGGCAATTGGCGCCATTGGTCGGAAAAGTGCTACATGGAATCATTGTTTTCATAGGGTTTTTACACATACTGACCTTGTTTGGCGTCGATCCGGCCACGGTATTGGCGGGTGCATCCATCGGGGGCATTGCGGTCGCTTTCGCGGCCCAGGATTCGGTAAAGAACCTGATCGGAACCATTGTTATCTTCCTGGACAAGCCCTTTCAACTGGATGACTGGGTGGTCATTGGAGGGGTAGAGGGAGCCGTCGAAAAGGTGGGCTTCCGCTCGACCCGGGTGCGGGGAGCGGATACGACCATGTTCCAGATTCCCAACAGCAAAGTAGTTGAAACGGAGATCAACAACAAGGGTCTTCGGGTCTACCGCCGCTACACCACAGAATTGGGTGTCCGTTACGACACCCCACCGGACCTGATCGAAGCCTTTATGGAAGGCATCAAGGAAATCATACGATTGCATCCTGAAACGAAAAGTCAGTCCTACAATGTGGAATTTGTCAAGTTTGCCGATTTTTCACTGAACATCATGGTCAATGTCTATTTCCGGAGTCCGGATTGGGGGATGGAACAGGCTTCCAAAAACGTTTTGCACCTGGCCATTTTGAGGCTGGCGGCAAGCATTGGCGTTGAGTTTGCCTTTCCATCATCGACCTTGATGATTGAACAATTGCCCGGACAGGAATCCCTGGCGACACAGTATGGATTGGAGAAGAAGGAGATCGCCAAGCGCGTGGAGAAAATCATGTCAGAGTTTGAGAAAAAAGAGCATGGGATTGATCCTGACACCTCGAAGATTCCGGGGATCTGATGATGTCTTCAATCCCCTGACTATTTCATGTATTTGTCTATGTATTCCGAAATAACTTTCTGGACCTCAATATCTTTCCACTGGTCAAGTAGCTGGAGGTAGTCTATGTCGAGCTTGGGTTCCTGTTCTTCCAGGGTTCCGTTGATGAAAGAACGCTGAAGAATGTCCTCTATGATAAAATCAAGTGCAATTTCCTCCGGGATGTATTCTCCCTTCAGGGAAAGTCTGAACATCTTTGCGGTTGAATTGTACCAAAAAGCTTGCCAGCCACTTCGGTAGTCCTTGATCAATTCATACATGGTCTCACCGGTTTGCCTGTGTACGAGCTTAATGAGAATCCGACCTTCGGTACGGGTGAGTTTTTTGAGTTGGTCGGCGAATTCGCCCTCCATGTATTTTTGGATTTTTTTGATGTGCTTCTTCCTCTTCCGTTTGGACTTGATCCCTTCCAGTTCCTCGTTGATCTCACTTAGTTTTTCAGATGCAAGCGTGGCAAAAGGGTAGGCGCGATGCACTTTTTTATAGTACCAGAAATAGTACCTCCGCTCCTTGTCGGAATCAAAGGATCGTTTGTCGATCACGACTACCTCATCCAAAGGTATGGTCAGGGAATCGTTCCGGATGATGTAAAAGTCATCTCTTTTGTCCTCCTTATCCTTTTTTTGGGGATAAAGGACGAGCGGGAGCAACAGTCCGAATAATATCAGTTTCTTTTTCATAATGGATCCTTGGCAAATTTAGCAATATGTCAGATTCATTGGTTTACTATTTTGGTTAAATTCTTACATTCGTAAAAAAGAAAAACATCATGGCAAAAAAGAAGATCCTGAATAAGAAATCGCTTGAATTCCTGGAGAGTTACCTGAACAACGCTTCTCCAACGGGCTACGAATCAGAAGGCCAAAAACTTTGGATGAAATACCTGAAACCATATGTGGATGAGTTTATCACCGACAGTTACGGAACAGCGGTGGGTGTGATCAATCCCGAGGCGGAGTTCAAGGTAGTCATAGAAGGACATGCTGACGAAATTTCCTGGTACGTCAATTACATCACCGAGGACGGATTGATCTATGTGATTCGAAACGGAGGTAGTGACCACCAGATCGCCCCATCGAAGAGAGTGAATATTCATACCAAAAATGGTGTCGTAAAGGGGATCTTTGGATGGCCGGCCATTCATACCCGAAACCGGGCCAAAGAGGAACCGCCAAAGCTCGAAAATATTTTTATCGATGTGGGTTGTAAGAGCAAGGAAGAAGTAGAGAAACTGGGTGTTCACGTAGGCTGTGTGATCACCTATCCGGATGAGTTCATGATCCTGAACAAAAAGAATTTCGTTTGCCGTGCCCTGGACAACCGTATGGGAGGGTTCATGATCGCCGAGGTGGCCCGACTCCTCAAGGAGAACAAAAAGAAATTGCCATTCGGTCTGTACGTTACGAACTCGGTACAAGAGGAGATCGGTCTTCGTGGCGCAGAGATGATCACGCACACCATCAAACCGAATCTGGCGATCATAACGGACGTTTGCCATGACACGACAACACCCATGATCGACAAGAAGAAGGAAGGGGAAACCAAATCAGGGGAAGGGCCAGTCATTTCCTATGCCCCTGCTGTTCAGAACAAGGTCAGGGAACTCATCCTCGATACGGCAGAGAAGCAGAAGATCCCCTTTCAGCGATTGGCTGCTTCCCGCGCAACCGGAACGGACACCGATGCATTTGCCTATTCCAACGGAGGAGTGCCATCGGCACTGATCTCTTTGGCGCTCCGGTATATGCATACCACGGTGGAAATGGTTCACCAGGATGATGTGGAGAATGTGATACGCTTGATTTATGAGTCCTTGCTGGCGATCGATCCGAAAAAGAGCTTCAGTTATTTCGAATAAGGGTTTTTTAGGCTGCCTTACAAGCAATCAAAGATGGAGCCCACATTCCCTTTTTTCAAGGACCTTGGTCGGATCGAAGTATTTTTTCTCGTTGGGCAGCTCAAAGCGTTCCAGGTAGTTTTCCAGTTTTTCCTCGTCATAATAGAAAAACGGACTGACTTTGAGAGTTCCGGCCTCGTTCAGGTGGAGGATGTCGAGATTTTTCCGGTGAGCAGTCTGGTGCTTTCTCAGGTTCGTGAACCAGACGTCGGGCTGGTGCTCCTGCATCGCCTTCTTGAACGGGTCGAGCTTCACTTCTTGGGTAAACGTCTCGTGTTCCTCTGAATCTACTTCGGGAATGCCCATGACGGCATCTCGAAACCCAGGGGTGTGCTTTGGGGTGTAAATATGCATGTTCAGGGAAAGTTGATTCATGATGTCCCGCGCAAAACGATAGGTGTGGGGGGTGTTGTACCCGGTATCGCACCAGATTACGGCAATGTCGCTCTTGACACGGGTCACGGCATGGATCAGGGAAGCCGAATAGGGGCCGAAATTGGTGGTGAGTATAGGTTTCTGTGAGTACCTCAAGACCCATTCCACGATCTCAAAAGGCTCAATGCCGCGCAACTGTCTGTTGGCCTGTTCCAGGGTCAGGTTTCCCAGCCTGGGACTATTTCCATTTAACAAGATTCCAGATTCTTTCATGAGCGTAGTACAGGATAAGCTTTGTAAATATTTCTATAGAGCCAATTGACAGCGCCAGGGTAAGCTTTCCAGTGAGGATCCAGGAAATTACTATCGTGTCAATCGTTCCAAGGACACGCCAGCTGATCGACTTGACGATACTCTTGCCACGGGAGTCTGCTTCCTTGAGTTTCGAGGCGTAAATTTTGTCAACTAACATAGATTCAATACTTATACATTTAAATCCTATGGATTAAGTAGGAAATAAGGGCAAATCTAATAAAATTATTCAAATAGTGAACTCAGCAGTATTAAAAAATAGAAAAAATTTGAATATGCAGCGAGAAGTAATTTCTCGTGTTTAAAAGGGATCAAAACAAAACCGGGATGTCTTCTATTTCAAATCCTCAAGAGTAGTGTTCCTGAAAACCTCGAGGTTGGCGTCCCGAACCTTAGTCATAAGCATGTTCAAGCTGCACTTTGCCTCATCCGGGCAATCGTCGCACATTTCGTAGTAGTTGAGGCTTACACAGGCTAAAGGTGCTATGGGTCCTTCGAGCACGCGCATGATGTCAACCATGTAGATTTCAGAAGGCTCTTTCATCAGGTAGTAACCTCCTCCTTTTCCTTTTTTGGATCCCAAAAAACCCGATTTCCTCAGAACGAGGAGGATGCTTTCCAAAAATTTATGAGGGATATGCTCCTCTTTGGCGATTATTCCGATAGGGATCAACTTTTCATCGCTGCGCGCTATGAAACTCAGCGCCTTCAATCCATACTTCGTTTTTTTTGAGATCATACATCGAGACTTCAACACCTTCCTGATGGGCAGCAAGGCACCTTCAAGTTAATTCTTTTTGATCAAAGACAAAAGTTTCTGTCTATAGAGCACCACTTTTAATTTCTTCGACGATATCCGGGTTCAGCAGGGTCGAAATGTCACCCAGGTTTTCTGCATCCTGGGAGGCGATCTTCCTGAGGATTCGACGCATGATCTTTCCTGATCTGGTTTTGGGCAGGCCGCTGACAAACTGAATCTTATCCAATTTCGCTATCGCGCCCACGGTAGAGGCAATGAGGTTGTTGATCTCTTTTCGCAGATCATCGTCCGATTTTGTGGATTCGTCGTATTTTGTCACAAAAGCGTAGAGTGCATTTCCTTTGATGTCATGTGGGAAACCCACGACTGCACATTCCACGATTTCAGCATGTTCGTCGATCGCATTTTCGATGGGTGCCGTACCCAAATTATGACCGGATACAATGACCACGTCATCAACGCGGCCCGTGATCCGGTAATTCCCTGATGCGTCCCGATAGGCGCCATCTCCCGTGAAATAATTGCCCGGGTAGGTCGAAAAATAAGTGTCTTTGTATCGCTGATGATCTCCATAGATCGTGCGTGCGATAGATGGCCAGGGAGCTTTCATCGCAAGCCGTCCCTCAGCGGGCTCCAGTGCTTGTGGGATTTCCTTTCCGTGTTCATCCATCAGCACGGGCTGAACGCCCGGTAACGGTAGAGTGGCGAAAGTCGGACGGGTAGGGGTGATCCCCGCAATGGGAGAGATCATCATGGCTCCTGTCTCAGTTTGCCACCAGGTGTCCACGATGGGACATTTTGTTTTTCCGATGTTGTCGTTGTACCAGTGCCAGGCCTCCTCGTTGATCGGTTCCCCAACGGTTCCCAGCACTTTGAGACTGCTCAAATCATGCTGATCCACCAGGCTCAGGGGATGTTTGGCCAGGGCTCTTATAGCGGTCGGAGCCGTATAAAAATGGGTCACTTTGAGTTTGGCTACGATTTCCCAGAACCTCCCGTAGTCCGGGTAGGAGGGGACTCCTTCGAACATCACGGTTGTGGCCCCTGCGCACAGCGGTCCGTAAATGATGTAGGAATGCCCTGTGATCCAGCCGATATCTGCGGTGCACCAGTAAATATCATCATGTTTGCATTGAAACACGTTTTCAAAGGAATAAGCAGCTCCCACCATGTAGCCGGCGGTGCTGTGCACCATGCCCTTGGGCTTGCCCGTGGAGCCGGATGTGTAAAGAATAAAGAGCATGTCTTCGGCATCCATCTCCTCCGCCGGACAGTCCTTTTCCACTTTTTGAAGTTCGTCGAACCAGAATGCGTCCCTTCCTTCCGTCATCTCTGTTGGCTCCACCGTACGCCTGTAAACGATCACTTTTTCAACAGAAGGAGTTTGCTCCAGGGCCTGGTCGCATACCGCTTTTAAATTGATGGGTTTGGTTCCGCGATACACTTCATTTGCCGTGATGAGCATTTTGCATTGAGAATCGTTGATCCGACTCGCCAGGGCAGATGAAGAGAAACCTGCAAAGACAATGGAATGGACCGCACCGATGCGTGCACAGGCCAACATGGCTATGGCCAATTCAGGAATCATGGGCATGTACAGGCAGACCCGATCTCCTTTTTCGATGCCATTGTTTTTGAGCACATTGGCAAAACGGGACACCTTGACGAACAACTGCCGGTAGGAGATGTGCCTGGATTCCTCATCCGGATCATTGGGTTCCCAGATGATCGCGGTTTTATTGCCAATCGTATCGAGATGTCGATCCAGGCAGTTTTCCGTGATGTTGAGTTTTGCCCCCTGAAACCATTTTATCTCGGGTTTGGAAAAGTCCCATTCAAGAACGCGATCCCATTTCTTTTTCCAGTGGAAATGATCTGCGATATCCGCCCAGAAGCTTTCCGGATCGGTAACGCTTTTTTCATATTTCACTTTGTATTCTTTAAAGGAATTGATCTGTAAGGCGCTCATAGTTCTTTATTTAATTTTCTGTACGTCTTTTCTTTGGAACCGTGCCAGGAGAATCTTGCTGGACTGCCGGGCAATATAAAAGTAAAACATCTGCGCGTAAAAAAAAATCGACGAACGACGGCTACCGGCTTCAATATGTATGTACTTAGTGCGTGTAAGCCTCACCTGCTCCCGAGGGGATACGGATGTTCTCCACCATCTCCTGGATCTCTTCCGGGGGTTTCGGACTCAAAAAAGCGATGAGTAGCGATACTCCGAAATTCACGATCATCGCAACCGTTCCGAAACCTTCCGGTGAAATTCCGAACCACCAGTCCTCTTCCGAGCCGCCCCCGAACCAGTCGAACTTGAAACGCATCATGTAGTAAAGCATGAGCAGCATGCCGATTACCATGCCGGCCACGGCGCCTTCCTTGTTCATGCGTTTTACAAATATTCCCAGGATGATCGCCGGGAAAAAAGAAGCCGCAGCCAATCCAAATGCCAGGGCCACCGTAGCGGCAACGAAATCCGGCGGGTTTATCCCGAAATACCCAGCTACTGAGACCGCTGCGATGGCTGAGATTCTCGCTGTGATCAGCTCTCCCTTCTCCGATATCTTCGGATAGATCATTTTCTTGATCAGGTCGTGTGAAACGGAGGCAGAAATCACGAGAAGCAGGCCGGCTGCCGTGGAAAGGGCCGCTGCAAGACCACCGGCTGCCACGAGAGCAATTACCCAGTTGGGAAGCTCGGCGATTTCAGGGTTCGCCAGGACCATGATGTCCTTGTCAACCGTAAGCTCATTGAGCACAGGATCAGCCAGGTATTGAACTATGTTGTCACGGTTCTTGTCCTGAAATTTGAGAAGACCGGTCGCTTCCCAGTTCGCTACCCATCCAGGAAGCTCTGAGTAGGCCTTGTTACTGAATGTTTCTATCAGGTTCGTCCTTGCAAAGACGGCAATCGCCGGTGCTGTCGTGTAGAGTATGGATATGAAAAAAAGAGCCCAGCCTGCCGATTTCCGCGCGTCACTCACCTTTTTTACGGTAAAGAAGCGAACAATGACATGGGGTAAGCCCGCGGTTCCCACCATGAGTGCAGCGGTGATGAAAAAAACATCCAGTCGACTTTTGCTGCCTGACGTATAGGCATCGAAACCCAATTCGCGATGCAGCCCATCCAATTTGTCGAGCAGATAGACTCCATCGGCTCCCGCGCTCCCAAACCCCAGCTGAGGAACAGGGTTGCCCGTCATCTGGATGGAAATGAAAATCGCCGGAACCATGAATGCAAAGATCAGCACGCAATACTGGGCGACCTGGGTATAGGTGATGCCTTTCATCCCGCCGAGAACGGCATAAAAAAGTACGATGATCATTCCGATCAACACCCCACTGGTAATGTCAACCTCCAAAAATCGGGAGAATACCAGACCGACCCCTCGCATTTGGCCGGCTACGTAAGTAAATGAAACGATCAGGGCACAAAAAACAGCGACACTGCGGGCGATGTTGGAATAATAGCGATCCCCTATAAAATCGGGTACCGTGAACTTGCCAAATTTCCTCAGGTAAGGCGCCAGGAGCAGGGCCAGCAGAACATAGCCTCCTGTCCATCCCATCAGGTAGACAGAGGCGTCATATCCACTGAAGGATATCAGGCCCGCCATGGAGATAAAGCTGGCTGCCGACATCCAGTCTGCTGCTGTGGCCAGCCCATTGGCTATCGGAGAAACGCCTCCACCTGCCACGTAAAAGTCTTTGGTCGACCCCGCCCGGGACCAAATGGCGATTCCAATGTAAACCGAAAAAGTTATGGCGATCAAGAGCCATGTCCACATCTGCAGGTCCATGACTATTCGTTTACGTTGTATTTCCGATCCAGTCGGTTCATGAGCCTGATGTAAATCAGAATTATGATGACAAAGGCATAAATTGAACCCTGTTGGGCAAACCAGAATCCGAGTTTGAACCCACCCAGCCGTATGGTGTTGAGCTCCTCCACCCATACGATTCCGCAGAGAAAGGAAACGAGAAACCAAGCTGACAGGAGTATGGCCAGGTAACTCAAATTGGTCCTCCAATATCGTTTGAGATTTTTTTCGGGCATGGCAGCGGAAATTGAATTCAAGGGCAATATAGAATTTTTTGAACGTACCCTCAAATTCGGTCAGGGGCCTTTATGACAAGAAAGCATAGAATTATGTACTTTAGCTTCAAAATACCGAATCAAATGACCCGACTTTACACGACCCTGCTTTTGTTTGTTTTCCTGAGCTTTCCTGTTTTTTCGCAGCAACCTTCTGTGGAAGAGGTTTTGGAATCCCGTATCCATGGAGACCCGAACAAGGAAGTCACGGTGAACAGCCGGGTGCTGTTCTCCCAAATTGAAGTTCCGCAGTTTTACACCAACCGAAATTACGAGTTGGCCTGGACCGACAAAAAGAATATTAAAGACCTTTTGGAAAGCATCGAATCGGCCTATGACGAAGGCCTCGATCCTGAAGACTATCATTACCAGGCAATACAGAACCTTCTGGCTAAGAAAAAGTCATCTTCCCTCTCTAATGAGGAAAAAGCTGATCTGGACCTGTTGATGACAGATGCCATTATCCTTTATGCTTCGCATTTGCTTGAGGGAAAACTCGAGCAATCGAAATTACGCGCAAATTGGGATGTTGAGAAAAATTCAAGGCCGGAAAATGTGGACTCGCTACTGACGGTCACCCTGCACAACAATCAGGTGAAACCGGCTCTTCAGACCATGAAACCCGCTCATTATATGTATGCGCTCATGAAAGTTCATTTGAAAAACCTCAGGAGTCAGGCGGAAGAAGGGGGCTGGCCTCAAGTAAGAAGTGGTGAGACCCTGAAAAAAGACATGGATGATCCGCGAATTTTGGAAATACGGGAATTCCTGACTGCCACGGGAGATTTGAAATCCATGGAGACAGATCAGGAAAGCGTCTTTGACCAGGAACTGGAAAATGCGGTGAAGAAGTTTCAGACCCGCCATGGCCTTTCGGTGGATGGAGCCATAGGTAAAGGTACAGTCGAGCAAATGCAGGTTCCGATTGAAAAGCGCATCGAACAGATCAAATTGAATTTGGAAAGGCTGCGTTGGATTTTTCATCATCCGGATGAGGATTTTCTACTTGTGAACATTGCAGGCTTTCATGTGCGCAGATTCACCAATCGTCAGGAGGTTTTCAATTCAAGGGTGATTGTTGGGAAATATCATCATGAGTCTCCTGTTTTCAAAGGAGAGATGGAGTATATCGTCATGAATCCAACCTGGACCTTACCGTATTCGATAGCGACGAATGAAACGCTGCCTAAACTAAAAAAAGATCCGGGTTACCTCGCAGCAAAGCACATGGAAGTCATGGACCGAGGCGGTAATATATTGAATCCGTCAACCATAGACTGGAGCCAATACTCCAGGGGTAATTTTCCTTTTATCATTCGCCAGAAGGCAGGGCCCTGGAACGCCTTGGGGGAGGTGAAATTCATATTCCCGAACAAGTATTCGGTGTATTTGCACGACACGCCCTC
>Ga0316191_10001503_pt1 | contig 16484 bp, 17 predicted proteins | sample Eddworburr2cm_MG_FD_204928 | JGI IMG/M metagenome (GOLD analysis project Ga0316191, IMG submission 204928) | Coastal sediment microbial communities from Maine, United States - Eddy worm burrow 2 cm | ecosystem: Environmental > Aquatic > Marine > Coastal > Sediment | place: USA: Maine...
CCCGCTCTACCGCGCTGAGCTACAGCACGCGCCTGATTTATGAACAGATGCAGGTGTGGGACGAGCTGCAGCAGTGGCTGTGTGCCATCGACAGCATCCACGTATCCAATCGCGGCCGTTTTGGCAGCACCCTGTTGCAGGCCGCAGACTACGACTGGCCAGCCCTGGGTTATGTGGTGGAGAACGCGTGGTTGGGCAATACCCTGATTCAGGCCCTGTATCGTCAGGGTCGCGTGGAGGTACGCAGCCCCGCTAAAGTGTTGGGGGCCAGCGCCAGTGAAGGTGGCGTAAGCCTGAGATTGGAAGGTGCCGGGGACAGCACGCTGCAGGCGGGGTTGTTACTGGTGGCTGACGGGGCAAATTCGGGCCTGCGGGAAGAGCTGGGTGTGGCAGTAGAGGAAAAATCCTATGGTCAGCATGCGCTGATCGCCAATATTGCAACCGCCCAGCCGCACCGGGGCTGCGCCTATGAGCGCTTTACCGATGAGGGACCCCTGGCGCTGTTGCCGCTGCTGCCGGGCCCCGGTGGCGAACACCGCAGCGCCCTGGTGTGGACTTTGCCGCCGGAACAGGCCACGCAGTTACAGGCCTGTTCGGAACAGGCCTTCCTGCAACAGCTGCAGGAACGCTTCGGCTATCGCCTGGGTCGGCTGCTGCAGGTGGGAGAGCGCCACAGTTACCCCCTGGCGTTGCTGCAATCAACGGAACAGGTGCGCCAGGGCGTGGTGGTGATGGGCAATGCCGCGCATGCGCTGCACCCGGTAGCGGGCCAGGGCTATAATCTGGCGATGCGCGATGTGGCGGAGCTCGCTGCAGCGCTTTCCCAGGGTGCACGCGAGGGCAAACCCCCCGGGGACCTCGCGGTGTTACAGGGCTATCACCAACGGCAGTTACCTGACCAGGAGCGCACTATCGGTTTTAGCGACCAGGTGCCGTCGCTGTTCATGCGCAGCGACCCGGTACTGGGACTGGCCCGGGATTTGGCGCTGGCGGGTCTGGATATCCTGCCCCCCTTGAAGCGCGAGTTCGTGCGCTACGCGGCGGGCGTGGCTGAAATGGGGGGACCTGCCAGTGGCTGAGCCGCAGTGTTTTGATATCGCCATCATTGGCGCGGGAATTGCCGGGAGCGCCCTGGCTGGCGCGCTAAGCGGCAATGGTCTGTCCATCGCCCTGGTGGAGGCGGCGCCGCTGGTGGTGGCGGATTTACCCGAGGGTATTGCACTGGAAAGTTTTGATCCCCGGGTGAGTGCGCTTACGCCCCGCTCTGCCGGGCTGTTACAGTCCCTGGGGGCCTGGGAAACGATTGCCGCTTACCGCCATTGCCCTTATCGCCACATGACCGTTTGGGATGCGGAGGGCACCGGGCAGATAGAATTCGACTGCGCCGAGGTCGACGCGCCGGTACTCGGTCATATCGTGGAAAACCGTTCCATCGTCAATGCTCTGGCGACGCGAGTCCTGGCCGCCACGGATATTACCCTGTTCAGCCCGGCGCGACTGGAATCCTGTGAGCAACGCGAGGGCGAGCCGGTGCGGGTGCAGCTGGAGAGCGGCGAGACCCTCGCGGCTGACCTGCTGGTTGCGGCGGATGGCGCCTTGTCCCGGGTGCGCGAAATGATGGGTTTCGACACCCGGGAGTGGGACTACGGCCATCGTGCCATCGTCGCGACCGTGGAGGTGGAACACTGCCACCAGCACACCGCCTGGCAGCGTTTCCTGCCCTCGGGCCCACTGGCCCTGCTGCCTTTGCCCGGCCAGGAGCAGCGGCATTATTGCTCTATTGTCTGGTCCATGCAGGACGAGCTGGTGGACAACATACTGGGCCTGGAAGATGCGCCTTTTTGCAGCGAGCTGGAAAGGGCGATCGAGGGACGCCTGGGCCGGATCCTCGCCGCTTCCCCGCGCTTCGCCTTCCCCCTGCGCCAGCGCCATGCAGTGGACTATGTGAAACCGGGTATTGCCCTGGTGGCGGACGCCGCCCACACCATCCATCCACTGGCCGGGCAGGGCATCAACCTGGGTCTGCAGGATGTGGCAGTGCTGGCAGAGGAAGTGCTCGCCGGGCATGCGCGCGGTATCAATCCAGGGGAGTTGGCCCTGCTGAGCCGGTACCAGCGCAGGCGCAAGGGTGAGAACCTGTTGATGATGGCGGCGATGGATGGTTTCAAGCGACTGTTTGAACAACAGGCCCTGCCCCTGCGCTGGCTGCGCAACGTGGGCATGCGAGGTATAAACCAACTGCCGCTGGTAAAGCAGCAGTTAATGCGCCATGCCATGGGCCTGGGATGAGTCGCGGGTGATTGTTTTTCCCCGGCCGGCCGTTAGAATGGGGGCCTTTGTCGCGGCGCCACCGGACACATTCTATTGAGGAATCGACATGAGCCTGACCCCCAGCGAACTGAAGTATGCCAGCAGCCATGAGTGGGCCCGCCTGGAAGAGGATGGCACTGTCACCATCGGCATTTCCGATCACGCCCAGGACGCCCTGGGCGATGTGGTGTTTGTCGAATTGCCCGACGTGGGGATAACGCTCGCGGCGGGCGATGAGGCCGGTGTGGTGGAATCGGTAAAAGCGGCATCTGATATTTATGCGCCCCTGTCCGGTGAGGTAATCGCTATTAACGAGCAGTTGGAAGATGAGCCGGAAACGGTGAATGCCGATCCCTACAACGACGGTTGGTTTTTCAAGCTGCAACCCAGCGACACCAGCGAACTGGAAGCCCTGCTCTGTGCAGAGGATTACCAGCAACACTGCGACGAAGAATAGACCAAGCGCAGCGAGTCGCTGACTGACCGTGGCTTTTCCCACGGCGGAACTCATCTTGCGCAAGGGCGCCGATCGGCGCCTGCGCGGCGGCCATCTCTGGATCTATTCCAACGAAATTGATAGCCAGCAATCACCCCTGGGGCAGTTCCAGCCTGGCGACCCGGTAAGCGTGCGTGCGGCCGACGGGACAATCCTGGGCAGCGCCTATATGGAGCCCCAGTCGCTGATTTGTGCCAGGATCTATGCCCTGGGGCAGCAGCGCCCCCTGGATGAAAGCCTGTTTCGCGAGCGCCTGCAGGGCGCGCTGGGTATTCGCGAAAGAGCCTTTGACGAGCCCTGTTACCGCCTTGTTTACGGGGATAGTGACGGTCTCCCCGGTCTGGTCATCGATCGCTTTGGCAGTTACCTGGTGGTGCAACTCAACAATGCCGGCATGGAGCGCTATCGCGAGGAGCTGCTGGCGGCCCTTGTCGCCACTTTGCAACCCGAAGGCATACTGCTGCGCGGGGACTCCCGCAGTCGGCGCCAGCAAGGCCTGTCCGAGGATATTGCAGTGGCCTATGGTGCAGTGCCGGAGCAGTTACCCCTGCAGGAAAATGGTGTGCAGTTCCTGGCGCCGGTGCACAGCGGCCAGAAAACCGGCTGGTTTTATGATCACCGCATGTCGCGGGCGCGTCTGGCGCCCTGGGTGCGGGACAAGTCGGTGCTGGATGTTTACAGCTACATAGGCGGTTGGGGCATACAGGCCGCCGCCTTTGGTGCCAGCCGCGTGTGCTGTCTGGACAGCTCCGCTGATGCCCTCGCGGGGGTGATGGTCAACGCCGGTCTGAATAAGCTGGAGGATCGCGTCACCACACGCCGCGGTTCGGCGCCGGAAACCATGGCTGACATGCACCGCGAAGGCCAGCAGTTCGACGTGGTAATTCTCGACCCGCCGGCCTTTATCCAGCGCAAAAAAGACCTGAAGAAAGGCATCGCCGCCTACCGCCGTATCAACGAACTGGGCCTGCGCCTGCTGTCCCCCGATGGCCTGTTGGTCGCCGGTTCGTGCTCGATGCATCTGTCGCGCGCGGATCTGATGTCCGCCATGCAGCAGGCCGCCGTGCGCGCCAATTGCCAGATACGGGTGGTGGAGCAGGGCGCACAGGGCCCCGATCACCCCATCCACCCGGCGATTCCCGAAACGGAGTATCTCAAGGCGATCTTTGCCGTAAAGCTCTGAATGATCTGAAAATTCAAGAGAATAAATTCCGGCGCCAAAACCGCTAGCGCAACGAAATAACCGGCCACCCCAGCTCCCGGGCCCGCGCCAGAAGAATGTCATCCGGGTCCACCGCCACCGGGTTGTCCACCAACTCCAGCAGGGGCAGGTCGTTGTGCGAGTCGCTGTAGAACCAGGCGCCTTCAAGGCGGGTGTCCCTGCCTTGTAACCATTGGTGCAGGCGGGTGACCTTGCCCTCGCGGTAGGTGGGGACGCCCGACGGTTCGCCGGTGTAGCGGCCATCCACGATCTCACCTTCACAGGCCAACAATTCGTCGATGCCCAGTGCATGTGCGATCGGCCCGGTAATGAAAGAATTAGTGGCCGTAACGATCAGCAACTCATGACCCTGCTGGCGGTGGCGGTCAATGAGTTCCGCTGCCCGGGGCAGCATGATAGGCATGATTTTCGTGGCCATGAACTCCCGGTGCCAGGCATCGAGTTGTTCTTTAGAGTGGCCCACCAGTGGAGACAGGGCAAAACGCAAGTAGGCGTCGATATCCAGTGCGCCCGCCTTGTAGTCTTCGTAAAACTGCTCATTGCGCGCCGCAAAATCAGTACCATCCACCAGGCCCTGCTCGCACACAAAGCAGCCCCACAGGTGGTCGCTGTCACCACTGATCAGGGTATTGTCCAGGTCAAAAATCGCCAGCGTCACTGATTGGCTCTCCAAATTCGGGCGGCCAGCATAGCGGCTGCCCTGCTGATAGTAAATTTCTCAGGGGCTGCAAAGTGTGGAACAATGGTTGGTTCATATAACAAGTGATGCCCTGAAGTGATAGATTCAGACGGTTTTCGAGCCAATGTAGGTATTGTCCTGGCCAATGACAGGGGCCAGGTGCTGTGGGCACGTCGGGTAGGCGGGCGCGATGCATGGCAGTTTCCCCAGGGCGGGATCAATGCCGACGAGTCCCCGGAACAGGCCCTGTATAGAGAGTTGCACGAGGAGGTCGGGCTGTCCCCTGAGGCGGTGCAAATCCTGGGAACTACCCGCGGCTGGCTGCGTTACCGGCTGCCCAGGCGGTTTATTCGCAAGGGGCAGAACCCGGTATGTATCGGGCAAAAACAAAAGTGGTTCCTGCTGCGCATGTTGGCCGATGACGCGGCGGTGCAACTGGACCTCAACGACAAACCCGAGTTCGATCACTGGCGCTGGGTCAGCTATTGGTACCCCCTTAACCAGGTTATCTCCTTCAAGCGCGAAGTGTATCGTCGGGCAATGAAAGAGCTGGCGCAGCCATTGGGCCGGCACACCGAACGCGGGCTGGGGTGCTGATTCACAATGCTTGAGACATTGCGCAATATCGTACAGGAGGTCAATGCCGCAGAGGGCCTGGACGACGCCCTGGGGATTATTGTGCGCCGGGTGCGGGTTGCCATGCATACGGAAGTCTGCAGCGTTTACATGCGCGACGCCAGCAGCGACCGCTTCGTCTTTCGCGCGACCGAAGGACTCAACCAGGAATTGGTCGGCGTCGCCAGCCTGGCCGCTGGAGAGGGCCTGGTAGGCCTGGTGGCCGAGCGGGAGGAGCCGGTCAATCTCGAAAATGCCGAGAATCACCCCAGCTTCCAGTTCCTGCCCGGCATTGGTGAGGAGCAGTATCACGCGTTCCTCGGCGTGCCCATTATTCACCAGCGGGATGTGCTGGGAGTGCTGGTAGTGCAGCAGGCCCACCGACGCCGTTTTGACGAGAGTGACGAGGCTTTCCTGGTCACTATGTCCGCCCAGTTGGCGGGGGTGATTGCCCATGCCCAGGTTACCGGTGCGTTGCGCGAAGACGTATTGCCCGGGGAGGGGGGTGCCCAGGCCAAGATCAGCGGTGTGCCGGGCGCGCCGGGAGTCGCTATCGGTACCGCGATGGTGATCTCGCCCAATGCCGACCTGTATGCGGTGCCTGCCCGGGAGGCAGAAGACCGGCGCCAGGAATTACGCGCTTTCGGGGACGCCTTGCAAAGTGTGCGCAAGGACATTCAGGCGGTCGCGGAAAACCTGGGCTCTGAACTCAACCCCGAAGATCACGCCCTGTTCGATGTCTATCTAGGCATCCTCGATGACTCAGCTATTGGTGCGGAAGTGATCAGTCGGATCAAGGGTGGCCAGTGGGCCCAGGGTGCCCTGAGCCAGGTTATGATACAGCACATCCGCCATTTTGAGCGCATGGAACACAGCTACCTGAAAGAGAGGGCTGTGGATGTGAAAGACCTGGGTACGCGAGTACTCGCTTACCTCCAGGCCGAGGATAAACAAGAGCGCAGCTATCCTGATCATACAATTCTTGTAGGTGAGGAGCTGACCGCTTCCTCCCTGGGTGAGATACCACGGGAGAAGCTGGCCGGACTGATCTCCGTACGCGGCTCCGGTAATTCCCACGTGGCCATACTGGCCCGGGCCATGGGTGTGCCTACCGTTATGGGGGCTGTGGATCTGCCCTACACACGGCTGCAGGACCGTGAAGTGGTTATCGATGGCTACAACGGCAACGTGTACCTGAACCCGCTGCCCGAGGTGATCCAGAGGTTTCGCGAGGTGCTGGACGAGGATCGCGCCCTGTCCCTGGATCTGGAGTCACTGCGTGACCTGCCCTGTGTGACCCTGGACGGACACCGCATGCCGCTGTGGGTCAACACCGGATTGATGGCCGACGTGACCCGTTCGCTGGAGCAGGGCGCGGAAGGTGTCGGCCTGTTCCGCACCGAGGTGCCCTTTCTGCTGCGCGAGCGCTTCCCCAGCGAGGAGGAACAGCGCCAGATTTACCGCAACCAGTTGGCAGCGTTTGCGCCGCGCCCGGTCACCATGCGCACTCTGGATATCGGTGGAGACAAGGCACTGCCCTATTTCCCCATCGAAGAGGACAACCCCTTTCTCGGCTGGCGCGGTATCCGGGTGACCCTGGATCACCCTGAAATTTTCCTGGCGCAGGTCCGCGCCATGCTCAAGGCTAACGAGGGCCTGGGCAACCTGCGCATCATGTTGCCCATGGTGTGTAATATCTCCGAATTGGAAGAGGCCCTGGACCTGATCCACCGCAGTCATCGTGAGGTAGTGCAGGAGGGGTTTGCGGGCGACTTGCCACCCATTGGTGTCATGGTCGAAGTGCCGGCGGCGGTATACCAGGCTCGCGCCATGGCCCGCCGGGTGGATTTCCTGTCGGTGGGCAGTAACGACCTGACCCAGTACCTGTTGGCCGTGGATCGCAACAATGCCCGCGTAGCCGACCTGTATCACTCACTGCACCCCGCCGTGTTACAAGCGTTGGCGGCGGTAGCGGCAGCCAGCAAGGCGGAAAATATCCCTCTCGGAATCTGTGGCGAGCTGGCGGGCGAGCCCGAGGGGGCCGTGCTGCTTCTGGCTATGGGCTATGACATGCTGTCCATGAATGCCACCAGTCTGCCCAAGGTAAAGAAAGCCCTGCGCAATGTGAACATGGCTGAGGCCCGCGAGCTGCTGGCTGAAGTGATGTTGCTGGAGGAAGCGGGCACAGTGCAGCGGCGTCTGGAGCATTTTCTTGCCGAGCACGGTATGGAAAAGTTTATCCACCACCCGGTGGAGTAGTCGCCGCCGTTGCCGCGGTGCGCTTACCCCGATTGTTGAAAACTGGTTTCTCGCGTGGTGTGCAGTTCGCCGCTGGCGTTGAAACTCAGCTCCCGCCAGTGGCAGTAGCCGGCGTTGTCATACCACAAGGTGGTACTGGAACGGGTGCCGTAGCGGCCCGTAATGATGAACTGGGCAGATAGCAACTGGTCCATCTCACTGCCCATGCCCTGGCGCACCAGTTGCTCCGGACTGGCCTGCTCCCGATTGTTTACCAGCTGCAGCAGGCTGTCGTGGTCCGGCGCATGCTCTTCCTGCAGCAAGGCGTTCAGTCTCCGCTTGCCGAGATTGACTTTCGGCCAGGGTGTATCCAGGCGGGCATTACTGAGGCCGTAAACGCCGGGCGTCAGCCGCTGTGGCGCGCCATTGCCCGGCAGCTCACTGTTGCTGAAATACCACATATCCTTACCATCCCCCAGCAGCAGGTTGAAGCCCGCGTACTGCGCGGCGTTGGCCTGCAATTGTTCCAGGTAGTGTTGGGGCGACTCGCAGCCGGCGAGGTAATTCAGCGGCAGTTCGCCGCGAGACCGTGGGGCCGGTGCGGTGCGCGCCGGGTCGCGATAATTGGTGATGGCGGCAAAGCGCCCGTCGGTGGTGGTGCCCATCCAGGTGCCCCCCTGTTCATCATCCCGACCCGCCAGCAAGTGCGGGTATTGTTCCCAGAATTGCGCAGCACTGGTGGGGCGCGCGTGAAATTCATCGCGGTTAGCCGCCACCAGCAGGGGGTAGCGGGCTGTGACACGGTGGGCAAAGATCAACAGGCACATAAGGGTGATGCATCTCCAGCTGAGGGGGGAAACAATTGTGCATCCCCACCCGGTGCATGATAATAGCGCTTTTGTTTTCCTGTTGCCGTCACAGATTATTTTTTGGCGCGCGCAGGCCTCTGACTGACAGGCCACTATGCTGCCCTACCCTGAAATAGACCCGGTCGCGATCGCCCTGGGGCCGGTGAAAGTCCATTGGTATGGGCTGACCTATCTCGCTGGCCTGGCGTTTGCCTGGTGGCTGGCTGCCCGGCGCACCGCCAGGCCCTGGTCGCCGCTGCAGCGCGGCCAGGTGGATGATCTGATTTTTTACGCTGCACTGGGCGTGGTGCTGGGTGGGCGCCTGGGTTACAGCCTGTTTTATGGCGGCGAGCGCCTGCTCCAGGATCCCACCTGGATCTTGCGGGTGTGGCAGGGCGGCATGTCTTTCCATGGCGGGTTTCTCGGTGTTATTTTTGCCATGTACCTGTTTGGCAAGCGGCGTAAAATCGGTTTTGGCCAATTGCTGGATTTCATCGCACCGCTGGTGCCCATTGGTCTGGCCCTGGGTCGCCTGGGTAATTTTATCGGCCAGGAACTGTGGGGCAGGCCTTCCAGTGTGCCCTGGGCAATGGTCTTTCCGCGTGACCCCCTGCAACTGGCCCGCCATCCATCGCAGTTGTATCAGTTCGCCCTGGAGGGCATGGTGCTGTTCCTGCTGCTGCTGTGGTTCTCCTCCCGCCCCAGGCCTACCTGGGCGGTTGCCGGGGTATTTTCCCTCGGTTATGGTTGCCTGCGGTTTGTCGTGGAGTTTTTCCGCGAACCCGACCAGCATATCGGCTTTCAGGCGCTGGGTTGGATGACGCGCGGACAGCTACTTTGCCTGCCGATGATTGCACTGGGCATCTACCTCATTTACATCGCGTACCGCCGCGGCGATACCCCGCCGGCGGCGCACAGCAAGGATAAGAGCAAATCATGAAACAATACCTGGACCTGTTGCAGGACATTCTGGATAACGGGACACGCAAGGGCGATCGCACCGGCACAGGAACCTTATCGGTGTTTGGCCGGCAGTATCGCCATGATCTTTCCCAGGGTTTTCCGCTGCTGACAACCAAGAAGTTGCACCTCAAGAGCATCATCAACGAATTGATCTGGTTTCTCAGCGGAGACACCAACACCCGCTGGCTCAAGGAGAACGGGGTATCCATCTGGGATGAATGGGCGACACCCGAGGGAGACCTGGGTCCCCTCTACGGCGCCCAGTGGACTGCCTGGCCGACCCGCGATGGCGGCAGCATCAACCAGATCGATTACGTGGTGGATTGCCTGCGTAACAACCCGGACAGTCGCCGGATACTGTTTCACGGCTGGAACGTGGAATATCTGCCTGACGAGGGTATCAGCCCCCAGGACAATGTGCAGGCGGGGCGCATGGCGCTGCCTCCCTGCCATCTGCTGTACCAGTTCTATGTCGCCGGTGGGCGCTTGTCCGCCCAGCTCTATATCCGTTCAAGCGACACCTTCCTGGGCCTTCCTTACAATACGGCCAGTCTTGCTGCGCTTACTATGATGTTGGCACAGCAATGCGACCTGGAGCCCGGGGAGATCATCATCACCACGGGTGATTCACACCTCTACAGCAATCATATGGAACAGGTGCGTGAGCAGTTGTCGCGCGAGCCGCGCCCTTTGCCCCGGCTTAACATCCTGCGTCGCCCCGAGAGTATCTACGACTACTGTTTCGAAGACTTTGAGTTGGTGGAATATAACCCTTACGGGCATATCGCCGCGCCGGTGGCGGTCTGAGCTGGCGATGATTGATGTGGCCATCATTGTCGCCGCCGCTGAAAATGGTGTGATCGGCAGTAATAATGCGCTGCCCTGGCACCTGCCCGGGGACCTGCAGTATTTCAAGCGGGTCACCATGGGTAAGCCCATCGTGATGGGGCGCAAGACCTATGAGTCTATCGGTAGGCCACTGCCGGGCCGCAGTAATATCGTCGTTACCCGCAACCCGGATTTTTGCGCCGAGGGCGTGAGGGTGGCGGCATCGCTGGATGACGCTCTGCAGATAGCGGAAGATATCGCGCTGATCGACGGCGTGGACGAATTGGTGATCATCGGTGGCGCCGAAATCTACCGAGAGGCGATGCCCCGGGCCGTCCGGCTCTACGTTACCGAGGTCCATGCCAATGTGACAGGTGACGCCTATCTGCCGGAAATTGACTGGAAGGTGTGGCGCGAGGTTGATCGGGAACGACATATCGCGCAGGGGGATAACCCCTATGATTTCAGTTTTGTGGTCTATCGACGTGCCGGAACATAGCTGCACAGTTGTGCAACAAGGGTTGTTACCTTGGCGTGCCCCCTTTGCGCAATGTGTTACCAAACTCCACACTCTTGTGACTTGCCGCCACTGACATGCGGCTTTCATTGAAATGAGCTGTTGATTTCGATTAAATTCCCTTCCTCGGTTTACCGACTCTGGATTTTCCACTATATAAAGAACACCGAGTCTTGATTGTTAAGCTCTGAATTACCCCAAGGAATATAGGAAGCGCGATTCCCATGACTATGCATCGATTGAAAAATGTGTTGATCGCTGCCCTGGTTTCCACCGGCGCCCTGGTGGGCACTGTGGCTGCCGTGCAGGCGAGTACACTGGACTCCATACTCAATGTTGGAGAGGCCAAGAACGAAGCGGCTCGCAAATCGCAGGCAAAAATCGACCGTTTGGCCGATGAGACCCGCGATTTGCTCAGCGATTACAAGACGGTGACCAAGCAGATTGATGGTCTCAAAGTCTACAATGGTCGCTTGGAGCGCCAGATTCAGAACCAGATGAAGCGTGTAGGTTCGATCGATGAGTCCATCTCCCAGGTGACGGTTATCCAGCGCCAGATGACGCCGCTGGTGATTCGCATGATCGATGGCCTGGAGCAGTTCGTCGAACTCGACGTGCCCTTTGAGAAAGAGGAGCGGCTGCAGCGTATACAGTTCCTTCGCGACAACCTCGATCGCGCCGATGTTACCGTGGCAGAGAAATTCCGAGGTGTGCTGGAGGCATACAATATTGAGTTGCAATACGGTCGAGGTATCGATACCTACAGGGGAACGATAGACCTCGGCGGGACTAAGCGGGATGTCGATTTCCTTCGGGTAGGCCGCATCGCGCTGGTCTACCAGACCACGGATGGTGCTCTGGCCGGTGCCTGGGACAAGAGTGCAGGGGCCTGGGTAGAACTTCCCTCGGGAGAGTATGACGCAGCCATTCGCAAGGGCATTCGTATTGCGAAGAAGCAGGCCACCATTGAATTGTTGAGTATGCCCGTTTCGGCCCCGGAGGCTAACTGATGAGCGCTAAAATCGTAAAAGCCGCTGCCTTTGCATTGTGTGGCGCACTGATATTGTCCGGTGGTTCCGCCGTGGCGCAGGAAGCCCGGTCCCTGGATCAGCTGCTGGATTTCGTTAAGCAGGGCCAGGTTGCTGAATCCAAGGAAAACCGCGCTCGCGAGCAGCGCTTTGCCAAGGACAAGGCCAATCAGGCCGCTGCGCTGAAGAGCGCCGAAGCCGAGCGAGCCCGTGAGGAGCAGCGCAGCACCCAGCTGGAAAACCAGTTTGAAGAGAACGAGCTGCTGATTGCGGCCAAGCAGAAGCAGCTGAAGGAAAAGCTCGGTACTCTCACAGAGTTGTTCGGTCACCTGACCTCCGCTTCAGGCGATCTGGCCACAAATATCGAGGTGTCGCTGGCCTCCGCCCAGTTCCCGGATCGCGAAATATTTTTGCGCGAGCTGGTCGGCAAGATGAGCGGCTCAGATTCTCTGCCCAGTATCGAGGAGATCGAGCGCGTATGGTTCGAGTTGCTGCGTGAAACGCGTGAGACCGGTGTGGTCACCACGTTTACTGCGGAAGTTGCGTCACCCGCGGGTGAGCGCGCCGAGCGTGAGGTTCTGCGTGTTGGCGCCTTCAACATGGTGGACACCAATGGCAACTATCTCAGCTACGAGAACGGCAACCTGATCGAGCTGCCGCGCCAGCCCAGCGGGCCTTACACGGGCTGGGCCGCCGACCTGGCCTCTGCCAGCGGTGGGCTGAACCGTTTCGGCGTAGATCCGACTGGACCCACTGGCGGCTCCTTCCTTGCGGCCATCATTGATACGCCGACTCTGGAAGAGCGCTGGCACCAGGGTGGGTATGTTGGCTATGCCATTACCGCTGTGGGCATCTTTGCCTTCGTGCTCGCGATCTACCGTATGCTTGTCCTGACCATCGTCGGCGGCAAGGTCAACGCGCAGCTGAAGAGCGACAAGGCCAACGAGAACAACCCCCTGGGCCGCGTGCTGAAGATCCACGAGGACAACCCGGCCATGGACACCGAGACCCTCGATTTGAAACTTTCGGAAGGCGTCCTGAAGGAAACTCCCAAACTCGAGAGCGGCTTGACCCTGCTGAAGATCATCGCCGCGGTAGCCCCGCTGATGGGTCTGCTGGGTACGGTGACGGGTATGATCATTACCTTCCAGGCGATTACCATCTTCGGTGCGGGTGATCCCAAGGCGATGGCCGGTGGTATTTCCGGCGCGTTGATTACGACCGTTCTGGGCCTTCTGGTAGCAATTCCGACCGTACTGCTGCACACGATTGTGAATGGCCGGGCCCAGCGGATAATTCACATTCTCGATGAGCAGACCACGGGTATGATTGCTGAGCATACCGAAGCCAACCTGAGGTCTTGATATGGGCGGGCTAGGAGATTTGTCCGAGATCCTGCTCGGCTTTATGGACAAGGGCGGCGACGTACTTTGGCTGATAGCCGCCCTGTTGTTCGTGATGTGGGTACTGATTTTCGAGCGGGTGTGGTATTTCAAGACCGGTTGGAAGAAGGATGTTGCTCAGGTCATCGCCAAGTGGGAGGGCCGCTCCGAGCGGAAATCCTGGGAGGCAAAACAAATTCGTGCAATGCTGATTTCACAGACCCGCATACAGATCAATCGCTACCTGCCACTGATCAAGACGATGGTTGCCCTGTGTCCACTTCTGGGCCTGCTGGGTACCGTGACCGGCATGATCGAAGTGTTCAACATTATGGCGGTGACCGGCGGCGGAGACGCGAAATCCATGGCTGGTGGTGTCCAGCAGGCCACGATTCCGACCATGGCGGGCATGGTGGCCGCCCTGTCCGGGGTTTTTGCCAATACCTATGTCACCAGGATTGCCCAGCGGGAGAGTGAGTTCCTGCAGGACAACCTGACCACGGATCATTGATAGAGTCCGATTAATGCGCAAGACAAACCGAAATGCAGATGCCGATGAGGCGGAGATTGATTTGACGCCCATGCTCGACGTGGTCTTCATCATGCTGATCTTCTTCATAGTGGTTGCTTCCTTTCTCAAGGAGGCCGGTATCGAAATGAACCGGCCTGAAAGTAACCAGAATCCGCCGGAATCGGACGCGACCAGTATCGTCGTCACGATCACCGGCGATGACCAGGTTTGGATGGAAAACCGCCGCATCGACGTTCGTGCTGTCAGGGCGAACATCGCGCGCTTGCTGGCGTCGGATCCAGAACAGTCGTTTACTGTCAAGACAGAGCCTGGCGCCACTGCCGGAACACTGCTCGAGGTTGGCGATGCCGCCCGCGAAGCCGGAGTAAAACAGGTTAATTGGCCAGCGGAGGTCAAGAAGTGAGCAGGCGTGATATTGCATCGGGAAAGCGTGCAGGAGCACAGGGCGGTGGCGAGGGTGAAATCGACCTGACACCCATGCTGGATGTCGTGTTCATCATGCTTATCTTTTTTATTGTGACCTCCTCCTTCGTCAAGGAACCGGGTGTTGATATTGTAAAAGTCGAGGCCGTTACTACCGACGCCTGTGAGCGGGGTACCATTATTTTCGCGGTTAATGCTTTGGGTGACGTCTACTACGACAAGAACCAGATACCCGTTGAGCGTGCCTACCGGTTGGCCGAAGCGGCCAAGAAGGAGGCACCCAAGGCGAACTTTGTAATCCAGGCGGACGTGGACGCGCCCACGTCAGTGCTGAGCGAACTGCTGGGCGTCATTAAACCCCTGATGGATGCGCCGCTGTGTGCTTCCACGATAGATGAGGGGTAAAGACGATGGGTAATAGTCCAGTGAGAATGCTTCTTTCCATACTGCTTGCCATTCCCGTGGTGGTGGGGCTGTTCATGATCATGCACAGCCTGATCGATCGCGATTTCGAAAACCCGGAAGTGAGTAATACCAAGATCGCAGACCTTGTCCAGCCTGATGAGGATATACAGCTGGAGTCCACAGTGGCGAAGCCGGATAAAGTGGAAGATCCGGAAGAGCCTCCGCCTGAAATGGAAATGATGCAGATCGATCTCAATATGGATACGGATATCCAGAACAGTGCGCCGGTGGCCACGGTGGATGTTAATATCAGCACCACCGGAATGTCTTCAGGCGATGGTGAATACCTGCCCATTGTCAAGGTAGCGCCTATTTACCCACGCCGCGCCCAGTCCCGCGGGATTTCCGGGTACTGTATTGTCGAATACACGGTGACCACGTCGGGTGCGATTCGAGACCCACAGGCGGTTGATTGTGAGCCTGCCGGCGTATTCGAGAAGGCCTCGGTCAAGGCTGCCCTCAAGTTCAAGTACAAGCCACGTGTGGTGGACGGTGAGCCCATCGAGGTGGCCGGTGTGCAGAACAAGTTCACTTACGAGTTGGAACAGTAGACGGTTAACGCGTTATGAAATTGTTTAAACCACGGATATGGACTCGCGCTGCACTGCTGGCGGTGCCGGTATTTGTTGTTCAGGTGTCTGTGTCTCAACTGCAGAGCGATCTTGGATTCCAGCCGCTGTCTTCGGCGCTTGCGCAGGAAGAAAAGAAAAAAGAACAGCGGGAAACTCGCCGCACCCCTGCGCTGCGTAACAAAGTTTACGAAAAACTGTCGGAGGCGCAGGCGGCCGCTGAAGCCAAGGACCTGAAAACTGCGGCCAGGATTCTGGACGACATGATTGCCTCCGGCGGCAAGAGTGCCCTCAACAGCTATGAGTTGGCCAATGTGTACAACCTCTATGCATTCATCTACTACTCGCAGGAGAACTATGCCAAGGCGCTGCAGGCCTACGAGAATGTGGTGAAGCAGCAGGATATCCCCATTGCCATGGAAGTGAACACAAAGTTCACTATTGCCCAGCTGTACTTCGTGCAGGAGCAGTGGCAGAAGGGCATTAATGCCCTGCTGGAGTGGTTCAAGGTCACGGATAATCCCAACGCCAATGCCTATGTCCTGCTGGCCCAGGGGTACTATCAGATCAAGGACTACGACAAGGCCCTGCTCAATGTGGAGAAGGCCATCTCCATGTACGAGGAGAAGGACAAGATACCCAAGGAGCAGTGGTACAACCTGGCGCGCTTCCTTTACTTTGAGAAGAATAACACCAACAAAACTGTCGATATTTTGGAAACTCTGCTGAAGTACTACCCCAAGAAGCAGTACTGGGTGCAGTTATCCCATATGTACGGTGAACAGAAGAAAGAATCCGAACAATTGTCTGCCATGGACACAGCCTATGTGCAGGGCATGCTGGACAGGGGTACAGAGCAGGTCACCATGGCTTACCTTTACCTGAATGCCGATTTGCCTTACAAGGCGGCCAAGGTGATGGACAAGGGCCTCAAGAACAAGTCGATAGATGGCACGTCCAAGAACTGGGAAATTGCCGGTAGCGCTTGGCGTCAGGCCCAGGAAGTGGATAAGTCCATTCCCGCGATGGAAACCGCCGCGTCCAAGTCTGATACCGGCGAACTCTATGCGCGCCTGGGAAGTATCTACCTGGATGGTGATCAGTTCAAAAAAGCCATCACCGCGATTAACAAGGGCTTGGCCAGAGGGGGTGTAAAGCGTCCGGATAACGCTCGCCTGGTGCTTGGCATGGCGTATTTCAATACCAAGCAGTACGACAAGGCCAGGGAGGCGTTCAAGGCCGCAGGTCGCGATGAGCGCTCGGCGAAATATGCCGATCAGTGGATCAAGTACATGGATTCTGAACTGCAGCGCCAGCGGTCACTGGCTGAGGGGTGATCTGCCCGGGCCTGGGTGCCCTGGAAGTTCAG
>Ga0316191_10001505_pt1 | contig 16478 bp, 13 predicted proteins | sample Eddworburr2cm_MG_FD_204928 | JGI IMG/M metagenome (GOLD analysis project Ga0316191, IMG submission 204928) | Coastal sediment microbial communities from Maine, United States - Eddy worm burrow 2 cm | ecosystem: Environmental > Aquatic > Marine > Coastal > Sediment | place: USA: Maine...
GCAGGAAGTTGTCATAGGGGCCAGCGCCGATATCGCGACCAGCGGCTGAAATAATACCGGTTGTAACCGTTCCGCCAAGGCCGAAGGGATTGCCGACTGCAACTACCCAGTCGCCGACACGGGGTTTACCGGTTGCGAATTTGACCGCGGTGAACTTTTCGTTGCTGTCGAGTTTCAACAGGGCAAGATCGGTCTTCGGATCACTGCCGATAACCTTGGCATCCAGTTCACGTCCGTCAGAGAACTTGACCGAAACTTTGCTGGCACCCTTGATGACGTGATTGTTGGTGACCAGGTAGCCGTCTTCCGAGATGATGAAACCGGAGCCTTGCGACATACCACTGCGAGGGTTCGGCCGGGGTATTGCCCCGCCATTGCGGCCCTGCTTGTTGCCGAAGAACTGCTGAAACGGTGAGCCTTGCGGGAAGCCGAACTGGAACTGCCGGGACTGGCCGCGCATGCCGCCATTGTCGTGAGCCGCGACAGGGGTAAACTTGCTTTGCACCGACACAACCGACGGCATCACGGTTTCCACCAGATCGGCAAAGCCTGATGCCGGTGCATTGTTCAGCGACACGGCTGCCTTTGCAGGCGCTTCAGCGCCGGCATGACTGATCGTGCCGGTCAGTGCCGTTGCACCAAGCAGGCCGGCAATCATGAGCGCGTAGACGGCATTGCGGTTTTTTGAACCGGATTTCGTATGAGTTGGCATTTCAGTAACATCTCCATTGCAGGGAAACAGACAATTCTGATGCCTGGAGATATATCGAATGTCACATTACATGACTGTGTCCGGCGGATTAAAACAAGGTAATGTTGCATCAATACCAAACGAAGTCATTGGTGACTCATTCGATAATCTTGGTCGTCACCACGCTGGTGGCCTCAAGTGTACGGTGAACCGGGCATTTGCCGGCGATTTCTTCCAGTTTGCCGCGCAATTCAGATGAAACCTCGCCATCCACTGAAATAGTGCGCTCAAACCGGTCAATCCTGCCGGTCTTGCCTTCATGGCAGTCCTTGCAGTCATCGGCGTGAACCTTGCCGTGGGTTACATCGACACTCACGCGACCCAAATGCAGTTTCTTGAAGTCCGCATACATGCGCAACGTCATGGATGTGCAGGTACCAAGTGCGATTGACAGGTAATCGTAAGGTGACGGGCCGGTGCCGTCACCGCCAACTGATGCAGGCTCGTCGGCCAGCAGGTGATGACCGTCAACCAGCACGTCCTGCTGAAAATTGCCGTTTCGTGTCTCACGCACCCTGACCACGCCCGACGCAGCGGCATCCGGCTCCTCGGCCTGCGGCAGAAAGCGATTGACCCACGCAACCAGAACATCGGCCACAAATACCGCGTCCTGGCGGCGCGACAACAAATGATCGGCGCCGTCCAGCGAGATAAAACTCTTCGGGTGCCTGGCAGCGGAGAAAATCAACGATGCGTTCTCAATGCCGACAGTTTGATCAAGCGGGGCATGAAACACGATCAATGCCGGCTTCAGTGCCGCTATCCGGTGCTTCAGCCTGGTACCGCGCACATCGTCCAGAAACTGTTTCCTGATGGTGAATTCGCGCCCTGCCAATGACACCGAGGCCTCACCATCGCTTTCAATCGTGTCGAGACTGGCCTTGAAACTGTCCACCACATGATCTGCATCGGCAGGCGCACCGATGGTTGCCACGGCTTCCACCTCTGCAATATCACCGGCAGCGGCCAGAACCGCAGCGCCGCCCAGGCTATGGCCAATCAGCAATCGGGGCGCTGCGTGATTGTCCCGCAACCAGTTGGCCGCAGCAATCAGATCAGCAACATTTGACGAGAAATTGGTATTGGCAAACTCGCCCTCGCTGGCACCCAGACCGGTGAAATCAAACCGCAAGGTGGCGATGCCGCGAGTTGCCAGGGCCGAGGCAATCCGGCTGGCTGCCAACACATCCTTTGAACAGGTGAAACAGTGGGCAAACAATGCATATCCGCGCACCGTGCCGTCTGGCACATCCAGCCGGGCCGCCAGCAGGTGGCCTTGCGATCCCGCAAATTCAATCCGCACCGACCTGATTGCCATTACACTAGTCTTTCGAACTGAGGATGTCGTCGAGGCGGGCCTGCTCGTCGGCAGACAGCGCCTGTTCTGGCACAGCAAGGCCGGAGCCCTTGCGCCGACGCAGAAAAATCACCAGTGACCCGATCAGCAAAATGGCAAACGGGCCGCCCCACAACAAAATCGTACGGGCATTGAGCCGTGGCTTCAGCAGCACAAACTCGCCATATCTGGACACCAGATAGTCGACCACCTGCGCATTTGACTCACCCTGGACCAGGCGTTCGCGGATCAACACCCGCAAATCCCTGGCCAGTGGTGCATCGCTGTCGTCGATGGACTGATTCTGGCACACCAGGCAGCGCAACTCGGCCGACAGCTCACGCGCACGTGCTTCCAGAGCCGGATCACTCAACACTTCGTCCGGCTGGACGGCGAACGCGGTCGGTAGTGTGGTCAGCACAACGACCATTGCAAGGACTAGGCGCCGCAGCATGTGCTTGTTACTCCGCAGGTTGGACGATTGGGGCTTTCGCCTTTTTCGGCGCGCCGACCCGGTAGCGCCGGTCGAACATCGAACAGCACCCGCCGAGGAACATCAAGGCAGCTCCAAACCAGATCATCCAGACCAGCGGGTGAAAATAGAACCGGACCGTGCGGGCATTGTCCGCCGCCCGGTCGCCGATCACCACGTACAGATCTCCATCGACGAACGGCTCGATGCCAACCTCGGTGGTCGGCTGGTTGGACGGCTTGAAGACGCGCTTTTCGGACCATATTTCCGACAATGCGACACCACCGGATGAAATCCTGAACCGTCCGCGATCAGCTGTGTAATTGGGTCCGGTGACAGGGCTTTCGCCAAGGAATGTAACGTCCCTGCCGCCAACCTGCATGGTTTCACCCGGTTTCATGACCGTCACTATTTCCTGCTTCCAGGACGTCATGGCGACTACACCGATCACCAGCACCCCGACGCCGGCATGAGCAATCATCATGCCCCAGGCAGCCCCCGGCAGCCCCTTGAGACGCGCCCAGGCCACATTGAGCGGAACCGAGCCAAATTTGGTACGAGTGAGCATTTCCTGCACACTTGCAGCCACCAGCCAGGCACCAAGCGCCACCCCGAACGGGGCTAACCAGGGCCCACGCCACTGCCAAGCCATGGCGGCAACCGCCACCGCAACCGCAACCAGGGCCGCTGCCCATAGCCGCTGAATAGCCGCCCACATGTCCGCCCGTTTCCATGACATCATCGGACCTATCGGCACCAGCAGCAGAAGCGGCAGTATCAGCGGACCGAACGTCAGGTTGAAGTATGGCGGGCCGACGGAGATTTTGGCACCCGTAATGGATTCCAGCAGCAGCGGATAAAGTGTCCCGATGAACACCGCAGCACACGCTGCCGTCAGCAGCAGATTGTTCACAACCAGCGCGCCCTCACGGCTGATCGGCGCAAACAGGCCTCCGGTCTTGATGGTCGGGGCACGCCAGGCATACAGAGTCAGCGCACCACCGATGAACACACACAGGATGCCAAGCACATACACCCCGCGAGCCGGGTCAACCGCGAAGGCATGAACCGATGTCAAAACGCCGGAGCGCACCAGGAAAGTGCCGACCAGCGACAGGGAGAAGGCCAAAATCGCCAGCAGTATCGTCCAGACCTTCAAGGCATTTCTTTTTTCGACGACGACGGCCGAATGCAACAGCGCCGTCGCAATCAGCCATGGCATGAACGAGGCATTTTCAACCGGGTCCCAGAACCACCATCCTCCCCAGCCAAGTTCGTAATAGGCCCACCAGGACCCGAGTATGATGCCTGCGGTCAGGCACATCCACGCAGCCAGCGTCCACGGCCTCACCCAGCGTGCCCAGGCCGCATCGACCTTGCCTTCGATCAGGGCTGCAATCGCGAAGGAAAATGCGATGGATAGACCAACATAGCCCGCATAGAGAAGCGGGGGATGGATAGCCAGTGCGGGATCCTGCAGGATCGGGTTGAGGCCGCGGCCTTCAATCGGTGCCGGATCCAGACGATTGAACGGATTTGAGGTCAGCAGAATGAATGACAGGAAGGCAACCGAGATCGAGCCCTGCACCGCAATGACGCGCGCTTTCAGACTTGGCGGCAGATTGCCGCCAAAGGCTGCAACGGCAGAACCAAACAATGCCAGCACCAGGACCCACAGCAACATGGAGCCTTCATGATTTCCCCACACACCGGAGATCTTGTAGATCAGCGGTTTGTCGGAATGGGAGTTTTGAAACACATTTTCGACCGAGAAATCCGACGACACGTAAGACCAGGTCAGACAGGCAAAGGCCAGGGCAATCAACCCGAACTGCAGCAAGGCTGCAGGAGGCGCGACGGCCATCAACCGGCTGTCGCCACGCCAGGCTCCGTACATCGGGACGGCAAACTGGTAAATCGCCGTGACAAACGCAAGTATCAGGGCGAACTGTCCAATCTCAGGGATCATTGGGTAACCTCCTTCGCCTGGTCGCCGTTTTGTTTCCAGACGCCTTTTTCCTTCAGCGCATCTGCCACCTCGCGCGGCATGTAGTTTTCATCGTGCTTGGCCAGAACCGTGTCGGCCTTGAAAGTCCCGCCTGCATCAAGCGTGCCTTCGGCAATGACCCCCTGACCTTCGCGGAACAGGTCGGGCAATATGCCCACATAACTGACCGGCAAGGTACCTTCAGTGTCGGTTACCTTGAATAAGACGGTTTTGCCCTGACCGCGCACGACCGAGCCGTCGGCCACCAGTCCACCCAACCGGAAACGGGTACCGGGCTGCACGCCTTTTTCAACGACATCCGTCGGTGTGTAGAAAAAGGTTATCGTATCCGACAAGGCGTATAGCACCAACCCTGCCGCCAGCCCGAGAGCCCCGAGACCGGCTGCTATCAGTGCGCCGCGCTGTTGTTTTCGTGTCATCGCCATATCACATCAGTCCTGTCATCAAAGCCCGAGCGCCTTGCGGGTTTCCTCAAGCCGGGTGACGGCCTGCTGATTGTCCTTGAGAGCTTCAGCCGCCCGATTGAGCGCATCTGCTGCCTTATCCTTCTCGCCTAGCACCACACGCGCGCGGATCAGCCGCAACCAGGCGTCAATGTCCGCGCCATTTTCGCTCAAACGTTCATCAAGGCCTTCAACCATTGAACGGATCATTGCCGTGCGGTCACCGGCGTTGAGTTGCTGGCCCTGCTGTATCTGCTCACTGGTCAGGGCAGGTCCCTTTGGCAGTTCACCACCGGCAGACGAAATTTGCTGTTCAACGGCGGCCCGCCACGGCGCATCCGGAGCACTTTCGGCCAGCATGGCATTCCAACCGGCAATCGCATCGGCTGTGCGGCCCTCCTGCTGCTGCGCAAGCGCCAGGTAGAAACGGGCTTTCATATGTTTGGGTGCAGCCTTTTGAACTGCCTCGAAAATCTTCTGGGCATCATTGCTGACCAGGCCATTATTGGCCAGGACCAGGCTTTCACCCATATCGGTCATCAGGTCCGGATCAGGCCCGGATATGGCAATCGCCTTCCTGTAGGCATTGGCAGCGTCACTGAACCTTGCCATGCGCTTGTAGGCGGGCGCCAGGACCATCCAGCCGCGAGCATCATTGGGTTTCTGTTCAAGGTGGCGTTCCACCTGGCGCACCATGGCAACCATGTCCTGGTTGGCAACGGCGCTATCAATGCGCGCCTGCAAGGGTTGAGCCGGCAGGTCCGGCCGGCCAATCTGCAAATACGCGCCAAGCGCAATAGCGGGAACAGCAATCACGGTTGCGACTGAAAGCCAGGCCGGGACGGGCTGCGCGGGCTTCTGCTCCGAAGCAAGTTCAGCCTGGGCTGCCAGAATGCGCCGCGAGACTTCATTGCGTGCCGCATCAGCCTCGTCGGGTGGAATCAGACCGGCACTCTGGTCGCGCTCGAGTTCGGCCAGTTGATCGCGATATACCGCAAGATCGAAAGTTGCACGTTCACTACCATCATCATGCGCGCGCGGACGCAGACGCAGGGGCGACAGCAGTGCCAGCAACACCAGGGCCGTCAGAACGGCAAATGAAATCCACAACAACATACCACCACATACCAATCGCGCGAACAGCAATACAACTCACGAAACAGCGAGTTTAACGTCCCCGGGCCTGCCGTGCCATGCGGCAGTGTCGCACTTCCCGGTCTGAATGTCGCAATCATTTGCTGATAATCGGAGCAGTTTGCTAGATTGCGGGCAGTTAATCCGGCTCACCATATGGTGAGTACCGCTTCGGAAGACCACTCATGAAACGCTATTCGATATTCTCGCTGGCCAGAAATGCCCTGAACTATCACAAGGACTGGGAGCGCGCGTGGCGCAGCCCCGACCCGAAGCAGGAGTATGACGTTGTGATCGTAGGCGCCGGCGGCCATGGCCTGGCGACGGCATACTATCTTGCCAAGAATCACGGCATCACCAACATGGCAGTCATCGAGAAGGGCTGGCTTGGCGGTGGTAATACCGGGCGCAACACCACCATCATTCGTTCGAATTATCTGCAGGACCCCTCTATCGCGATCTATGAACTGGCGCGCTCGCTGTATGAGACACTGTCTCAGGAACTCAATTACAACATGATGTTTTCGCCGCGCGGCGTACTGATGCTGTGCCAGACAGAGCACGAGTTGCGGGCGTTCCGGCGCACCGCGCATGCCAACCGTCTGGCGGGCCTCGATTGCCGGATGATCGATGCAGCCGAAGTCAAACGCATCGTGCCGATCATCAATGACAGCCCGGATGCGCGCTACCCGATCCTGGGCGCCTACTACCAGCCGCGCGGCGGCACAGGCCGCCACGACGCGCTGGCCTGGGGATATGCCCGCGCCATCGACAATATGGGCGTCGATGTCATCCAGAACTGCGAAGTCACCGGCATGTTGCGCTCCGGCGGCAAAATTACCGGCGTGGAAACCAGGCGCGGCACCATTCGCGCCAAGAAGGTTGCGGTGGTCACGTCCGGCCACACGTCGAACATCATGGAGATGGCCGGCGTGCGCATGCCGGTGGAAAGTGTCTGTCTGCAGGCGCTGGTATCGGAACCCATCAAGCCGGTCATCGACTGTGTCGTGATGGCCAACACCGTGCACGGCTATATGAGCCAGTCCGACAAGGGCGAACTGGTTATCGGCGGCGGGGCCGATCCTTACAACAATTACTCGCAGCGCGGATCATTTCCGGCAATCGAGCACACCGTGTCGGCCCTGGTGGAAACATTCCCGATCATCTCGCGCCTGCGCATGTTGCGCCAGTGGGGCGGTATCGTTGACATGACGGGAGATCGTTCGCCGATCATCGGCCTGACCGACGTGGCCGGGCTTTATGTCAATTGCGGCTGGGGAACGGGCGGATGGAAGTCCATTCCCGGTTCCGGGTTCGTGTTTGCCGACACCATTGCCAATGACCGGCCGCATCCGATTGCGGCACCGTTTGGACTTAACCGCTTCACTGAGGGACGCTTCATCGACGAAAGCGTTTCCGCAGCCGTAGCGCATTAGGAATAGTGACATGCTGATTGTTCATTGCCCCGTATGCGGGGTTGAAGGCGATGAGACTGATTTTCACTGCGGTGGACAGGCGCATATTGCGCGCCCTGCAACGTCTGACCCGGCCAATATTGCCGACGCAGCGCAACGCGACTATCTGTTCATGCGGTTCAACCCCAAGGGCCTGCACTTTGAGCGCTGGCGCTGTGATCGCGGTTGCGGCAAGTGGTTTCATGCAGCCCGCGATACGGTTACGCAGGAATTCAAGGCCTATTACGGCATTACCGAGATGCCGCCCGCCGATGTGATCAAACAGGCGACCGGCCAGTGGGCGGAGTTCTTCAAGCAAGCCACGGCAGGCAGGCCTGCTGCCAGAAAAACGGCCGTGAAGAAACCTGTTGCAAAGAAAACTGCCGCGCGCAAAACCGCGCCAGCAAAGGCGAAGAAGTCATGACCGGCAAACCCTACAGACTTCCCGAATCCGCCGCCATGGGCTCGCGCATTGACCGTTCCAGGCAGCTGTCGTTCAGCTTTGACGGCACAAGGATGACCGGATTTGCCGGTGATACGGTAGCCTCCGCCGTTCTGGCCAGCGGTCGCAGGGTGATGGGACGCAGCTTCAAATATCACCGCCCGCGCGGCCTTATCGGACTTGGCTCCGAAGAGATGAACGCGCTGATCGGTGTGGGTGAGAATGGCCGCAGCGAACCCAACCTGCGCGCAACCCAGGTGGAACTTTATCACGGTCTTGTCGCGACCAGCCAGAACCGCTGGCCGAGCCTGGACTTTGATATCGGCATCATCAACAACAAGTTCTCGCGGTTCCTGCCCGGTGGTTTTTACTACAAGACCTTCATGTGGCCACGCAGTTTCTGGGAAAGCGTGTATGAGCCGTTCATCCGCAATGCGGCCGGCCTTGGCGAAGCGCCACGCGAGCATGACCCGGACAGCTATGAGCAAATGCATGTTCACGTGGACGTGCTGGTGGTTGGCGGCGGCGTTGCAGGCATTGCCGCAGCCCACGCCGCATCAGCCTCCGGCAAACGTGTCATGCTGGCTGACGAGAACCCGGTGCTTGGCGGTGTGGCGGATATTTCTGCCGGAGACATCGATGGCGTCCGCCAGACGGACTGGGTTGCAGCGCGCCGTGCCGAATTCGAGCAATCCGGCAATTGCCATGTGCTGACGCGCACCACGGTGGTCGGGCACTACCACCACAATTACGTGCTGGCGGCAGAACGTGTCTGTGACCACGACCCTGCTCTCCTGGAAAAAGGCGCACCGCGCCACCGGCTGTGGAAAATTCGCGCCGGCCAGATCATCGTGGCATCCGGCGCGCTGGAGCGTCCCATAGCGTTCGCCAACAATGACCGTCCGGGTATCATGATGGCATCGGCCGCGCGCGCCATGGTGGAACGCTATGCAACTTCGCCGGGCATGACCGGCGTCGTGTTCACCAACAATGACGACGGTTACCTGACAGCCCTGAAACTGCACGAGGCAGGTGTCGCGGTCCGCCGGGTCATCGATGTGCGCAAGGATGTCGCCTCGGCCCTGCCCGATGCGGCGCGCAAGGCGGGCCTCGACGTACAGACAGGTGCAGCGATTGCCGGTGTTGAAACCCGTTCCGGGGGCAAGGAAATCACTGCGGTCAAGATTGCTTCCTATTCAGCCGGCCGCGGCCGGGTGGTCAACGAGGAACGGGTGGATTGTGATTTCGTGGCCGTGTCGGGCGGATATAATCCGGTGGTGCACTTGTGGTGTCACAATGGCGGCAAGCTGAAGTTCGACGACAGCATCCAGAGCTTCCGGCCGGACAGGCATGGAGACCCGATCACCGTGGTTGGCAGCGCCAATGGCAGCTTTGACCTCAAGGGATGTGTTGAAGAAGGTTTCGCAGGCGGCGAAGCAGCTGTGAAGGCGCTTGGCAGCAAGCCAGTGAAGACCTTGAAGAAGCCGGTGGTCAAAGCCCAGCATGCCGGGCCAATCCAGCCGATCTGGTTTGCGCCGGCGACCGGCAGGTACAATGAAGGCAACAAGCACTTCATCGACTTCCAGAACGATGTGACGGCAGCCGACCTGGAGCTTGCCCAGCGCGAAGGCTATGAGTCGGTCGAGCACACCAAGCGCTATACAACGCTTGGCATGGCAACCGACCAGGGCAAGACGTCCAACATCAACGGTCTCGGGATTATCTCTGATGCGACCGGCAAGCGGATTCCTGAAATCGGCACAACCACGTTCCGTCCGCCCTATACGCCCTACTCGTTCGGCGCCATTGCCGGCACCAAGAAGGGCGAACTGTTCCTGCCGGTCCGGCGCACGGCGGTCTTCGACTGGCACAAGCAGCACGGTGCCACCTGGGAACCGGTCGGACAGTGGCGGCGGGCCTATTGCTACCCACGCACCGGCGAAACCAGGCAGGATGCCATCAATCGCGAAATTCTGGCGGTGCGCAACCAGGTGGGTCTGCTTGATGCATCAACCCTCGGCAAGATCGAGATCAAGGGACCGGATGCAGCCAGGCTGCTCGACCTCGTCTACACCAACATGTTCTCAACCCTCAAGGTCGGCAAGGCGCGCTACGGCCTGATGATGAACGAAATGGGTTTCCTGATGGACGATGGCGTAACGGTTCGCCTGGGCGATGATCATTTTCTGATGCACACGACGTCCGGCGGCGCCGACAATATCGTCGCCTGGCTGGAAGAATGGCTGCAGACGGAATGGACATCGCTGAAGGTGTTCGTCACGGCGGTGACCGAGCAATGGTCACAGTTTGCCATTGCCGGGCCGCATGCCCGCACGGTGTTAGACAAGCTGGACAGCGATATCGATCTGTCACCAGAAGCCTTCGAGTTCATGAGTTATCGTGAAGGCACACTGGCCGGATATCCGGTCCGGATATTCCGCATCAGTTTCTCCGGTGAACTGTCATACGAAATAGCCACTCCATCGGGATATGGACGCGGGCTGTGGGACACGCTGATGCAGGCCGGCGAGGCCGAATGCATCACACCATACGGCACCGAAGCGCTGCACGTCCTGCGGGCTGAAAAAGGCTTCATTGTCATCGGCGATGAAACCGACGGCACCGTGACACCGCATGATGTCGGCATGAGCTGGGCCGTGTCAAAGAAGAAGCCTGACTTCATCGGCAAGCGCTCGCTGGAGCAGGCCTTCCTGGCATCCGAAGGCCGCAAGCAACTGGTTGGACTGGCGACTATTGATCCGCAGGAAGTCCTGCCCGATGGCGCCTATGCAGTTGCAGACGTCAATGCCGCGGCGCCCATGAAGACCATCGGGCACGTGACCTCCAGTTATTTCAGCCCCACGCTGCAGCGCTCCATCGCCATGGCCCTGATTGAAGGCGGCCAGGCAAGACTGGGTGAAACAGTTTCATTTCCCCTAGAGGGCGACAAGGTCGTCGAGGCGAAGCTGGTGTCTCCAGTGTTCCTCGATGCAGAAGGAAAACGCCAAAATGTCTGACGCAGTCCACACCAGCCCACTCGCACACCCTGGCGCCCATCACGGGGCCGCAGACTTGAGCATTTCCATGACCGGGATTACCGATCGCGGCATGATTGATCTGCGCGGCGAGGCAACTTCGGTGAAATTCAGACAGGCCGCCAGGGCCGCTCTGGGTGTCGAGTTGCCGCTCAAGCCGCGCAGCTCGGCTGCCAAGGGTGATATAACGGTCCTGTGGCTGTCGGTTGACCAGTGGCTGATCTGCTGCGCGCGCGACAAGACGGGCGAACTCGTCGACACGCTCCGCAAGAAGCTCGGCGCGGTTCATTCACTTGCAGTGGACGTGAGCGATGCGCGTGCCATTATCCGGCTGCAGGGCGACACTGCGCGCGAAGTCATGATGAAGGGCTCATCCATCGACTTCACCCTGCCCGACTACACCGCCGGACTGGTTCGCCGGTTGATATTTGCCGAAATTGCCGCCCTGGCTCACATCGTGAGCGACACACCCTGCACCATCGACATCTATGTCTTCCGTTCCTATGCGGACTACACCTGGAAGTGGATCGAGGCGACCGCAAAACCAGCTTCAATCATCGGACTGTTCAGGCCGACAGATCTCTAGATCAGGTTGACGGGTTCAATTGAACACACGCTGCTCTAAAACTCTGGAATCGAGTATCTTTATCCGATAGATGATTCCATCTGATCGGATGATGTTCTAGCGCTGCACCGTAGACAGCCAGTCGAACAGCTTGTCGAAACCGCCAAACGGATACATGTGCGGACCCATGATCTTGAGTTCGGGACTGGCTGCGTGAATGGCGGCCAGGTCATTGATGAACTTGTCGGGTGTCGAGACGCTCAGCAGCTTGGTGATGTTCATTGCCTGCTTGCGGATGAAGCGAGCCGAGTTTCCGACACCGCACACTGCAGCGTATTTTGCCAGCGTCTTGATGGATGCCGGTCCGGGAATGCCGATAAAGGCCGGCAGATCGATGCCGTTTTCACGCAGGGTTGCTGCCCAGCTTGCCACCGGGGCCGCTTCAAACAGGAATTGCGTAGAGATGAAACCGTCCAGGCCAGCGTGCCTGATATAGGCCTGCTTTTCAGTCAGGGCCCGCATCAGCATGGCCTCACCATGCAGCCTGGAAATGTCGGCATTGCCTTCCGGGTGACCTGCCACGCCAAGCGCCTTTGCGCCATTGGCCTCAAAAACGCCGGTCTCCATCAATTGCAGGGCGCAGTGATAGTTGCCAACCGGCTCCGGCGCACCGCCGCCGAGCACCAGGTACCGGGTCACGTCACCAGAGCCGGCCAACCGCTCAATACGGCGCTTCAGGTCGTCTTCATCGCGGACAAAGCGGGCAGGAACATGAGGTACCGGTTCAAGGCCCAGTTTTCTGACTGCCGCAACCGCAGTAATCTGGTCTTCAAGGTGCGAGGGATCCACAAGGGCTACAAATACATGCGTCCCGGGTGCAACATTTTGCGCAATCAACGGCAGTTTCTCGGCCTGGCGCGGTGTAATCTCCAGCGTCATGTTCTGCAGGAATACTGCAGTTGCCGATTGATTGCCGGCAGCCTGAATAAGTGTTCTAGATGCGATACCCATTGACGTGGTCCTCATAAGCAGATAGCTGCAGATCATGCGGTATTTGTCTATAGGCAGGCATGGTTTTTGCGACTTGGCAGTGACAGATGCGACGCGTTTCGACACAATGTGGTCGGCGTCCGGCGTCAATAGTGGATCGCGACAAGTGAAGGGATTTTCAGAAATCCCTCCCGGCGTTGCCCGCAACTCGAAGAAAGCCCAGGCCGATGTTTGGTGACAAGTCCAGAGACCTGCCGATGCAGATGGCCCTTGTCCTGGTGCCGGAGTTCACCTTGTTGCCGGTTACATCGGTGATAGATCCGCTGCGCCTGGCGAACCGGTTGTCGGAGAAACAGCTTTATGTCTGGACCATTCATTCAACCGACGGGTTGCCGGTAACGGCGTCCAATGGCATCACCCTTGTGCCGGACGGCGATCTGGAGGCCATCCCCGAACATGCAACCGTGATTGTCTGCGGCGGCACGAATGTTCACCTGTACGGCGATAAAACGCTGTTCAACTGGCTGCGCAAGCAGGCCCGGCGCGGCACCGATCTGGGTGCGGTGTGTACCGGTGCGCAATTGCTGGCGATGGCCGGACTGCTGACCGGATATACCTGCACGATTCACTGGGAAAACCAGCCGGGATTCATCGAAGAGTTCCCGGACATCGATGTGACCTCCGGCCTGTTCGAAGTCGACCGTGACCGGTTCACCGGCGCAGGCGGAACATCGGCCCTGGACATGATCCTGTCGTTGATATCATCGCAGCACGGGGCCGCGCTTGCATCCAGCGTTGCCGAAAACATCCTGCATTCGCCGATCAGGCAACCTGACGAACATCAGCGGATGTCCCTGCCTGCGCGAATCGGTGCCCGCCACCCGAAGATGGTCGGTATCATCGAGCAGATGGAAAACAACCTGGAAGATCCGCTGTCGCCCAGCCTGCTGGCGCGACAGGCCGGTTTGTCGACACGGCAACTGGAGAGGCTGTTCCGGCGCTACCTGGATCGCTCGCCGAAACGCTATTACCTTGAGCTTCGGCTGAAGAAAGCACGCTCCTTGTTGCTGCAAACCAGCATGTCGGTCATCAATGTGGCGCTGGCGTGCGGGTTTTCGTCACCGTCGCATTTCTCAAAATGCTATCGCGCCTATTATTCGCGCACCCCGTATCGCGAGCGCGGCATGCCGAACAGCGCAATGGCTGAAGAGTAAGTCGGCACGGGCTGGGCAGACTCAGCAAGACACCTGCAACATTCTGAAATGGTATACTTTTATCAGTTTTTACCTGACCCTAGCCGTCCCCGCGTCGGGCGGCTGGCAATGTCAGCATGGCGTGAAGGCCGCCGAGATCGCTGGTGGCCAGAAACAGTTTGCCGCCATACATGGAGGCGGTTTCACTGACGATCGACAGGCCCAGTCCGGAACCGGGCTTGGTTTCATCAAGCCGCTTGCCGCGCTCCATTGCAAGCACGGCCCCGCCGTCTGGCAGGCCTGGCCCATTGTCTTCCACGCACACATCAATCCAGGCAATGCGGTTGTCGATGGGAGATGCTGACGGGCGCACGCAAACAGCTATCTTGCCATTGGTCCACTTGAAGGCATTGTCCAGCAGATTGCCGGCCATTTCCTCCAGGTCCTGGCGTTCGCCGCGGAACCACACGTTGGCATTGTAACTGGTCTCGACCGATACTTTCCGGTCTACGTGAATGCGTTCCAGGGTACGCACGATTGACTGCACCACATCGCCGGCGTCGGTTGCAGACCCGATTGTCTTGGCGCGTGCTGCCCGTCGTGCGCGGTCCAGGTACATCGACACCTGGTCGCGCATGACACTTGTCTGCTCCGAGACTTTCATGCCCAGAGAGCCGCCATGAATGCCGGCTTCGTTGGTCAGGACGCTCAAGGGGGTTTTCAGCGCGTGGGCCAGATTGCCGACCTGGGTACGGGCACGCTCAATCACTTCGGTGTTGGATTTCAGCAGCAGGTTGAGTTCATCGGTTACAGTCTGGATCTCGTCCGGATAGCGGCCGGCAATACGCTCCTGCTCGCCTTCGCGGATTTCTGCCAGTTCGCCCTGCAGGTCCGACAACGGCCTCAACCCGTACCTGACCTGCAGCAGGATCGCCGCCACAAGACCCAGCCCCAGCAGGCCCAGCACTGCAATCAGGGTCGTGTTGAAGGCAGACACCTCGGTCTGCAATTCGTCGAAGTTGCCGGCCACCAGAAAGGAATACTGTTCCTTGCTGCCGAACAGGGTAAAGCGCTGCTCGATGACCCGCAACGTGTTGCCGGACTGGTCCTTCAGGTATCCGCTCATCCGGAGCCCCGGTCGCCGGTCCGGTATCATGAACTGTGTGAGCGGCAGCCGTTCATCCAGCAGCGATGCGGACGCCACCTGGCGCGCGGGATCACCATCCAGCGATGAAATCTGCCAGTACCAGCCCGCCAGCGGAATTTCGAACCGCGTATCTGCCAGAACATTGTTGATCTTGGGCACTTGCTGCTCTAGTTCGACCGAGGCCAGCAGGCCATCCATCACGGCCTGCAGGCGCGCATCCAGGCTGCGCTCGACTGCGGCGGTAAACAGTGAACTCAGCAGAATCCCGGCCGCGATCAGCAGCACCACGGAGACAACCGAGGCGGCCGCGATCAGCCGGAAGGCAAGTGAATTACGACTGATCATCCGGCTCTGACAGGCAATAGCCAAGACCACGAACGGTTTTCAGCACGTCGATGCCAAGCTTCTTGCGCAGCCTGCCGACGAACACTTCGATGGTGTTGGAGTCACGATCAAAATCCTGATCATAAAGATGTTCGACCAGCTCGGTGCGGGAAATGACCTTGCCCTTGTGGTGCATCATGTAGCTGAGCAGGCGGAATTCGAGCGAGGTCAGCTTGATCGCATTGCCATTCACCGTGACCCTGGCACTGCTGGTATCAAGCGCCAGATCCCCGCAGGTCATTTCTGACGACGCATTGCCGGAGGCCCGGCGCAACAATGCGCGCACCCGGGCCAGCACTTCTTCCATGTGAAACGGCTTGGCCACATAGTCATCTGCACCGGCATCAAATCCTGCGACCTTGTCGCTCCAGCGATCACGGGCGGTCAGAATGAGCACCGGCATCTTGCGACCGTCGCGGCGCCAGTTTTCCAGTACGCTGACACCGTCCATGATGGGCAGGCCAATATCCAGGATGACAGCATCATAAGGCTCTGTATCACCGAGAAAATGGCCTTCTTCACCATCGCTTGCAGTGTCCACGGCATAACCTGCGTCGCCAAGCGCCGTCACCAATTGCCGGTTCAGATCCGGATCATCTTCAACTACCAGTAAACGCACAGCATCCTCGCTTGTTCAGATCCCTAACGGCACCCCAGAACTTGTCCACTTTTTGCATCCACGATGCAACGCCTGGCGCTGCCGCCTGAAACCACCGTGACCACGAACTTTCCGCCCTGTTTGACGACTTTGACGGCACGACCGCCGGCAGCGCGTTCAGCAGCGCGTTTTGCGCTGGATGCGCCGCTTACGCGTACGAGCGGCGCTGCGGCCGCTGCCTCAGCAGCCGAAAATTCGGTTACACTGTTCAAAACGGAGGGTTGTGTCATAGACGTCAAAGGCCCTGCAAACGCGAACACGCCTGCAGTGCTTGTGCCAATCATCAGGCAAATCAACGCTATAAGTTGTCTTTTCAATTTGCTCACTTCACCCGTATCCGATTTCGGACGCGACCATGCAGTATTGCACATGAATAGGTGATGAACACACTGGCAGATGCATCAAAACCCCTCGAAACGCGCAATTTCCGCAACCGATGCCCTGTCTGTCTGGAGTGAATTGATCG
>Ga0316191_10001510_pt1 | contig 16453 bp, 13 predicted proteins | sample Eddworburr2cm_MG_FD_204928 | JGI IMG/M metagenome (GOLD analysis project Ga0316191, IMG submission 204928) | Coastal sediment microbial communities from Maine, United States - Eddy worm burrow 2 cm | ecosystem: Environmental > Aquatic > Marine > Coastal > Sediment | place: USA: Maine...
GGTGCCACCCACCCCCATGGCCACGCCGATATCGGCCTGCTTGAGCGCGGGGGCATCGTTGACGCCGTCACCGGTCATTGCCACGATATGCCCACTGGCCTGCAGTGCCTCCACCAGACGCAGTTTCTGTTCGGGTGACACCCGTGCAAATACCGCGGTTCTTTGGGCAACTTCCACCAGTTCGAGATCACTTAATTGCGACAGCCTCTTGCCGCTGACCGCAAAGCTGTCAGGATCACTTCCCGCTGCCCCCTTGAGACCAATCTGCTGTGCAATGGCCGCGGCTGTGGCCACATGGTCGCCGGTGATCATCTTGACCTGGATGCCGGCCTCCTGGCAGGCACGTACGGCCGCAATCGCTTCCTGCCGCGGCGGGTCCATCATGGCCTGCAGACCAAGAAAGCTCATACCCTCTGCCACTTCCGCATGTGTGACTGATTGAGCGGGGCCAGTCACCAGCTTGCGGGCAAAGGCCAGTACCCGCAGGCCTCTCGTGGCCACCTCCTCCACTTCGCGATGAACAATTGCCGGGTCGAGCACGCCGGGTTCCGGTCCCGCGGCATAGACGTCGCGACAGCGCGACAGCACACTTTCCACGGAACCCTTCATGTAGATGACCGCTGCGGTGCCTGTTTCCGCAGCGTGCAGCGTGGCCATGTACTGGTGTTGTGATTCGAATGGCAAGGTATCGATCCGCGGCAGCTCCTGCTCCAGCGCTTCCCGTGATAACCCCGCCTTGGTAGCTGCGGTAATCAAGGCGACCTCGGTCGGATCACCCTCGATGCCCCAGTGTTCACCCTTGCGGATCAAAGAGGAATCGTTGCATAGCAGGCCGGCCTTCAGGCACTCGACCAGGGCGGGATGTGATGGCGGATCGATGGCGGATTCGTCAAGACGAACCTCACCCTGCGGTGCATAACCCAGGCCCGTGAGCTCGTAACAGTTACCCGCGGCACAGACCTGCTGTACTGTCATCTGGTTCTGCGTCAGGGTGCCGGTCTTGTCGGAACAGATGATGGTGGTGCTGCCGAGGGTTTCAACCGCCGGCATCCTGCGGATAATCGCGTGACGCCGCGCCATCTTGCCCACGCCGATGGCCAGCATAATGGTCATTGCCGCCGGCAGGCCCTCCGGTATCGCGCCGACTGCCAGCGCCACCGCTGCCATGAAGTTGTCGAGCAACGGGGTACCGTGGTACCAGCCAGCCAGCAGGGTCAGGCCGGCAAGCCCCAGGATGACCCACAGCAGGATACCGCTGAAGTGCGCGATCTTTTTTGTCAGCGGTGTTGCCAGTGTCGCGGCACTGGCGATCAGCGCGTTGATCTGGCCGATCTCGGTGCCGTCACCCGTCGCAACCGCAATCCCGGCACCGGTACCATAGGTCACCAGGGTCGACGAATAGGCAATGTTACTGCGGTCAGCCAGCAGCGTTTGCTGTGGCAGATGTTCCGGCTGTTTCTGCACTGGCACGGACTCGCCAGTCAACGCCGACTCATCGATCTGCAGTTCCCGGGCACGCAGCAGGCGCAGGTCCACGGGCACCTTGTCTCCGGATTGCAGCAACACAAGATCCCCGGGAACCAGTTCGGTGGCGGCAATTTTTTCCTTTTTCCCGGCCCTGACGACTGTCGCCATGCCTTCCATGGCACACGCCAGCGCCTCGATGGCCTTTAATGCCTTCGATTCCTGGATGAAACCGATAATGGCATTGACCAGCACGACCGCGAAGATGACGCCGCTATCAACCCATTCCTGCAGTGCAAAGGTAATGAGCGCCGCGGCCAGCAGGATATAAACCAGCGGCTGGTTAAACTGCAGCAGAAATAACAGCAGTGGACTTTTGCCTTTCTTCAGTGTGAGGCGATTCAGCCCGAAATGCGACTGCCGATGTGCCACCTCGAACGTATCGAGCCCTTTGGCAGCGTCCGATTCCAGCAACGTTGCGATCTCGTCGCATGGCAGGTGATGCCAGTGTCTGGAAAGCAAGGTGTCCATATTGATGTCTCGCTGCTCAGATCATGGGTTAATCGATTACCACGGCGATGAGGTTATGTGGTTACGTCTTGTAAAAACAAACATGGCCGAGTTGTCACAGGTTGGAATTCTGGCTTGACGCCAGCTGCACTACAACAGTTATATTCAACCAGTCAAAGTATACTACCAAGTGACCGTAGATCCCGGAACTCGCGTGTGCAGGGACGACTATGTGACAATCTGGCAATCAAAGGAGAAACTGCATTGATCAGAACACTTCTTTTCAACCGGAAAACCAACGAGGTTACCAGCGGCGGCAAGGAACTGGTGACCATCTGGCAGCAGAATGAGGACACCAGCCTGTGGTGTGATTGTTGCGACGAGCCCAATGACAAGGAAGCACAGTTTCTGCAGGACAGCTTCGACCTGCACCCAATGGCAATCCAGGATGCGCAGCGACTGCGTCATCCGCCCAAGATCGAGGCCTTCGACGCTTGCACCTTCATCCTGCTGAAACCGTTAAGCAGCGACTCTGAGGACCTGCATTTTTCCACTATCCAGCTGGCGCTCTTTATTGGTGAGCGCTTCCTGGTCACCCGGCGCAGCGGAAAATCACCCATTACCGATACGCTGTTTGATCAGGCAACAGAGAACACAGCAATCCTGGCTGACAGACCGGCAACCGTGGCGCTGCGTCTGTGCCGCAGACTGGTGGACCGCTATCTCGGCATCCTGCTCAATCTGGAACCGCGACTGGAATCACTGGAAGCCGAGATCATGCAGCACCCGGACGATTCGATACTCGCCGAGCTGCTCAATTACAAAACCGAGCTGAAGAAATTCAGACGGGCATTTCTATACCACCAGCAGGTCTTCGGTGAACTCAAATCCGGCACTTTCCCCGCCATAACTGCCGAACATGATCACCAGATCGTCGATGTCTATGAGCAACAGGAACGTGCCAGCAGCCTCGCCAGTCTGTATAACGAAATGGCATCGGACCTTGCCGACGGCTATATATCGGTTGCCTCGCATCGACTCAACCAGATCATGAAAGTCCTGACAGTGGTGATGGCTATTTTCGTGCCGTTGAGCTTTCTGGCCGGTATCTATGGCATGAATTTTGAGAACATGCCGGAACTCCATTCGCAGTCCGGCTATTTCATCCTGCTCGGGTTGATGTTCGCCATCGTGGTGGTATTGCTGACCATTTTCTACAGAAAAAAATGGTTGTGACCATCACCGGACCTCCCGGAGTTGTGATAACCCTGTGACCTGTGCCCCCGCGTGCAGCAGAGCACTGAACGTGGCACCCTTGCGAGATCGATGGGCTCCATTCCCTTCCCCAACTCGGCGATGAACTTTACCGTATCATCACGGATGAATTTGTCCGTCGACTCGACCACGCACGCGCGGCTCGTTACCGAGCGTGATGCAGACAGGGCGCAGCGATCCCGGGCTGATTCAATGGTGAACTGGAGCCAAGTGCATGCAAATTGAGTGGACCACCTATGACCCGGGCGAATTCTATGATGAGATGATCAGCTCGCCCGGTAATCCACGCCGTGCCGCGCATGCCATTGCGAGTTACCTGCAAAGACTCAGCGCCAAACAGCTGGGGCGCCGCCAGCACGCGGCCGACCTCGCCATCGCCGAAATGGGTGTGACCTTTACGGTCTACAGCGAAGGAACCAACATTGACCGCACCTGGCCGTTCGACATTATCCCGCGCATTATTCCGCAAAAGGAATGGACACGTATCGAGGAAGGGCTGAAGCAGCGCATGACCGCGCTCAACATGTTCATCCATGACCTTTACAACGAGCAGAAAATCCTCAATGACGGCATCGTGCCGAAAAAGCTGATCAGCGGATCAAAAAGCTTCCTGCCGCAGTGCGTCGGTTCCAGCCCGCGATTTAACGTGTGGGCGCATATCTGCGGGTCTGACCTGGTTCGCGACAAAGACGGTACCTTCTATGTCCTCGAAGACAACCTGCGCGTACCGTCCGGCGTCTCCTACATGATTGAGAACCGCGGCATCACCAAGCGGGTGTTCCCGGAACTGTTCCGCAAGCACCACATCCTGCCGGTGGATGATTACCCCGCACATCTGTTCGATATGCTGGCCTCACTGTCACCGCGGCCGCTGGATTATCCGGAGATCGTGGTAATGACGCCCGGCATCTATAACTCGGCATATTTCGAGCACGCCTACCTTGCACAGCAGATGGGCGCGGAACTGGTGGAAGGCGGCGACCTGGTGGTCGGCGCCGATGACTGCGTCTACATGAAAACCATCGACGGTCTGCAGCGCGTCGATGTGATCTACCGGCGGGTAAACGACGAATTCCTCGACCCGGAAGTCTTTCGCGAAGACTCCACACTGGGCGTGCGCGGCCTGATGCGCGCCTGGCGCGCCGGCAACGTCGCGCTCGCCAATGCACCCGGCGCCGGCGTCGCGGATGACAAGGTGCTCTATACCTACGTGCCTGCCATCATCAAGTACTACCTTGACCAGGACCCGATCATTCCCAATGTCCCGTCGTGGCGCTGCGAAGACAAGGCGCAACGCGAACACGTGCTCGCCAATCTTGACAAGCTGGTGGTCAAGCCGGCCAACGAATCGGGTGGTTACGGCATGCTGGTGGGTCCGCATGCGACCAGCGTCGAGCGCGGCAAGTTCGTCAATCTTATCAAGCGCAATCCCCGTAATTACATCGCCCAGCCGACCCTGGGCCTGTCGACCGCCCCGACCATCTGCGGGCAGCATGTCGAACCGCGCCACCTCGACCTGCGGCCGTTTATCCTGCAGTCCGACCGTACCTACGTGACGGCCGGCGGCTTGACCAGAGTGGCACTGCGCAAGGGTTCACTGGTAGTCAATTCATCGCAGGGTGGCGGCAGCAAGGACACCTGGATCGTGGACACGGGAGGCAACTGAAATGCTATCGCGCGTAGCAGAACGACTGTACTGGACGGCGCGCTACCTGGAACGCGCCGAAAACACCGGTCGCCTGGTCAGGGTATTCTCCTCCATGATGCTGGACCTGCCCAAAGGTGTAGGCCTTAACTGGCGTCAGCTGGTGGATGTCAGCGGCGCCCATGAGCACTTCGACAGGAACTACCGCTCTTCCGGCGAGCGCAATGTCATCAAGTTCATGCTCAGCGACATGGACACCCAGGGTTCGGTGATTTCCAGCCTGGCCATGGCGCGGGAAAACATACGCACCACCCGCGACCTGGTCCCCAGCGAGGGTTGGGAGCACGTCAATGAACTGTACTTGTTTGCCAGGAAAAAACTCACCGGAAAGACTCTCCTCAAGGACCGCCACGAGTTTCTGTCAGACATTGTCATGCGCTGCCAGCAGATCACCGGGTTACTAGCCGGCACCATGAGCCACGGCCCGGCCTACCAGTTCGTGCGCGTGGGACGCAACCTGGAACGTGCCGACATGACCACGCGCATGATCGACGTGGGTTCGGCCACACTGATCGCGCCCGGTGTGGAACTGGAGCGCCTGGAGAATCGCCTCTGGACCTATGTATTGCGTTCGCTGAGCGCGCACCAGATGTACCGCCAGTATGTGCGCCGTCGGATCCAGCCTGACCAGGTACTGGCGTTTCTGCTGCAGGATATGCTGTTTCCACGTGCGGTTGCGCACACGCTTGGCGAGATCGCCGCCTGTTTCGTACATAATCTGCCGCATAACGAGGAACCACTGCGTGCAGTGTTGCGTCTGCAGCGTCTGGTCGCGGAAGCCGATACGGAAAAACTTCACACCGGGGGCCTGCACGAATTTATCGACCAGTTGCAGATGGAATTCGGCAATCTGCACCAGCAGATATCTGCCACCTGGTTCTCACTGGAAGCGGATGAAGCAGTATAACGGCAGCTTATTCTTCTGTGGCGACTGACACGGACGTCGGCTCGTTCCAGTTGACCCGTCTGAGTTCCGCAAAGGCTTCCTTGAGCATCTCGTCCCAGGCCGCCTTGATTTCAAGCAGGTAGGGGTCGTCGGCCTGCAGGATAAAATGACGATTCAGGCTTAAACTGTCTTTCGTATAAATCAGCACGTCGAGCGGCGGTCCCACAGTGGCATTGGAACGCATCGTGGAATCCATTGATACCAGAGCCGCGAGCGCCGCTTCCTCGAGACTGGTGTCGCGCGTGATGATGCGATCCAGGACCGGTTTGCCGTACTTGATTTCACCTATCTGCTGGTAGGGATTCTCTGCAGTTGCCGTGATGAAATTGCCTTGCGGGTAGATCATGAACACACGATGTGAACCGCCGCTGATCTGACCACCGAGTATAAAGCTGGCACTGGCATCAAAGCCGCCCCCGGCCACCGCGGTACTGTGTTTCTGCTGCTGGGATGCGCTCAGCTGTCCGACATACTCGGCGGCTTCGGTCATGTTATCGACCGTCATCAGATTGGGGGCGTTGTTTTGCTTGATATCGCGCTTGATCTGGGAAATGACGGACTGTGTGGTGGCCAGGTTACCGGCCGTGAGCACCACAAACGAGCGTTCTCCTTCAGATCCAAAGGTGAACATTTTGCTATAGGTGCTTAAACGGTCAATACCGGCATTGGTGCGTGAATCCGAGACAAACACCAGGCCTTCGTCAACTCTAACTGCAACACAATACGTCATATTCAACAACCTCGCGCGGCCAGCGCCGCAAGCTGTCTGTATGGTAGGAAGTGCGGACAGCCGCCGTCAACACATGTTTTAGCCACCCGCTAAGTTCCTGACGGGACATGCATTATCGCAGGGTATTAACGACCGGGTTTGCTGTCGTGCGTACCCGCATCGATGCGGGTAACGCGATTGTGAAAATAAAGCCCTGTTTCACATGCATCGCCGCTACCACTGACCGGCGCGGCACTGCCGGCATCGGGGGTACAGAACAGCGGGATGTGTCCCTCACCGGCGAACATCCCCGAGGTCGGGTCGAGTCCGATCCAGCCGGCACCGGGCAGGTAAACTTCAACCCACGCGTGCAGGTCGGTGACATCCTGTTGCGGAGCGGATGGCCCATCGATAGACTGAATCACAGGGGCCAGCTGGATCAGATAGCCGGACACAAAACGCGCGGCGACGCCAAGATGGCGCAGAACCTGCACCAGCAACCAGGCTGTGTCGCGGCAGGAACCCGCGGCCTGTGCCAGCGTCTCCTCGCAACTCTGGAATCCGGGCTCCATGCGCTGCTGGTACTGGATAGCCTGTTGCAGGCGGCCATTGAGGGCAACCAGAAACTCGATAGTATTGGTACGCTCACGCGGTGTCTGCGCCAGCCAGTTGCGCAGCTCTGGCCCCGCATCCTCGCGCTCCAGATAGAGCACCAGATCATGGTGTAGTTTCGCCTCGTATTCGAAGGGCCAGTACTCGGCACTTTCCTCGACAAAAAAATCGAAAGGGTTGATGACCGCCAAATCAGCCACCAGGTCAACGTCGATGCACAACAACCGCGTCTTGTCCGTGAATACCACGCGCGCCTGGAAGTTACCGAAGGGATCCTGTTGCCAGTTGATGAAATAGTGCTGCGGCTCGATTTTCAGCGAATAGGACAGGATTGAGGTCCGGCAGTGCGGCGCCGGACGCAACCGCAGGATATGCGGCCCCAGTGTCACCAGCCGGTCAAAACGGTACTCGGTCCGGTGGTGCATGGCCACGCGAACCGTCATGGCATAACCCGACCGATACGCAAGCGGTCACGGGCACACAGCTGCAGCAAAATACCCATCGCATGTTGCTGGCGGGCAATGCCCTGCTGTGCCATCGACATCATCGCGTCATCAAATCCATATTTCCGAACCTTTTGCGTCAGGGTGCGACGATTCGTCACATGCTCGGTAATGCAACATCCTGCTAGCATCTGCAGGCTTTTTACAGTGGCAAATAAATAACATAAAGCACCGATACACGGGAGATTATCATGCGGGACCAAGAACAAATCACATCCGGGCAGATCAACTGGCTGCTGCTGGCAACATTACTATGGGTGTCTCCATGCGTCGCCGGGGCCGAAGAAACCCAGCAACTGCCGGAAATGACAGTACAGGGAGAAACGCCAGACAGCCCTGCTATATTCCCGATAGACCTGCAACAGGCACCATTGACCACTGCGGATAGCGCCGCGCTGCTGGAACGGGCACCCGGCGCAAACGTCAACCGCAACGGCCCGCTGACCGGTCTCGCCCAGTACCGCGGCATGTATGCCGACCAGGTCAACGTGCTGGTGAACGGCATTCATATCAACACGGGCGGCCCCAACGGCATGGACCCGCCATTGTCATATATTCCCCGTGCGCAGCTTGAATCACTGGAAGTGATACGCGGCATCGCCCCGGTCAGTACCGGACTGGAAACTATAGGCGGCACCATGAAGGCCACTGCACGAACCAGCCATTTTGGCAGCGGAGACAGCTTCACCCCGAGTGCGGATGTCTCACTGGGTGGCGCAACGGTTGATTCATCCTACACGCTTGGCGCTTTTGGCGCGCTGGCCAACAGGAACCACCGCATGCATGTCTACGGATCGAAGGAAAAAGGCGATGATTACAAGATCCCTGACGGCAAGGTAAAGCCCACTGAGTACGATCGCAAGAACGGCGGTATCGGCTATGGCTTTCAGGACAACGGCCAGGAAATCGGTCTCAATTATCGACATAACCGCACCAACGATACCGGCACCCCATCACTACCGATGGATATCAAATATATCGACACCGATATTTTTGAATCCGAATACAACGGGGCCTTCGGTGCTTACGATGTGCACGGCCAGGTGTTCTATAATGATGTCGATCACAAGATGAATAACTACAGCCTGCGCAATCCGCCCATGCCGATGATGACCCGCGAGAACTACACAACCAGTGACGGTCTGGGGTATCGCGCCGATGTCGGCTTTGCACTGGGCACGGGGCGCCTGCTGCTGGGCACGGATGGACAGCTCGATAAACATGATGCCACCATAACCGATCCGATCAACAACCCGAATTTCTACGTGGAGGGATTTAACAACGTCAAGCGCAATGCCTTTGGCGCATTTGCCGAGTGGGATGGCAGCGTTGCCAGCGACTGGGAGATGCAGCTCGGCGGCCGTTATACCCGGGTGAATAGTTCATCCGGAGACGTTTCCCATTTTATGGCCGGCATGAATCCGGCGATCAACACCCTGCAGACGCGTTTCAACGACGCAGACAAGGACAACAACCAGAACAACTTCGACCTGGTAGGCAAGCTGGAGCACGCCTACTCAGCGCAGCTGGGCTTCAACATCGAAGCCGGCATCAAGAACCGCGCACCCTCCTACCAGCAGCTCTACCTGTGGGTGCCGCTGCAAGCCACCAATGGCCTGGCGGACGGGCACAACTATGTCGGTGATATTGACCTTGACAAGGAAACGGCCTACGAGGCTGGTCTCGGGCTGGACTGGTACACACCAAGGGGCTACCTCACACCACGGATCTTCTACCGTTACGTCAACGACTACATCCAGGGGACACCCGCTACCGACCCCACGGTGATCATGGTCAGTACCGCAGGCGGTGACCCCAATCCGCTGCAGTGGAGCAACGTCGATGCCAAGCTCTATGGCATTGATATGGGTTGGGGTGCTTCACTGGGCAGCCACTGGTCGCTCGATGGCGTAATCAGCTATGTGCGCGGTAAACGCGACGACATCAATGATAACCTCTACCGCATTGCACCGCTCAACGGCAGCGCGACGTTGTCCTACAATCGCGCCAACTGGTGGGTCGGCCTCGAAGGCGTGGCCTACGCCCGGCAGGATGACGTCTCGGAAACCAACGATGAAAGCGAGTCCGCCGGTTACGGACTGGCGAACCTGCGCGGTGGCATCGAACTAATGCGCGACCTGGCAATCAACGTGGGCGTCGAGAACATCTTCGACAAGCAATACCAGAACCACCTGTCCGGCATCAACCGGGTAGCAGACTCGGATGTTCCCGTTGGCGAACGGGTACCCGGACCCGGGCGCAATTTCTACGCCACCCTGCAATATCGCTTCAACTAGCCAGGTCGATGCAAGTGACTACGGTACGCATGAAGCTGTTGTCTGTGCGGCATACCGTACCGGTACTTGCGTTCTGTGCTGCCACGCTGCCAATGCAGCTGGCAGCCGCCACAGACGCGGTCGAGAAGGCGCTGTCCCAAAGCGAGGACAACATCCACAGTGAACAGCGTACGCAAAGACACATCGACCAGCTCAGTGAAGAAACGCAAACCCTGCTCGGCGAATACCAGGCACTGAGTCGGGAACTCGATAGCCTGACCGTCTACAACGACCAGATGCAGAGACTGGTCGACTCCCAGGAAGAGGAAAAGCGGCTGATCGCACGACAGATAGCGGACATCGATCTCACCCGGGAGCAGATCGTACCCCTGATGTTACGCATGATCGACCAGCTGGAGACGTTTATAAGCAGCGATCGTCCCTTTCTGCTCGCCGAACGCAGTCGCCGCGTACAACAGTTAACCGATCTCATGGATCGTTCGGACGTAACGCTGGCGGAAAAATACCGACGCATTCTGGAAGCCTACCAGATCGAGCTCGATTACAGCCGCACCCTGGAAGCCAGCCAGGAAGAACTGCAGGTCGATGGCGTGCTGCGTACCGTCGATGTCCTCAGGGTCGGTCGCACCGGTTTGTACTACCAGACGCTTGACCGGCAGGCCGCGGCCTACTGGGACAACCGGCAAAAGACATGGATTCCGGCCGATGGCGCCCAGCGGCGGGCCATACAGCGAGGCCTGCGCATCGCCAGTCAGCAACTGGCGCCGGAACTGCTCGAGCTGCCAGTCGCTGCTGCCGGTGATGGCGATGAATAGGCTGAAAATCGCGCTGTTCCTGCTGCTGGCCATTGTTGGCACGGGCGCCAGTGCCGAGCATCCCAGCAGTCTGGATCACCTGCTGCGCCAGGTAGAGGACGCGCACCAACAGGATGCGCTCACTCGCAAGAAACGAGAGCAGCGCTTCCTCTCAGCAAACGAGAATCAAAAGGCCCTTCTGCAGGCACTGCGGGCCGAGGTTGCCGCGCAACGCGAGCGCGGAGAGCAACTCAGGCAACAGCATGCGGACAACGAACAGGCGCTGCAGACACTGCAGGAAGAGCTGAACGCCCGCTCCGGCAACCTCGGCGAACTGTTTGGGACGGTCAGGCACAGCGCCGGAGATCTGCAGGCACTGCTACGTGATTCACTCGTAAGCGCACAATACCCGGAGCGTGCGGAGTGGCTCGATATCCTGGCAAAAAGCAAGCAGCTACCCAGCATCACCGAGCTGGAACGTTTCTGGCTGCTGCTGCAACAGGAGATCGATCAGTCAGGACAGGTGAGCCGCTTCACTGCACAAGTCACCGATACCGACGGCGTCACGACGCCGCGTGAAGTCATTCGTATCAGCGTGTTTACAGCGATTGCGAATGGGCAGTACCTGCATTTCCGGCCTGACAAGAATCGCTTTACCATGCTATCAAGGCAACCCGGGGGACAGCTGCAAAAGCTGGCATCGTCCTTCGCCAACCAGACTGGCGGCTATGCGCCGATGATTATTGACCCGACGCGTGGCGGCCTGCTCAGCATGCTGACAAAAACCCCTACCCTGCCCGAACGGGTTCAGCAAGGCGGTGTGATCGGCTACATCATCCTCGCCATCGGCGCGTTCGGACTACTGCTGGTGCTACTGCGTCTCACCGCTCTCGGACGCGTGGCCGGTCGCATGAAAAGACAACTGGCCGACCCCGGGAAAGCCCGTGATAACAACCCGCTCGGGCGAGTGCTGCTGGCAGCCGGGGATACCGGGGATCGTGACATCGATGCCATTGAGTTATTGCTGGATGAAGCCATATTGAGAGAGACACCGGCATTGCAGCGCGGGCTCGGGCTGTTGAAACTGCTGGCAGCCGTCGCACCGCTACTGGGACTACTGGGCACTGTCACCGGTATGATTCTGACGTTCCAGTCGATCACCCTGTTTGGCACCGGCGACCCGAAACTCATGGCCGGCGGCATCTCCCAGGCCCTTGTCACCACGGTGCTGGGTTTGATCGTCGCCATACCGCTGCTATTCTCGCACACCCTGCTGGCAAGCCGCAGCCGTACGCTCATACAGATTCTCGACGAGCAGTCGGCCGGGCTCATCGCGCGCCAGGTCTGCCATCGTGATTGATCTGATACTCTGGCAAATTGAAGATGTGCGCGGTTTTCTGCACGCGGGCGGGCCGGTACTGTGGGCGATACTGGTCCTCGCGGCACTCATCGGCTTCCTGGTTGCTGAACGCTACTGGTTCCTCCTCGGCATCTTCCCGCAGCGCGTGCGCAGTTACCAGGAAACATGGCAGTCTTTGCGTCAGCGCGATGAGAACCTTGCCAGACCGATACGCAGTGCACTGATTTCACAGGCGCGCATCGAGCTGGGACAGTGGTTACCCTTTCTGAAAACACTGGTTGCCTTGTGTCCGTTGCTGGGCCTGCTCGGCACAGTCACCGGCATGATCGAGGTCTTTGATGTCGTCACCGTATCGGGCACCGGCAATGTCAGGGCCATGGCCTCGGGTATTTCCCGGGCCACCCTGCCGACCATGGCCGGCATGGTAGTCGCCCTCCCCGGCCTGTATTTTTGCCTGCAACTTGAACAGCGTGTCGCTGTGTCGGTCGAGCGGCTCGCCGACCGTCTGCGTTTCCGGCAGGTTGCCTCATGAGAAGACGCCGACACACCGACCATGGCAATGAGGAGACCGAACTCAACCTCACGCCGATGCTGGATATCGTGTTTATCATGCTGATTTTCTTCGTGGTGACGACATCCTTCGTCAAGGAATCCGGTATCGAGGTGAACCGGCCAACCGCGCAAACGGCTGAACGGCGCGATCACGGCAACATATTGATTGCCATTACCCCGAACGGGGAAATCTGGATCGATAAACGTGCCGTCGATATCCGCGCGGTCCGTGCCGTGGTGGAACGCCTGGTTGCGGAAAATCCCGAAGGAGGCGTCATCATCCAGGGAGACCGTGAGGCGCAGATCGGCTTGCTGGTAAAGGTCATGGACCAGGTACGCAAGGCAGGAGTTGTCAACGTGTCGATTGCGGCGACAACAGGCCAGTGATGTCGGGACTGCGCTATCCCCTTTCCGCGCTGGCGGGGGCGACTGTGGCAATCATCATGCTGTGGATGATGCAACTGCTGGTTACCTCGCCATCACAAAGACTGCCGACGGTCGAATCAACACGCCTGATCGACTTTGTACGGCTCAAGCGTGATGAGCAAGTACAACTCAAGGAGCGTCTGCCACCACCACCGCCGGAAAGAACCGCGCCCCCCCCGCGGCCGCAACTCGACCTGCACAGTGCACCACAGCCAGCCCTGCCACAACTGGATATGGCCATGAACCTCGATATTCCATTGAGCTTTGGTGAGGGTCCTACTCTCGGGCCGCTGGCTGCCGCTCAATTGGACAGTGGCTTCATTCCCCTCTCCCGTCATCCACCTGAATATCCCTACAAGGCCGCCCGACGCGGCATCGAGGGATGGGTTCGGGTTGCATTCGATGTTACCGAGTCGGGCGATGTTGAAAATGTCGAAGTCATTGAATCGGATCCGCCCGGGGTCTTTGATATCGCTGCAAGCCGTGCGGTGAGCCGCTGGCGTTTCAAGCCCCGCATCATCGATGGCCAGGCAGTGCCAGGCAAAGCCTCGCAGGTCGTCGAGTTCAAACTCGACAAGTAGACATGAGCACTGTTGCAGCCCGCAGTCCGAAGTCACCCCGTCCCGGCCGTGGATGCATCCCGGCAGTGCTGCTGGTACTCACGCTGATGGCATTATCACTGCCGGCACATGCGGCCGCTGGCAAGTCGCTTTCACCCTATACCTACAAGACGCTCACCAGCATCCAGCAGCAAATGGATCAGGGCAAGGACAGTGCGGCCCTTGCGGCGCTGCAAAAACTGCTCGGGGAATCCGGGCAGTCGGCTTACGAACAGGCCGTTGCGCAGCAAATGCTCGGGTATGTACAGATAGACCGCGGTGCCTATGCTGCGGCAGTGAAAGCCTTCGAGCGCAGCCTCGCGCTGCAGCAGCTGCCGGAAACGACAGAACAAAACCTGCGCTACAACCTTGGACAACTCTACCTGGAGCAGGACCAGCCGGACCAGGCCATCGCCATCCTTGACGTGTGGTTCGACAAGGAATCCAGTCCCACTGCAGAGGCGCATGTTCTGCTTGCACAGGCCCTGGCACAGAAAAAACAGTACCGTAAGGCTATCCCGCAGTTACAGAAGGCAAACAGCCTGTCCGGGGTGCCACATGCAGAGTGGTATGAAGCATTGCTGGCCATGCACTATGAACTGCAGTCCTACCGGAGCTGCGTGCCACTATTGAAAAAGATGATCCGCCTGTTTCCACAACAGGGCCGATACTGGCAGCAACTGGCGGGGGTTTACATGGCGTTGAATGATCGTGATGCCGCCCTTGCCGCACTGGAACTCGCCTTCAGGAACGGTGTTTTGAGCAGCGAACAGTCACTGCTGCAACTGGCACAACTCTACCTGGCCAGCGGCGTGCCCTACAAGGCAGCCCGTTTGCTTGAACAACAGCTGCAGAGCGGCGCGATCAGCAACACGGCACAACACCGTGAATTGCTCGCATACGCATGGAGTAACGCACGGGAACGCACACAGGCCATTAACGCACTTGAGCGCGCACTACAGGAAAACGCTACACCCGAACTGCGGCTGAGACTGGCACAGTGGTATGTCGAGACCGGGAAATGGCGTGACGTGACTAAAGTGCTCACCCCCCTTAACGGCATAGCAAACGACCGCATCACCTCGCAGGCCCGGCTGTTACTGGGAATGGCCTATTTCGAGCTGGGTAATACTGATGCTGCCCGTGCTGCGTTTACACTGGCCCGGGAATTTCCGAAAACCCGCTCGTCCGCACAGCAGTGGCTGGACTTTATCGAGTCGTTATCCGTCAATACTGTCTAGCGCGAATGGTGCTTACTGAAGCAGCGTCGTCTGTATAAACATACAACTGGCCACGGAAGCACACGGAAAAACACGGAAGAATAAATTGTCTTGCCAGAATAATTCCGTGTCCTTCCGTGTGCTTCCGTGTGCTTCCGTGTGCTTCCGTGGCAGCGTTGTATAAAATAATAGTCATTCCTGTCCAGCCCGCTTTCAGTCGCAAACAAAAAAGGCCGGTGATTGCACCGGCCTTGATTGCACACACTGACTGAATTTACTCTTCTTCGTCAGCCTGCGTGGGAGCGAGATCACCGAACCATTTCACGGCAAGCACATCCATCAAGGCTGTCTCGGTGATTCGCTCGAGGAAGTTCTCGGTCCAGTTAATGAACAGCGGATCATCACCCGATACAGCAACACCGATCGGTTCATAGGTTAATAACGACACGACGGTGACGAAGCCCGCATCCGGGTTGTTCTTGATCGTGGCCAGACACACGGGAAGGTCAGTCAACATACCACTGACTTTGTCGGCGGTTACCAGTTCGGCACCTTCCTGGCTGTTCGTGACCGGTTTTACGATCACGTTTGGCATCAGGGTGCGGACAAATTTTTCACTGGTGGAATCCTTGAGCACAGCGAAGCTGACATCCTTGGCATTCAGCTCCGTTGCTTCTTCGGCCTTGGCCAGAGTCTCTTCCTTGGTGACGACGCATTTGCCGGACGTCAGGTACGGACCAACGAAGGCTACGTCCATATTACGGGAAGGATTGATGGTCATATTGGAGAGCACGACATCGACCTTGCCGCTGCGCAGCGCCGGGATCAGGTCCTTGAATGGCATCACCTTGATGACCAGTTTCGCTTCCATGGCATTGGCCATCAATCTGGCCAGGTCGATATCCAGACCCGCCAGGGTCCCGTCAGGCTGCTTGAATGTCATCGGGTCCATATTTGCAGATGTGCCCAGTACCAGCTCACCACTCTTCTGAACGCGCGTCATGACGGGCGTGCCATCCGCTGCCACTGCAGCCGTGCTGCTGACAGCAAGAATCAGCAGGGAAAAAAGTACACCGTAACGACGAAATAATTGTTTCATGATGTTGTCCTTGGTTTTGTTAATAAATAGATAGGGTGTAGCACTCGCAAAAAACAGGTCACATCACCGGCATTACCTGCAGTGACTAATAGAGACTGCACGTGAGCCGTGGCTGACCCGTTTCCATGGAGGGCAGATTTAAACACATTCTATCCACCTGCGGAAGCCGCAGGCGAAGAATCCAGAGCACGAGGAGCCCGAAACGGCAGCACGTTTACAACCACCGGCTTAAGCCGGTGGCTTCGGGTTACGGCAGAAAGCCGGATCGATCGGCCCTCCGGCCGATTAAACCCCCTCTCCCACAGGGAGAGAGTTGGGGAGAGCGAAGCGAGGGGCCGGGGATAAAATACAGGCAATAACCTGATTTAATATCCCCTCTTCC
>Ga0316191_10001511_pt1 | contig 16449 bp, 10 predicted proteins | sample Eddworburr2cm_MG_FD_204928 | JGI IMG/M metagenome (GOLD analysis project Ga0316191, IMG submission 204928) | Coastal sediment microbial communities from Maine, United States - Eddy worm burrow 2 cm | ecosystem: Environmental > Aquatic > Marine > Coastal > Sediment | place: USA: Maine...
CGCATTGGAGATCAATCTGTCCAACGGTGTTGCGCTGGTCTCGCAGGTGACGCCGCCGATGCTGATGGTTACGGACGTCTCTGAATCCTGCTGCCTTATTACGTTGTGGCGGACGGCCGTGCGGACGCGCTCGGCCACAGAGAGTGCGCCCTCTCTTGCCGTGTGCGGCAGCAGCATGATGAACTCTTCACCGCCAAAGCGCGCCATCGTGTCCGTATCCCGCAGCTCCGCTGCCATGACTTTGGTGAGTTGAACGAGCGCCCGATCGCCCATGATGTGGCCGTACAAATCGTTCACCTGCTTGAAGTGATCAACATCCACGAGCAGCAGGCTGGTGGGATAGCAGTAGCGCTGAGCCAGCGCCAGCTGCTGCTCGGCGACCTCCATGAATCTGCGCCGATTCATGGTTTCGGTGAGGGGGTCGGTTTCGGACAGCTGCTTCAGCCGCTCGTTGGACGCTTGAAGCCGGTTGTTCAGTGTTTCCCTGCCGTAGCTGGCGATCGGCGCGATCAGGCTGGGCGCGATGACGGCGATCGCGCTGGCCAGCGGCCAGTGAGCCGAGGCTTCAGGCCCCATCGCCGCGTACAGGCACAGGTTTGTGATCGCCACGGATGCCGCAATAGAACACAGGGTTATGACGAAGACCCGCTTCAGGATCGCCTGATGTGTCGCATCCATGCTTTTCCGTGCGCCCGACCTTCTTCGCAGCCTGCAAGTCTAAAGCGCGGCAAGTCGGAAAAACGTGCGTCAGTTCAGGTATTTATCTGTTACGGCCCCTTCGCTTGCAGAGCTCACCAGCGCGGCGTATTTGGCAAGAATGCCTCTGGTTGCATAGGGTGCCGGAGGCTGCCATCGGCTGCGACGTGACGCGAGCTCGTCATCGGTCAGGTGAGCGATGATTTCCCTCTTCTCGGCATCCACTGTGATCTGATCGCCATCTTCCAGAAGCGCGATGGGCCCGCCGTCGAAAGCCTCCGGTGTGATGTGCCCGATCACGAAGCCATGGGAGCCGCCCGAAAAGCGTCCGTCGGTGATTAGCGCCACGTCCTGGGACAGGCCCCGGCCATTGAGGGCGCTGGTGGGCGAGAGCATTTCCCGCATACCCGGCCCACCCTTGGGGCCTTCGTAGCGCACGACCACCACGTCGCCTTTGACTACGTCACCTGCCATTATTGCCGTCATAGCTGCTTCTTCTCCGTGGAAGCAGCGCGCCGGGCCGGTAAATTGTAGGCCCTCGTGGCCGGTAATCTTGGCCACCGCACCGGTGGGTGCCAAGTTTCCGTACAGGATCACGAGGTGGGAGTCCTTTTTAATGGGGTTGCCCAAGGGCCTGATGATCTTTTGTTCTGCCGGGTAGGGGGCAACGTCGGCAAGGTTCTCCGCGAGCGTCCTGCCGGTTACTGTCAGGCAGTCGCCGTGCAGCATGCCCTCCTGCAGCAGTGTCTTCATGAGCGGCTGGATGCCACCGATGGCGATCAGCTCGCTCATTGCGAACTGACCTGCAGGCCGCATGTCGGCGAGCACCGGCACCCGCTCGCCGATACGCGTGAAATCATCAATAGTCAGAGGAACCTCTGCGGCGTGAGCGATTGCCAGCAGGTGCAGCACCGCGTTGGTGGATCCTTCCAGAGCGATGACCGTTGCTATGGCGTTCTCGAATGCCTCGCGGCAGAGAATGTCGCTGGGTTTGATGCCGCGGTCGATCAGATGGGATACGGCGGCGCCCGCGTTGTAACTGTCCAGTCGCTTCTGCTGCGAGACAGCCTCCTGAGCGGAGCTGTTGGGCAGAGACAATCCCAGCGCTTCGATGGCGCTGGCCATAGTGTTGGCCGTGTACATACCGCCGCACGATCCCGGCCCCGGAATCGCCGTAGCTTCCACCTCTTTGAGCTCGATGTCTGATACGCTTCCGGCCGCGTAGCCGCCCACCGCCTCGAACACCGAGACGATGTCGCGCCGATCTTTCCCAAGCTGAATCGTGCCGCCGTATACAAACACGCTTGGCCGATCTAGCCGGGCCATGGCCATGGCGCAGGCGGGCATGTTCTTGTCACATCCACCTATCGCGACGAAGCCATCGAAACCCTGAGCCGCGACGACCGTTTCGATTGAATCTGCGATGACTTCCCGGGATACCAGTGAGTAGCGCATGCCCGGCGTGCCCATCGAAATGCCATCAGATACGGTGATGGTGTTGAATACCACGCTCTTGGCGCCGGATTCGTCGGCACCCATTGCGGCGGCGTCTGCGAGCTCGTTGATGTGCATGTTGCATGGCGTCACCATGCTCCAAGTGGACGCTATGCCGATCTGCGGCTTTGCAAAGTCCTCTTCCTTGAAGCCCGTCGGGTACAGCATGGCCCTGCTCGGAGCCTGCTGAACCCCGTCCACCACAATTGACGAGTACGGTCTTTTGTCAGTCATCGCTTGGTTCCAGTTTCTTGATCATGACTTTCGAATTGCGCTGGTAGTTATACATGCCTTGCCTGGGAGCGGGAAGGTCATCGGTACCCGCGTCGGTAAACCCCTGTTCGAGAAACCAGTCCCGGGTTTGAGTGGTGAGCAGAAACAGCGTATCTATGCCAGCGTTTCGAGCGCGCTGTTCTGCCGCGTTCAGCAGCTCTACCCCGATCCCCGGCTTGCTGGAGATTTTCCGATAAGCGTCGTTAACGGCGACGCAGGCGATTTCGGCAGCTGCATCGAAAGGATATAGCGCGCAGCAGCCGACCACGATGCCGTCTAGTTCTGCAACCAGGAAGTTGTCTATCTCCTGTTCCAGCCGATCCCTGTCGCGTCTTACCAGAACCCCGGCTTCCTCCAGGGGTCTGATCACTTCTACTATACCGGCCACGTCCTCGAGTCGAGCAGGCCTGGTCAGCTGGGAGCGGAATTCGCTTACCTGAGTGCCGTGTCCCCGCGCTGTGAAAAGCTCCTGCAGCAGCGCGCCGTCTTCGACGAAGCTCACCAGGTGGCCTCTGGGCAGGCCGCCACGGCTGGCCCGCAGCATGGCCCGCAGCTGGTAAGCGTTGGCGGGCTGTGTCCGGTCCAACAGCTCGTCGAGTTGCGCCGGCGTGAGGTTGGTTCGATTGCGTCCGGTCTCGTCCTGTATGTAGCCGTGCTCGTCGAACATGACCAGCTTGTCGGCCTCAAGGGCCAGCGCCACATCTGCGGCGAGCTCGTCTGAGGCCAGGTTGAAGGCCTGGCCGGATGGTGAGTAACCCACCGGAGAAAGCAGCACCAGGGCCCGGCTGTCCAGAGCGGCGCGAATTCGGTTCGCATGCACGTTGCGCACCTGGCCAGTGAACAGGTGATCAACCCCTTCGACCACGCCGACCGGCTGGGCAACGATGAAATTGCCGGTAATCGTGGCGATATCCGCGTTGCGCAGCGGGCTTGTCGGAAGTCCTGTAGAAAAGAACGCTTCCAGCTTGGCGCGCAGCTGTCCGTATACGCCGAGGACCGTGCTGAGGCTGTCTCTGTCCGTTATGCGTCGGTGTCCGTGAAATTGGCAGCTCGGCAGCGCCCGATCAATCTGCGGCCTTGCGCCGTGGACCAGCACCAGGCGGACGCCCAGCACGTGGAGCAGCGCCAGGTCGTGGACGATGTTCGCGAGATTTCCATGGTCCATTGCCTCCCCGCCAAGCAGCACGACGAACGTGCGGTTGCGATGAGCGCTGATATAGGGCGTCGAGGCACGAAACCACTGGGCGTAGCCGCCGGTATCCACGTGGATTTTTCCTTTCTTTGCTGCTTGTCTCTTTCTCTTGGTTTGCTGCCGCCAGCCATGCCTAAATGCTGTAGAGCCAGGCCCGGAGCAGCGAGGCCGAATTCTACACCAGAGATCTGACAGATTGCCTGCGGGAAACAAGTGTGATCTCTGTCATGTTTCCGTGATGGCCTCGGTTGCAAAACGTCGGCCCTTGCCGTTAACTGACGGCCTGAAGTTCGCAATAGTCGGCTAAATCAGGGACTTACGTGGCCACACCTGTCACCAGAGAAACGTCCGGAAAGGATTCCGAGCCGGTTCAGGCCGAGCCGGTTCAGGCCGAGCCGGTTCAGGCCGAGCCCGTTCAGGCCGAGCCCGTTCAGGCCGAGCCCGTTCAGGCCGATTCCAATAATGTCACGCGACATCCCGCAGCCGCGCCCGCTGTTGAGCAGGCGCCTTCGCCGGAGGGCGCCGAACACAAACCTCTCGCCGAGCGACTCCATGGCGCTGAAAAGCTCATCGACCTACCCGCTGCCCTGGACGATCTGGTTCGCGAAGGCTTCGTCAGCCAGCGCCAGGCGGAAGACATCCTTATTGCACCGCGCACCAAGAAAGAGCTGACTCAGCACCCGCTGGAGATCATTGCCGAGCGGGAGTACGAGAACCGCAACAAGCCAGGCCACAAGCTGGATCTTGAAACCCTGACCCTCTGGCTGTGCGAGAAGAGCGGACAGCCGTATCTGCGCATTGATCCCCTGAAGATCAACGTGAACGCGGTGACAGAGGTCATGTCCTATGCCTTTGCCCAGCGGCACAACATTCTGGCGGTGGAGGTCAACGATGACGAGGTAGTCATAGCCAGCGGCCAGCCTTTCATGTACCAGTGGGAGGGTATGCTCACCCAGACGTTGCGGGGCCGCCGGATACGCCGGGTGGTGACGAGCCCTAACGATCTCAGTCGTTACATGCTCGAGTTTTACACCATGTCCCGGGCGGTCTCAAAAGCTCAGGACGCCGGGCTGGAAATCAGCTCCATCGCCAACTTCGAGCAGCTGCTGGAGCTGGGGCAGCTCAAGTCGCCGGAGGCCAACGATGCGCACGTGGTCAACATCGTCGACTGGCTGCTCCAGTACGCTTTCGATCAGCGCGCGAGCGATATACATATCGAACCGCGCAGAGACATGGGTCTCATCCGCTTTCGTATCGATGGCGTGTTGCATCACGTCTACGAGCTGCCCAGCGCCGTGAATGCTGCTGTCACCAGCCGCTTGAAAATTCTCGGTCGTATGGACGTGGCGGAGAAACGCCGGCCCCAGGACGGCCGGGTGAAGACCAAGAGCCAGGATGGCGACGAGATCGAGCTGCGACTTTCTACGCTACCCACGGCCTTCGGTGAGAAGATGGTACTGCGGATCTTCGACCCAGATGTCCTGCTGAGAAGCTTCAAGGAGCTGGGCCTGGTGGGCAAAGACTTCGAACGCTGGCAGCACATGACCCACTCACCCAATGGTATCGTCCTGGTTACTGGACCCACGGGCTCGGGCAAAACCACCACTCTCTATTCAACGTTGAAGCAGCTTGCGACCTCCGAGGTAAATGTCTGCACCATAGAAGATCCCATCGAAATGGTCGAACCGACCTTCAACCAGATGCAGGTTCAGCACAACATTGCGGTCAGCTTTGCTTCCGGCGTCCGGGCGCTTCTCCGGCAGGACCCGGACATCATCATGATTGGTGAGATTCGCGACCTGGAAACCGCCAACATGGCTATTCAGGCGGCGCTCACCGGGCACCTGGTGATTTCCACTTTGCACACCAACGACGCCCCGTCGGCCATAACGCGGCTTCTGGATCTTGGCGTGCCCGCTTACATGATCAAGGCTACGGTGCTGGGGATCATGGCGCAGCGGCTCGTAAGAACCCTTTGCCCGCACTGTAAAGTGGAAGAGGCTGTAGATCGGGAGGCCTGGGACCTGCTGATGCGACCCTTCCGGGCAAAACCACCGCAACGCTTTTTTGCGCCCCACGGCTGCCTGGAATGTCGGGATACTGGATACCTGGGACGCATGGGCATCTACGAGCTGTTGCCGCTCACGGATAACGTGAAATCGCTGATCAAAAACGATTCGGAAATAGACGACATTCGGGCGGTCGGCCTCAAGGAAGGCATGCGCACCCTGCGTCTGTCCGGCGCGCAAAAGGTTGGCGCCGGTCATACCACCATCTCGGAAGTTTTGCGCGTGGCACCCATTATTCAGGACTGATCCCTAGCGGCCCTTTTTGCCTGGGATTTAGTCACCCGGCTACAGGTTGCATGCCGAAATACTCCGGCACTCTGTATCGCTCTTTTTTCATCGAACTTATGGCGGTGCGCCTTGGAATCTGTCCGCGGCCGTGATGGCTGCCGACTCTGCTTTTTTGGCGAACGACATTCGCCGACCTCAATTGAGGACAGGGCGGTTATACTTGGTGTGTTTGCAGGAGGGGGCAGATTGACCGCTGATTTCTCGCTGCCGGAGGCGTTCGCTGCTAGCGTCGGTCCGCAGCTCGAACGGCTCCAGGCGATGCTTGGTGAGCCTCTCGATGCGGAGGCCCGTTACGTATGTGCGTTGAGCGAGTTCGTCGCGAATACGGCAACGCGAGAGTCTGAGTGGCTGCTCGCCAGCCGCAGGCGCGAACTGTTCAGTGGGCCGCCGGAGCAGGACGATATTTTCTCAGAGCTGCAGCCGGACCTGTCTTCGATTGACGGCATGGATGATCTGCAGCGGCTGCTGCGCCGTGCTCGGAATCGCCTTCAGCTTTGGATCATCTGGCGTCATCTTGCGTACCGTGCGCCGCTGGAAGAAACTGTCGCCGCGCTGTCTCTCATGGCGGACACGCTGATTCAGTCCACCCTGGATGTTCTTTACGAGTGGCAGTGCGCGCGTGAAGGCGTTCCTCTGGGTGAGGACGGCGGAACGCCCCAGCAGCTCGTTGTCCTGGCTTTGGGAAAGCTTGGCGCGCGCGAGTTGAACCTGTCGTCGGACGTTGATCTCATCTTCGTGTATCCCGAGGCCGGCAAGACCGGTACGGGCCTCACTAACCAGCAGTTCTTTGTTCGACTTGGCCAGCAGCTCATACAGGCGCTGGATCAGATCACCGCCGATGGCTTCGCCTTCCGGGTTGATATGCGGCTGCGGCCTTTTGGCGCCAGCGGTCCGCTGGCCATGCATTTCGATGCCATGGAAGACTATCTGGTTACTCAAGGTCGCGACTGGGAGCGCTACGCTTTCATCAAGGCCCGACCCTGTGCCGGGGACGTCGCTGCCGGACATCGTCTGCTGCAGGACCTACGGCCTTTCATCTACCGTCGCTATCTTGATTTCGGCGCTATCGACGCGTTGCGGGGAATGAAGGCACGGCTCATGGCGGAGCGGCACGATCCGGACGATCTGAAGCTGGGGCCTGGCGGCATTCGCGACGTCGAATTCATCGTGCAGGTCCAACAGCTGATCTGGGGCGGCAGGCAGGCGGAACTGCAGGATCCCCGGCTGCTCGACGTGCTGCCCAGGCTGGTTACCCATGGTCACGTTGATCATCGGGAAGCGGAGTTGCTGTTGGAAGGCTACCGCTTTCTGCGAAATGCGGAGCACAGCGTTCAGGCAGAGGCGGATCGGCAGACGCAGATTCTTCCCGCTCAGGCCGAATCCCGGACGCGTCTTGGTCTCGCGATGGGATACTCCGATTACCCGGATTTCGAAGCGGTTCTGGATCGGCACCGGCAGAACATCGCACAGGTTTTTGCCGGGCTTATAGGCTCGCCGGAAACGAAGGACAGCGAAGGCAATCGCGTCTGGCTGAATATCAGCGATCTGGAAGGGCTGCGAGCGTTTGGTTTCGCTGACCCGGTTGTTGCAGCGGAGCAGCTGCGAAACCTGGTGCAAGCTCGCGATCGCCCTTCCGTGGCGGCAGAAGGCCGGGACCGGCTGGATCGGCTGATGCCCGCGCTGCTCGATCAGGTAAGCCTGACGCCGCACCCGGGGCTCGCTCTGGAACGTGTTGCGCCGGTGCTCAAGTCGGTGCTGCGTCGATCCGCTTACATGGCCCTGCTGCACGAGAATCCAGGAGCGCTAGCCCATTTCGTAGAGCTCGCGGCCAGGAGCCGATGGCTGGCGGAAGCTCTTGCCCGGCACCCGGCTTTTCTGGACGCCTTGCTCGACCAGCGTCACCTCAGCGCACTGCCCGATCGGCAATCGCTGGCCAGAGAGCTGAGAGCGAGCATCCGCCTTGCGGAGCCCGAAGGTCAGGAAAGGGTCCTGGACGCGCTTCGGGAATTCAAAGAGCATCATGTATTCAACGTGGCCCTCGCCGAAGTTCGGGGCACCTTGCCCCTCATGAAAGCCAGCGACTATCTGACCTTCCTTGCGGAGGCTGTGCTGGGCGAAACGCTGGACCTCACATGGCGCGAAAATGCCGAGCGCTTTCCCCAGTTCGCCGAGCCCAGACCGTTCGTCATCGTGGGTTATGGAAAACTTGGTGGCATCGAGCTCGGCCCCGGCTCTGATCTCGATTTGGTCTTTATCCACGATCTTCCGGTTGAGGGTGCGCAATTTCTGCATCGCCTGGTCCGCCGGTTGCTGCACGTCCTCACAGTACCCACCTATCTAGGCACGCTTTATGAAGTGGACATGCGTCTGCGCCCCTCGGGCAACGCGGGAACCATGGTTTCCAGTCTTGAGGCGTTCCACGAGTACCAGGCTAAAGAAGCCTGGGTCTGGGAGCATCAAGCCCTTGTTCGGGCAAGGCCAGTCGCGGGAGATCCCGAGCTCTCTGAGCGATTCAATGCTCTGCGCCTGGCGGTGTTGTGTCAGCCCAGAGATCATCGAGAGCTCGCGACGGAGGTGCTGAAGATGCGTCGGCGCCTCGCACAGCACCATGGCGATGAAGGCGACCTGAAACAGGGTAGCGGCGGTATCGTCGATATTGAATTTATGGTGCAATATCTCGTTTTGGCTCAGGCGCACAGGCACCCTGAGCTTGCCGTTTATACGGACAACGTGCGAATTCTCGAAACCGCAGAGCAGCTCGACCTGTTGCCGGCTCAGATGGCGAAAAGCCTGCGGGAAGCCTACCTGGCCCTGCGCGCGGAATGGCATCGCAGCGTTCTGGATCTTCCGGATACCGAGCGCGCAACGGGCGTGCTGGAGCGCCATCGGCGGCAAGTGCAGGAAGCCTGGGACTGGGTGTTTGCTCAGCCTATGAGTCTGGATTGACAAGAAACCATTAGCGAGACGATGACCGAAACCGATGACTAGAAAAGATGACCGATAGTAATTTCGCGGATCGCGATGGCTGGATCTGGCAGAACGGTTCACTGATTCCCTGGCGGGATGCCAAGGTCCATGTGCTTACTCATACGCTGCACTACGGCGTTGGGGTTTTCGAGGGCGTGCGCGCGTACGATACGCCCCGGGGTCCGTGCATATTCCGACTCCAGGCGCATACCGACAGGCTGTTCAATTCGGCGCACATACTCGGCCTGAAGATTCCCTACAGCAAAGAAGAGGTGAACGAGGCGCAACGGGAAGTGTTCCGTGCCAACGAGCTGACCGAAGGGTACCTGCGGCCCATGGTCTACCTCGGCTCGGAAGCCATGGGGCTGCGGGCGCAGGGCCTGTCGGTCAATCTGTGCGTTGCCGCCTGGCCCTGGCCCAGCTATGTGGATGCAGAAGCCCTGGAGCACGGTATCCGCGTACGAACTTCTTCATATACCCGCCATCACGTCAACATCACCATGTGCAAGGCGAAGGCCAACGGTAACTACATCAACTCTATCCTCGCTCTGCATGAGGCTTTAGACAGCGGCTGCGACGAAGCCCTGTTGCTGGATAACGAGGGTTACGTAGCGGAAGGTACTGGAGAGAATATCTTCCTGGTCAAAAAAGGCGTGCTGCATACGCCGGAACTGACATCCTGTCTCGATGGCATAACCCGAGACACCATTTTTCAACTTGCCAGCGAGATGGGTCTGGAGATTCGAGAGCGCCGGATAACCCGGGATGAGGTGTATATTTCTGACGAAGCCTTCTTCACGGGGACCGCGGCAGAGGTGCTGCCAATCCGGGAGCTCGATGGCCGGGTCATCGGCGCCGGAGAGCGTGGGCCGATAACCCAGCGCTTTCAGGAGACGTATTTCGACCAGGTACGCGGCCAGCGCAAGGCTTTTCCCGAATGGCACACGCCGGTCAGCGATGCCGTCTGACCCCTGCCAGCGTTCCGCGGGAATCGGCCGCCTGAAGGCGTCAATTCGTGACGGCTGAATCTACCCGGTAATGGTCGGTTCCCGCGAAGGCGCGAGTTCCTGCTCCCGAAAGATTCTCATCGTCGCACCCGCCTGGGTTGGCGACATGGTCATGGCACACTGTCTGGTTCAGCTGCTGGGAAATGGCGATGCGCGCCTGCAGATCGACATGCTGTCCCCCCCAGCCACCGAACCGCTTGCCCGGCGCATGCCCGGGGTCGCCCGGTCCTGGCTGCTTGAGGTTGCTCACGGTGAGCTGGGATTGCGTAAACGTCTGACTCAGGGTCGACGTCTGGTGGATGAGGGCTACCACCAGGCCATCGTCCTGCCAAACAGCTTCAAGTCCGCGCTGGTACCTTTTTGGTCCCGAATTCCCATTCGTATCGGCTGGCTCGGCGAGTTACGGGTTGGGCTGCTCAACCGGTGGCGCCGGCTTGATGCCCAGCGCTACCCCTTGATGATCGAGCGTTTCATGGCGCTAGCGCTTCCAGAGTCGGAACTTTTACCGAAGCCGTATCCCACGCCCCGTCTGCTGGTGGACACTGCCAACCGGGACCGGCTGATACGAGCGCATCAACTTGTCACCAGCGGCGGTGTTCTCGCGCTCTGCCCAGGGGCAGAGTTTGGGCCGGCAAAACGCTGGCCGCCGGAGCATTACGCGACAGTAGCGCGGCATGCGGTAGACCAGGGTCGACAGGTCTGGCTGTTCGGCTCGACCGGCGACCGCGCGATCTGCGCGGAGATTGAATCACGGGCGCCCGCCGGTGTGGTAAATCTTGCTGGACGAACCGGGCTGCTGGATGCGGTTGACCTGTTGTCCTGTGCGGAGCACGTAGTCTGCAACGATTCAGGACTGATGCACGTTGCCGGCGCGCTGGACGTTCCGCTGACGGCCCTGTTTGGGTCAACTTCCCCTGATTTCACGCCGCCGCTGGGCCCGGGAGCCAGGGTCCTGAGGCTGGCACTTCCGTGCAGCCCGTGCTTCGAGCGTGAGTGTCCGCTGGGTCACCTGCACTGCCTGACCGAGCTCCGGCCCGAGCGCGTCATCGAGGCGCTGTGATGCGGGTGCTGCTGGTCAAGATGAGCTCCCTGGGGGACGTCGTGCACGCCCTTCCGGCGATCACCGATGCCGCCGCCCACGGGGTTCGTTTCGACTGGGTAGTAGAGGAAGCCTTTGCCGCGATCCCCCGTCTTCACCCGGCTGTTGATCGGGTTCTGCCCATCGGCTGGCGTCGCTGGCGCAGCAATCTGCCGCGCTATCACCGCGAGCTCAATGCCTTTCGCGCCCGCCTGAGAAACCGGCGATACGATCTGGTTCTGGATGCCCAGGGGCTGGTCAAAAGCGCGGCGGTCAGCGCGTTTGCGCGGGGCACCCGCAAAGTCGGGTTCTCCTGGTCTTCTGCCAGGGAGGCCGCGGCGACGCTTGTTTATGATCGGCGAATCCAGGTCGCTACAGGCCAGCATGCCATCGTCCGGCTGCGTCGACTGTTTGCGCTAGCGCTTGGCTACCCCGCGCCCGGTCTCGATGCCGAGCTGGATTACGGCATATCTCTTGGACGGTTGGGGTCGCCTGAAAGGTCGTCTGAAGGGTCGCCCGTAGGGATGTCCTCGGCCGATACCCCATTCTCGGGAACGGGGGCTGTGGGGTCTGGAAACGGCCCCTGCGTGCTCCTGCACGGAACCACTTGGGACAGCAAGCTCTGGCCGGTGGCATTCTGGCAATCCCTTGCGATTCGGGCTACTGGCGACGGCTTCTCGCTGGCGTTGCCAGCCGGTAGCGACCTGGAACTGGCCAGGAGTCGGGCGATCGCCGGGCGAGCTTCCGTGCGGGTTTGGGATCGCCTGCCGCTCGAGGCCCTCATCGAGGCGCTGAGTTCCGCCCGTCTCGTCATCGGCGTGGACTCTGGCCTCGCGCATCTGGCAGCGGCCTTGAAGATTCCCACGCTGGTCATATACGGCAGCACGAGCAGCGCCCGAACCGGCTGTCGGGGCGCCGTGGTAAAAAACCTCCAGGCTGAATTTCCGTGTGCGCCGTGCTTGAGCAGGTCCTGTACCTATCGTGGGGCGGCTGTTACCTGGCATGGGCAGGACGTTGTACCCGCCTGCTATTCGGCGCTGCCGCCGGAACGGGTCTGGCGTGAAGCGGGAGAGCTTCTGAATGCAGATCGCCTTCTGCATCTTTAAGTACTTTCCCTATGGGGGCATTCAGCGCGACCTGATGAAGCTCGCGCGGGAAAGTCTGGCCAGAGGCCATAAGGTCCGCGTCTACGCTGTGCATTGGAATGCGCCGCTGCCTGCAGAAACCGGAGAAGCCATCGAAGTGGTGAAAGTGCCCGTCAGAGCGCTTACCAACCATCGGCTCTACGAACGCTTTGCGGCCTGGGTGCGTGATCATCTGCGTCATCATCCGGTAGACGTCATAGTGGGAATGAACAAAATGCCCGGGCTCGACGTTTACTATGCTGGAGACTCCTGCTTCGAGGAGAAGGTGAGCAGCCAGCGCGGTGCCCTTTATCGGTTGCTGCCCAGATATCGCCACTTCGCCGCCTTCGAGCGGGCGGTATTCGACCCGTCGGTGAAAACCCGTGTCCTTACCATTTCAGATCAGCAGGTGCCCCAGTTCCGCAAGCATTACGGCACCCCTGAAGCGCGCTTTCATCCTCTGCCGCCCGGTATCGATACCGATCGCAGAGCCCCCGACAATGTGGCCGACATCCGGCTTGCCTTTCGCCAGGAATTTCATCTGCGTGACGATGAGCGGCTGCTGCTCTTTGTGGGCTCCGGTTTCAGGAAGAAGGGATTGGATCGGGCGCTGCTGGCGTTGCGCGCCTTGCCTTCTGAGCTTTACTCATTGACGCGTCTTTTTGTTATCGGTCACGACAATGCACAGCCTTTCAGAAGGCTTGCTGAACGCCTGAACGTAGCCGACCGCGTAAGGTTTTTTCCGGGGCAGGACGACATCCCCCGTTTCCTGTTCTCCGCCGACGCCCTGGTGCTTCCCGCGTACGACGAGAACGCGGGGATGGTCATCATCGAGGCGATGATCGCGGGCCTGCCCGCGCTGGTTACCGGCAACTGTGGCTACGCGCATTTTCTGCGCGACGCACGTGCGGGTATCGTCTCCGAAGAGCCTTTCGATCAGCAGCGATTCAATGCGCAGCTGGTCGAACTGCTGACCTCCGCTGAACGCCCGCAGTGGCGTGCCAACGGCATCAAGCTGGCAGACGACCCTTCCCTCTATCAGCTTGCGGCACGCGCGGTGGATGTGATCGAGCTTGCGGCGGCCGAGCTGTGATCTGCCCTCGATTCTATTGCGCCTGCATTTGCGGTAAGCGGTGGCCTGGCGCCGATCTGATCAGGGAGGGTAGCGGTGCAGCATCACTTTCTGCGTGAGGAGCTCGCCGAAGCCTGGGGTGAGATTGGCCTCTTCGAGCGGGTGTGGGCATTGGAAGGGGAAGTGTTCCGCGACGTCGCCAACCGCCGTACGTTGCGTTTCGAGGTTGCCGGGCGCGCTTACTTTGCAAAGATTCACGACGGCCCCGGGTGGGGGGAGATCTTCAAGAACCTGCTGACGCTGCGCGCGCCGGTGTTGGGGGCGCGCAACGAGTACGACACCTGCCTTCATCTTGCCGCAAAAGGGGTTCGAGCCCCTACTGTAGCCGCGTTTGGTGAGCGTGGTCGTAACCCGGCCAGGCGCCAGTCGTTTGTAATCTGCGACGCGCTAGAAGGTTTCGAAAGTCTTGAGGATGTCACCGAAGCCTGGGAGGCCAGTCCTCCAGATCCAATCGTCAAGAGACAGCTGGTCATGGCGGTGGCGCGTTTTGCACGCGCCATGCACGCGGCTGGCGTGGTGCACCGGGATTTTTATATCTGCCACCTGCTGTTGAATCGCCGCGCTTTCGCTGAGGGAAAAGTGCAGCTGGCGGTGATCGATCTGCACCGAGCTCAGATTCATGCGGTCATACCCCGGCGCTGGCTACGCAGAGATCTGGCAGCTCTGTTGTTCTCCGTGCTTGATCTGCCCCTTTCCAGATCTGCCTGGCTGCGTTTCGTTCGCGTTTATCGCGATCGGCCGCTGCAGCAGGTGTTTGCGGACGAAGGCGGGTTCTGGCGAGGCGTTTACGTTCGGGCTCTGACCCTCTATCGCAAAGGGCTGGAAAAGGGGCTCGTTCAGGGGCGCTTTCAATCATGAGCGGAACGCCTGCCGAATCCGGGCTGCCGATGCTGACCCCTGACGAAATCGCTGCCAGCGGCCGGGAGGTACCGGCGCGATTTCTGCTCGCGCTGGAGGTTACATCGTGGACGGAACCGGCTCCGGAACTGGCCCTGCACACGTACGTAGTGCGCATCGCACAGATTCTCCGCCTGCTGCCGGGCCGACGGCTCGTGGCGCGAGTAGAAGTGGAAGGCAGGTCCTGTCTGCTGAAGCTGTTCCAGGGTAAGGGCAGCGATCGCTATCGGCGACGGGAGCTAAGAGGCTGTCGTGCTCTGGCGGCAGCCGGCGTCAGTACCCCGCGGATGCTGGCAGAGGTCGAAGACCCCGAAGGACCGGCGCGGGGCATACTTTTCGAAGTCGTCGAAGATGCGCGGCCAGTCGCCGATAACCAGCAGGATCAGGTAGTGGCCGCTGCTGCTGAGTTAGCCAGGCTTCATGCCTTCGGTGCCTGGCATGGCGATCTGCATCTCAACAATTTTTTGCATCAAGAAAATGCCGACGGCGGTCGCATTTACCTCGTTGATGGAGACGGAGTGCGGGGCGCCCGCCGGGGCGGGCACTCACTCGGCATCGGAGCCAGCATCAGAAACCTCGCGGTACTGTGCGCGCAACGGCCGCCGCTCCTGGATGGGCAGCTGCACGAAGTTTTCCATACTTATGCAGACGCCCGCGGCTGGGCTGCCTCCGGCCCGGAATATCAATCGTGCCTCGCCGCCTTGCGTGAGGCTACCCGCCGCCGACGTCGACGGCGGGTTCATACATATCTGAGAAAAACACAGCGCGCCTGTACCGAGTTTTACTGCCAGCGCGATCTGCGTCGTTACTTCGTCTGCCTCCGCGCGAGCAGGAATGATGCTTTCGAACGTTTCGCCAGCGAGCCGGAGCGATTCTTCGAAGGCGCCGAGATGCTGAAGGATGGTAACAGTGCGACCGTGGTCCGGACCCGTATTGGCGAGCGGGTCTGTATCGTCAAGCGCTACAACGTCAAAGGCTTCTGGCACGGCCTGCGCCGGATCTTCAAACCGCGCGCAAGGTTCCGCCTCGCCTGGTGTAACGGTCATCGATTGCACTTTCTGGGCATTCCCACGGCCCGGCCGCTGGCTCTGCTGGAGCGGCGGTTTGGCCCTCTACGCGGGGTTGCCTATCTCGTCATGGAAGATGTGGGGCAGGAGGATCTTTCAGATCAGGCCTCGAGCGACGGGCTAAGCGACCAGGAGGTCGCCGGGGTTATCTGCCTGTTCTGCGCTCTGAAAGCTGCCGGGCTGACTCACGGTGATACCAAGGCCAGCAATTTTCTGGTTTTCCAAGGTCGGGTGGCACTTGTTGATCTGGATGCCATGCATGAGGGAGTTGCCGGTCAGAGCAGGGACATCGAGCGTTTTCTGGCCAATTGGATGGATAAGCCGGAGCTGCGCGAGCGTTTTCGGCTTTGCTTCGTCGATGCAGGTCTGGCAGCGCCCGACTGAGGAAACCCTGCAGGTTGTCGGGCGAGGTTTTGCCGGCCGGCGGCTGCCGCTATAGTACGCGCTTTCCAGCAGGCTCCTCATCCAAGTGATCATCCTTGGCCTCTCTGGCGCACTGAATCATGACCCATCCGCTGCTCTTCTGGTGGACGGCGAGATTGTGGCCGCTGTTGAAGAGGAGCGCTTTACGCGAGAGAAGCACGCTCGCAATTGCATGCCCCTGGAATCAGCCCGTTTTTGTCTCAATCACGGTGGCATCAGCCCCCGCGATGTGGACGTGGTGGCGTTTCCCTATGCGCCCATCAGCCTGCGCAGCGCCGCGCGCTGGCACTACGCGCGGCGCTACTGGTATGCGCCGGATCGCTCCCTTGACGCGTTGCTCAACGGCAACCGCCGATTCCGACGCAACCGCAAAAGGGTGCTCGATGCCGGCAGAACCTTAGGCATCGACTGGAATCGAACGGAATTCGTGCCGGTGGAGCACCATCTGTCTCACGCGTCGAGCGCGTACCATCTCAGCGGCTTCTCTGAGAAAACGGCGATCATGGGCGTTGACGGTAAGGGCGAGTACGCGACGACCTTTTTCGGATATGGCGAGAACGGGCGAATCCACCGCATCAAGGAATTTTATGACCCCGATTCGCTGAGCGGCGTCTACGGCGCCATTACCGAGTACCTCGGCTTCGAGATGCTCGACGGCGAGTACAAGGTCATGGGGATGGCGCCTTATGGCGACGCGGATCGCTACGACCTGTCACGCCTGATCCGCCGCGTTGGCAAGGGC
>Ga0316191_10001513_pt1 | contig 16447 bp, 16 predicted proteins | sample Eddworburr2cm_MG_FD_204928 | JGI IMG/M metagenome (GOLD analysis project Ga0316191, IMG submission 204928) | Coastal sediment microbial communities from Maine, United States - Eddy worm burrow 2 cm | ecosystem: Environmental > Aquatic > Marine > Coastal > Sediment | place: USA: Maine...
TTGCCCAGACTGATCATGGCCGCTTGGACCTGGTCGAGCTTCTCGCAGGCATAGTCAGGACAAACGGCGCAATTTTCAACGCCGCGCTCCAGGGCGCAGGACCGCACCTGGCACCACGCGCAGAAACCTATTTTGGGTCGCACGTCCCGGCATCCGTGGCAGTTCACATTGGCCGGCTCGACTTCGATCTTGAACTGATCGAGCACCTTGGCGGCATGGGTCTGGCGCAGCTCATCACTGTCGTAGGCCGTCGCCCGGTAAACCTCACAAACGGAGCAATACAGGCCGCAATAAGCAATGTGCGGATCCTGAGCGGGCTGGTCAGCGAATTCCTGAGGCACAAATCACTTCCCCGTAGCTGGGACTATATTAACCCCAGTTTTAGCCGCTGCCCGACTGGCGGCCCGGCGAGCGCATCATGCAGCCGCGCTGACGACGATCTGCCGAGGCTCTGTTAGCTTAGCGCGCCTGTTGACGACAGCGGCCCAAATCCGCCTTTCAGGAGTACACGCAGCATGAAAACCCAGCGCATACCGGCCTTCAGTACCTGGCTGACTCTTCTTGCCCTTTTGGCCCTGGCAGGTGAGGCTATTGGCGGCGGCCACGGCCGCGCGCCCAGGCCGGAAGACATCCTCATGGACCCGGCCAAGCGCACGGACATTAGCGGCACCGTGCTGATCACCGGGGCCAACCGGGGCATCGGCCTGGAAATGGCCCGCAATTACGCCAAGCGCGGTTGGACCGTGATTGCCACGGCTCGCAAGCCTGAGAAGGCCGCCGACCTGAATGCCATTGCCGCCGAATACGACAACGTCGCCGTTGAGCAGGTCGATGTGCTGAATCAGGCCCAGGTCGATGCCCTGGCAGCCAAATACAAAGGCACGCCCATTGATGTGCTGCTCAATAACGCCGCCATTCTGGGCGCACCCGATGAACAAAAGTTCGGTGCCTATGACTTTGATCTGTTCCAGCGAGTGATGAACACCAACGTGGCAGGTCCCCTGCGTATGGCAGAAGCTTTCGTGGACAACGTGGCTGCCAGCGAGCAGAAAAAGATCGTTGCCATCACCAGCGTGCAGGGCTCTATCAGCCTGATCCGCAGCGACACAATCCAGTTCTACAATGCGAGCAAGTCAGCTCTGAACATGAGCATGCGCGCCGTGTCGGCAGCCGTGAAAAAGCAGGGCATCACCGTTGCCCTGATCTCACCGGGCGCCGTGAACACCGACATGATGCGCGAAGCCCTCGGGGGCTCAAATGTCCGCATGCGCTTGCTGACCCCGGCCGACAGCGCCGAGGCCGTGATCAATGTGATCGATCAGTACGGGCTGGATATGAGCGGCACCTTCATGGACCATCGGGGGACGGAGATTCCCTGGTAGCCGCGCCGAAGCGGGGCAGTAAAGACCCCGTCTGCGCCCGCCAGGCCTGGTACCGGGGATGTTCCCAGTACCGGGTTTCCTGGGTGGTGTCCACCCGCCGTGCCTCGGCAATCATCAGCACGATGATGTAGCCCGGTGCAATCGTGACGGCCAGCGCTTCGCCCAGGGTGCCGATACACGACAATCCCGCGACGACCAGGCCAACCTGCAGCAGGATTTCGCCCAGGTAGTTGGGATGACGAATGTGGCGGAACAGTCCGCTGAGTACGGGCTGGTCCGGCGCCGCATTTTTGACCTGCTGTTTCTGCCAGTCAGCCAAGCCCTCGATGAGCGTGCCGGCCAGCATGATCACGCCACCGAGCACAATGCCGACAGACAGACTCGCGGCGGTGGTCGCGAAATAGACCGCCATCAGGTGAAAAGTCAGCAGCAGGGTGCAATTGACCCACAGAATGACCTTCACCGGCGTCGGCATGGCTTCGTCGGCCTGAATCACGTTCGCCATGCGCGACGCGTAGGACTGATGGTGCTGCCGCGACCAGCTGAACCAGAACAGCCGGGCGCCATACAACAAGGCAGCCCCACCCAAAAGATAGCTAACCGGCCCAGGCTGCACGACGATTAGCAGCACGCCGTTCAACATCGCCGCCAGCGCGTAGCTGTAATTGAAGATGTAGACGAAGCGCACGAAAACCAGCAGGCAACAGACCGCCGCCGTCCCGAGCATCAGGTAGTTGACCAGCCCCCAGTCGCCGCTGCGAATCCGCAACACCACCAGGGCCAGCATCACCAGCCCGCACACCTGAAAAATAATCTGAATCTTCCGACCCATGGCAGCGCTTTCCTTGTCAGTCTTTCAGCGGCGGCAGATCTTCGTCGCGAGGCACGAAGTCCAGGGCCAGGCCATTGTTGCAATAACGCAGACCGGTGGGTTGCGGGCCGTCCTTGAAAACATGCCCCTGGTGCCCGCCGCAGCGCGCGCAGTGGTACTCAATGCGCGGCAGGATCATCTTGTAGTCTTTGGTCGTCGCAATGTTCTGTTCGTCCAGGGGCTGAAAAAAACTCGGCCAGCCGGTGCCGCTGTCGAACTTGCCGTCTGTTTCGAACAACGGCAGCTTGCAGGCGGCACAGACAAAAGTGCCGTCGCGCTTCTCATCATTCAGGGGACTGGTCCAGGGCCGCTCAGTGTCTTCCTGGAACAGAATCGCGTAGCGATCGCCGTCCAGTTCTTCGCGCCAGGCGTCTTTCTTTTTGTCCAGCTTCTTCATGTGTCGGCTCCTTTGTCGGCGAAGGCACGCTCAACGGCGGCCCTGGCCTGGGTTTTTGCATCCTGCATCAGCGGCACACCATGGGCGCTGATCAACGCGTCGAAATCCAGTTCCAGCAAACGTTCAAAATCCGGCCGCACACTGCCACCCGCCGGTGTCTGAAACTTCAGCCAGAGGGGCCCAACCAGCAAACGCCGGGAAAAGCCCAGCAGGGGCATGGCCAGGCGGGCAATCAGAGAATGTCGCTGCCAGTTGGTGTAGTGCTGCAGGCTGTCACAAGTCACCAGTATCCCGTGACCACGCCGGATCAGCAACGCGCACTCGGGTCGTTTGACTGCCTTGAATACCAGCAACTGGGCATCTGCAAAGGGCAGCGGGGACCCGTCTGCCAGCACATGATCGGGCGGCGGCTTGGGGTAGGTGCGTGAGTCAGCCTGACACCAGAACTCGGCCTTGAAGCGTTGCTTGAGATAGGCGTCGTCACAGCCGTGAAAACAACCCAGCCGAACCAGGTGACGGACCGAGCCGAGTTCCTCCAGCTGCTGTTCCGTGGCGGCGTTCAGACGAATGGGATTAAGCAGGGTCAGTTCATCACCGCTGCGCACGATGACCATGTTGCGGCTCACGCCCATCCACCTGTTCATCCGCATGGTGCCGGGCACCCACCACACATCGTCACCAAGGGCCTCAATCGCACCATGGGCCTGGGCCGGCAGGAATTCCTGTGGATGATTACTCATGGTCAGCGCTCCTTTCGGACCGGATAATATCCGCGGGCCTGCTGCCCGGGAGTGTCGTCTATGTCCGCCGCCTCACTGTCTGCCACCCTGGATCGCGTCTCGCGTGTCTGGACCCTGGTCGCGGTGACGGCCCTGTACGGTTTCTTCCTGACCAGCATCATGCCCCAGCAAGCGCAGGACAGCGCCGGCTATGCCGGTGACTGGGGCGGGCCGGACCAGCATTTGTTTTATACGCCTGCTGAGCTGTACACCCATATTCCGGCATGGTCGGAGGCTGGGCGTCGTGACTACATTGAGTTTCGCCTCGGCTGGGACATCGGCTGGGCGCTGACTTACACCCTGTGGCTGGTCACAGCGACCAGTCTTGCGCTGCGCGGTGCATTTCCAGCGGGCCATCCCCAGCGCCTGCTCAACCTGCCGGCCCTGCTGCCCGGTCTGCTGGATCTGGCCGAAAATGTGGCGGGCATTGCCCTGGTGGCGAACGCTGATACGCGTCTGGACCTGCTGGCGTGGCTCGCAGCCGGGCTAACAGCCACGAAATGGATCACCCTGGTGGGTGCTCACGTGATTCTGGTCTACGCCCTGGGCAAAGCAATCACCCGGGCGATCCGCCGTCGACTCAGAGCGAGACCGACCTAGCGATAGCGCAGCCGCTTGCAGAAACTCACGTCGCAAACCTGGCACTTGGGTGCTGCCCCGCAAAGTTTCGAATGCTCATCACTGGCAAAGTGATGGAACAGACTGATCGCCTCATCGCCGGCACCTTTGGCCCACTGCGCCAGCAGCTCGGCCGCGTCGGCGTCGTCAGGCACCGTGTGGGTGATGCCAAAACGTCCCGGCCCGATGAGCTTGGCCAGCAAACCGGCCGGCAGTTCAGGCGTTGAACTGGTGTCGGGCTCGTAGTTGTTGCGCGCGAAGGTCTTGCGCACCTGCGCCACCAGCTCGGCCGGCTGCCAATGGGCCTGGTTACGACGAAACCAGTAGTACGCCTGGGTCATACCGCCGCCGACCATATCGGGCAGGTCTTCAAATTCTTCACGCGCGTAGAAGCGTTCCTGAAATTCAGGGGCAAAAAATTTCTTGATGTCTTCGCGACTCACTCGCGTGGGGCCCACTTCGCCGCTGGGCTGCCCGGGAAACAATGGGTGCCAGTGCAGGAGCACGAAATCACCATCAGGTGCAACGGTCGACAGAATGCGCTCGCGATAGGCGTCGTAACGCGCCGGGTCCATGTTGTGCAGCAGGCCGTGATCCAGCACCAGGTCATAGGCATGCGGCGGCTGCCACTGGGTGATGTCTGCCTCCACGGGCGTGACATCCACCCCGGCATCGCGCGCCCGTTGCTGGGTGAACTCCAGGGCCTTGGGCACGAAATCCAGTGAGGTCACATCCCAGCCCTGTTGCGCCAGGTAAACCGAGTCGGTCCCGGCACCGCAACCGATATCCAGGGCCTTGCCCCGGGGCCGCTGTTTGCAAATCTCCGCCAGGAACAGGGTGGGTTCATCGTGGGCCCACGGTAACTGGCTCCAGTCCTGTGCCCACTGATAGGTCTGCAGGAAAGTTTCTTTTTCATGTGTGTCCATGGATGCGACCATACCAGACAACAATTCCGCGCCAAGGGGGGCAAGGCAATGAGCTACGGCAGACTGGCAGGCAATGTCGCGGTCGCACTGGTGTTCTTTTCACTGGTCATTGGCCTGTGCCAGGGACTCGCAGCCTTGAATGCAACCGTGTCGCCGGCCATTCCATGGTTCCCGTTGCCGGCCCTGGCCCTGCTGGTGCTGGCCATCTGGTTCGCCAAAGGCCGCTGGGACCTGCGGCTGCGACACCCGGCCGGCATACCCTGGGGACGCGCTTACGGTTTCGCTTTGCTGGCCACCGTCGCCGGTATGGGCATCAGCGTGCTGGAAGCGTCCTTCAACGGCCTGACCCGCAGTGCACCGGCCTGGCCGGGCGTCGACAATCCGGCTTTCAGCCTGGCCTTCCTGATTACGCTGCCCTTTGTGGCTTCCGTGATGGCGGAAATTGCCTTTCGCGGCATCATCCAGACCCTGCTGGAAAAATTCTGGCCCCTGTGGGTGGTACTGCTGAGCATTGCGGTGGTGAATGCGCTGATGCATTTCTATGACCCCGATCAAATGAGTCAGTGGCTGCGCTTTCTGTCCCTGAACTGCGTCTGGGGCTACGTGACCTGGCGCAGCCAGTCCCTGCTGCCGGCCCTGACTGCCCACACGGCCATGAATGTGGTGGAGCCCTTCGGCGAACTGCTGCTGGGGCCCACCAATATGGCCACCCTGCCGCCCATCGCCCTGATTCTGACCGCGATCATGATCCTGGTGACCGGCGGTGCGGCCCTGAGTCTGCTGCGGGGGTGGTCACGCCACTAGCCAGCCCGGCTATCATTCGCCCATGGCTGACCGGGCACCCAAACTTCCTGTGAAAGATTCGCGTCTGCTGGCAGACAGCGAAGCTTTTCGCGCGGCCGGCCACGCGCTGGTGGATCAGATCGCCGACTTCTACGCGTCCCTGCGTGAACGACCGGTAACCGCAGGCGAATCGCCGGCCCGGATTCGCGCCTTGCTGCCCGCGGGCGGGCTGCCCGCTGCCGGTCGCCCGGCACAGGAACTGCTCACTGAAGTCGCCCCGCTGTTGTTTGATCACAGCCTGCACAACGGTCACCCCCGGTTCCTGGCCTACATCACCTCCTCGGCCTCACCCCTGGGCGCGCTGGCCGACCTGTTGGCAGCTTCGGTGAACCCGAACGTCGGTCGCTTTGATGTCGCGCCTTTCGCCACCGCGGTGGAACAACAAACCGTAAGCTGGCTGGCAGAACTGGTGGGCTTTCCTGTCGACTGCGGCGGCATCATGGTCAGCGGCGGCAACATGGCGAACTTTCTCGCCTTTATTGCCGCTCGCCAGGCCCAGACCACCTGGGATGTCCGGCACGCCGGTTTGCAGGGTGATACGCGACGCCTGACGGCCTATGTATCCGCCGAAGCCCACACCTGGGTGGATAAAGCGGCGGATGTGGCCGGGCTGGGCGCCGATGCCATTCGCTGGGTTGAGACAGATACCGAACAACGACTGCGCCCCGATGCCTTGCGCGCACAGATTGCGGCGGACCGCGCAGCCGGTCGACTGCCTTTCCTGGTGGTGGGCACGGCCGGCACCACGGGCACCGGCGCCATCGATCCGCTGCGCGAGCTGGCAGCCATCGCTAAACAAGAAGGCCTGTGGTTCCACGTGGACGGTGCCTATGGCGCCCCGGCCGCGGCCCTGCCCGAAGCGCCGCCCGCCCTGAAGGCCCTGGCCCTGGCGGACTCCGTGGCCCTGGACCCGCACAAGTGGCTATATTCCCCGCTGGAGGCGGCCTGCGTCCTGGTCCGCGATGCCGATGCCCTGGCGGCGGCTTTCAGCTTTCTGCCGTCGTATTACAAACTCGACCCAGTCCATGATGACGAAGCGCCGGTGGTGAACTTTTACAACCTCGGCATGCAGAACTCGCGCAGTTTTCGGGCACTGAAAGTGTGGCTCGGTCTGCGTCATGTGGGTCGCGACGGCATCATCGAAATGATTCGCGGCGACATCGCCCTGATTGCCGAACTGCATGCACAGGTGCAGGCACACCCGGAATTCGAAGCCCGCTCCCTGAGCCTGAGCATCACCACCTTTCGTTACCGGCCCGCGGACTTGGCAGACGATGACAGCGCGCGTGACTATCTGGATCGATTGAATCGTCGCCTGCTGGATGATCTGCAACGGGATGGTGAAGCCTTTGTATCCAATGCCCTGATAGACGGCGCTTTCTGGCTGCGGGCCTGCGTGGTGAATTTTAGGACTACGGCTGCGGACATCGCCGCGATCCCGACCATCATTGCGAAACTGGGGCGGCGACTGGATGACGAAATGCGCCGCGAGGATGCATGAGCGCCGCTGACAAGCTCGCCAATGACTTCAGCCGAGCCGCGATGATCGGCTCGGCGGTAATCGCTGCCGCTTTTCTGGTCCACAACATCAACGGCGCTTACATCGAACCGAAATTCCTGGGCTTCGAAGACCCCACAGCCGATTACGCCAAGATAGAAAATCTGCGGCGTGCCACAGGCAGCGTGCCCTGGACCGCCAGCGGCATCGGCCATTTTCTCAGTGGCTTTGCCTGCGTGCCCCTGGCCTTATGGGCTTTCCATGCCTTTCGCGCCACCACGCCGGTAGCGGGCAGCTTTGCGCTGGCCGCCGGGCTGTTTGCCGGTGCAGGCTTTCTAATGGGCGGCATTACCGACTTGCTGGGTAGCAGCTCAGCCGCCCTGTTCGCTGATGCCAACCCGGCTTATGCCGACGAAGTGTATTTATCGCGCAGCCTGTTGCGCGTGGTCCTCAATGGCTTCGCTATCGTGTCCTTCGGCTGGTTCGTCGCCCTGGTGAGCTGGGCAGGCCGCCGAGCGGGCGCCCTGTCTGTCTGGCAGGCCGGGCTGGGCTACCTGGCAGCGGCGTCGGCGGCGGTCTTCGCCCTGGTCTATGCGCCGCTCTATCTGCCCCTTTATCTGCTCTGGAATGCCTGGCTGGCCTGGCGATTACGCCTCGCCACCTAGTGGTTCTTTCGGTTTTCCACGACTGACGGTCGGCCCATGCTCTGGGCCATGATGCCCGGCATTAACGCAAATCCGATGCATTAACCACAGGGGCCGACATGTACATTAATTTCTGGTATCCCATCGCCGACAGCGATGAAGTCCGCGACGATAAACCGCTGCGCGTTGAGCTGATGGGTCTGCGCTATGTGACATTCCGTGATGACGACGGTCAGGCCCACGTCCTGCGCGATGTCTGCGTCCATCGTGGCGGTTCCCTGGGCAAAGGCTGGGTGCGCGAAGGCGGCGTGGTCTGCCCCTACCATGGCTGGCGCTTCGGCGGCGACGGCAAATGCCAGCACATCCCGACCCTGCCCGAGGACAAACCGCCGGCGCGGGCCAAAGTTGATAGCTACCCCGTTGAAGAACGCTACGGCATCGTCTTTGCCTTTCTCGGCGACCTGCCCGAGGCCGAGCGTCCGCCCGCGCCCCACATTCCTGAATGGGATCAGGACGGCTGGCGCGCCAACAAACTGACTGTGTTCGAAGTGGGCGCCTATTTCGAGCGCTCCATGGAAAACGGACTGGATCCGTCCCATAACGAGTTTGTGCATCCTGCCCAGGGCTCGCCCAACATGAATCAGGACCTGCGCCGCAAACCTCTGGATGTGCAGGATGTCCCCTGGGGCAGCCGCTTTTTAGTGCGCTTCGAGAACGAAGTGAAAGGCACCGAAGCCCTCGGCGAGAAAGCCACCCTGGTCCCCGAAGTGGAGGCAGGTTCTGGCCATATCGGCCCCAATCACATGATCACCTGGATCAACTTCTCCGAAACCAATCGCTTTTCCCAGTATTTCTTCGAAGCACCCATCAACGAAGGTCGCACGCGGATCTTCTTCGTGAATATGCGCGCCTTCCTGCTGGAACCCGAGCACGACGAACGTATCGCCAAGGTCAACCTGATGGTGGCCCAGGAAGACATCGATATCCTGGAGGAACTTGATCCGGTGCGGACACCCGACAGCACCACCAAGGAAGTGCTGGTGCCTTCCGACGGCGCCGTGTTGCGCTACCGCGAGTGGCTGAAAAAATGGGATGACAAGGGCTGGCGCATTGATCTGAAGACCCTGCGGGACAAAAAAGGCGACATTGCCTATTCAATCCCCTGCCCGGGCCGGCGGGAGTCGGGCAACTGGGTACTGGATACCGTGCCGCTGGTGGATGCCGACACCGCAGCCGCCAAACCCCGCGTTGCCCAAGGCTGATTGCTGCGGTCGCGGGTACTACTGGTGCCTGCGACCGCCTGAAATCTGCCCAGGAGCAACGAGATGTATATCAACTTCTGGTACCCGGTCTGCACGGCCGATGAACTGACACAGGACGCGCCGCTGCGCGTCGAACTGCTGAGCCTGCGTTTTGTCGCTTTCCGCGATACGGATGGCAAACCGTATGTTCTGAGTGACACCTGCATCCACCGCGGCGGGTCTTTAAGCCGCGGCAAACTCACCGAAGGTTGCGTGGAGTGTCCTTATCACGGCTGGCGATTTGCGGGTGACGGCCAGTGCACGCTGATCCCCTCCATGGCGACCGACAAACCCCCGCCGCGTGCCAAGGTCGACAGCTATCCGGTGCAGGAACACTACGGCATCGTGTTTGCCTTCCTCGGCGACCTGCCTGAGGACGAACGCCCGCCGGTCTGCCCGGTGGCCGAGTTCGGGCAGGACGGGTGGCGGGCTAACGAAATCGCCATTCTCGAAGTGAATTGTTACTTCGAACGTTCCATGGAAAATGGCCTGGACCCGGTGCATAACCAGTTCGTTCATCCGGCCCAGGGCTTTCCGCCCATGCTGGAAGACACCCTGAAGTTACGGCGCGAAGACTGGGGTAACGGCTTCTGGGTCAATTTCGGTCTGCCGGACCTTTCCAGGACCACCCTGGCCACGGACGAAAATACGCGGCCAGGCGAGTTCCGGGCGGGGTCCTGGTTTCACGGCCCCAATGCCCTGGTCACTTCCATCTTCATTAATAAAGACAGCAATATGGTGCAGTATTTCTTCGAAGCACCCGTTAATGACCAGCAAACGCGGATTTATTTCCTGAATATGCGCAACTGCATGTTTGCGGACGGGATGGACAAGACCATCATGAATATCAATCTGGGTATTGCCGGCGAAGACATCGGTATCCTTGAAGAGCTCTGGCCCGTGCGGACCCCCGACAACCTGACGAAGGAACTGATGACGCCGTCCGACCGGGTTATTGTGGATTTCCGCGAGCGCCTCAATGACTGGAAAGCTCGCGGCTGGCAGATCGATCGCAAAGCGATGCGCGCAGACCATGGCGATGCGGCCCTGACCATACCCTGCCCGGCCAGAAGAACTTCCGGTAACTGGATACTGGAGACCGTGCCGCTGCTAACACCGGACGCCTGAACACCCGACGATAGAGCGCAGCTGGCCCGCTGCACGCGGACAGAGATTGGGCTAATCTTTTGCCCAGTCTTGTCCGGCCTGGCCCATCAAGCCTGGTCGTATAAATTGTCACTGCATAACAGGGGGATCCGCGTGCCATGCGCATCCTGAAAACCGTTCTGAAAATTTCCCTGGCGCTGGTTCTGCTACTGGTGCTCGTCGTGGCAGGCCTGGCCCTGAGTTTGCGGGCGACCCTGCCTGAGGACACCTTTGATTTGCAGCCCGTCGCAGCTTCAGCGGCAGACCCGCGACCCGTGCTGATTTTCGGCGCCACCCGCAATACTGGTTATGAAGTCGCGAAAATCCTGCGCGCTCGCGGCCAGAGCGTCACGGCGGCTGTGCGGGCCAGCTCGGATCGCAGCATGCTGGCGCCCCTGGGTGTGGACTTTGTCGTCGCCGATGCCGTGGATGCCCAGGCCGTAAGCGCGGCTGTTGCCAGTAATGATTTTCAGGCTATCGTGACAACCATTGCCTGCTCCCGCTGCGAACCGCCGCCAGATTTTCTCGGCAACAAGAACATCATCGACGCGGCGAAGGCGCAGAGCGTGGATCGCCTGGTGCTGATAACAACTGTGGGTGCCGGTGACAGCTACGAGGCTGCAAACCTGCTGTCGCGTTACTTCCTGCGCGACATTCTGCCCATGAAAACCCAGGCCGAGGACTACCTGAAGGCCAGCGGTGTGGACTACACCATCATTCGCCCGGGCGGCTTGCGTTCGAATGAAACCAGCCCCACCGGCGGCGGTGTGCTGACGGAAGATCGCTCAACCCTGGGATTTATTCACCGCACCGACGTCGCCGAGCTGATAGTGGCTGTGCTGGATGATGAGCGCACACGCAACCGGACCTTTGCGGCACTGGATCCGGCCATTGACAGTCCGTGGGACTGATCTCGCCGGGATCAGCCAGCAAACACGGCGGCTGGAGCTCTAAATCTTTCCGAATCCAGGAGCTTGATGAGGCAGACCTAATGTGTTGCGTCGACCGGTTAAAATCGCAACCCAAAGAAGACATGGCAAGCATCCCTGCCCCCGCCCCTGCATCCCGGTTTCCACGTAATGCCACATGGTAATTCGGCTTATTTCGCAGTCCGACCCTAATCGTCCGAGCAGTATAAAACTTGATCCTGGAAGCTCCCGCTTGCTGCTGACTCGGCAGGGCGAGAGTTAACTGAGAGCAGCAATGCTGTGGAAAGCCACGATATGAAACCCTGTCCCGCAACCCCAGTCTTAAGTTGCGAATATTGGTTGAGTTACATTTGCTGAGGGTTCGCAATGGGCAGAGAACGACAGCAAGCTGCGGGGCCGTCCTGGCTGCGCTGGACAGTAATGACCAGTGCAGGCTGGTTCGTGGGCTTCTTTGGTGGCTTTACCCTGGCTAGTGCCTTCGAGCCGATTGTGGGGAACGGGCCGGTGCAAGCCACAGGCGCATACGCGCTGCTGGGAGTCTGTCTCGGGGCCGGGGTTGGCTGGATGCAATGGCTTGCTCTGCGACGGCACATCGCTGGAAGTGGCTCGTGGATTTGGGCAAGCGCTGTCGGCATGGGTGTCGCGGGCGGCGCCGGTTACGGTGTCGCAGTCTTGCTATTTGGCTACTCAGAGGGGTTGGAGGACCTGGCGAGTGCTGCCGGTGTCGTGGGCTGGATGCTGGCCGCGGCCTTTGGCGGCACTGTGACCGGATTGTTGCAGCGGCGCGTGCTAGCGCCGCATCTGCGCAAACCCGGCTGGTGGGTCCCTGCCAGTACCTTTGGCTGGCTATTGAGTATCGCCGCATTCGGGTCGATGGGTGTGCTGGGGTCTAGCTTCGTAGCGGAATCCTCCCCTGTCGGGGCCGGGTGGTTCTTCGCTGGCTTAATCGCAGGTGGCGTGGTTCTTGGTGTCGTTACCGGAGGAGCCTTGGTGCGGCTGTTGAGCGACGGGCTGCCGAGGCCTGAAAGAGCCCCTTTAACCGGAGCGTAAAGATCGCAACGGAGACGCCATGAAACGGGCTAATGTCGCACGTCGAGCACTACTGCATAGGCGCAGCGCAGCGATCCTGATACTCGGGTTGCTGGTCGGTAACACAGGATGCGCGCCGTGGCAGGTGGGCGCCGAAAAAGACGTGGTAAAGAATGGGATCAGGTTTGAGAGCTTTCGTGAATTAGACGACGGCAGCAAGCTGGGGATCCTGGTCGAGAACACGGTGATCGACGGGTGGCCCTGCAAAAAAGACTTCATTGTTTTTTATCCAGACTGGCGACTGGATGAACTGCAGCTCTCCCGGGATTACGAACGGAACGGAGTTTTCATGCCCGCCGGGACCTGGGTATTTCCGGATGCCAGAGGCAATCCGGGTACGTGCATGTTTCCCCGAGATATGGAAATCCAGGGTTACATGTGCCGCGGTAGCGGCATGGGTAAGAGCGGCTTCATGACCAAGTTCTACAGCACCGGTCGGCTGAGACTCTTTTGGGCCCGGGAGCCGGTAGAGGTGGACGGCTTGATCTGCAAAGACTCACTGTTCACGGGGATTTCACTTCACAACAATGGCCGGCTGCAAGAGTGCATCCTGCACAAGCCGGTCACGCTCAACTCGATCACGTACCGGCAAGGCACACGCCTGCGACTCGATGATGCGCGCAAAGTCATTAATCAAGACCCATAGAGATTCGGGACCTAGCGAACGGAGCACCGCAATGACGAGGAATCTTAATCCGCTGGCATTCAGCTTTTTGCTCATCATTGGCTTGGCGGCCATCGGTGGGTGCGCCGCGAGAATGGATACAACCAGGTTGCCAGACAACATGGTGTTCGGCCCGGCTAACAAAAAAGGATACAAGCGAATCGAAACAATTACGTATTCCCAACCTCTGCCGAGGATGGCGGACTCTGCATACCTGGACCGAATGATTCAATGTGTCGACCAATCCATTTTTTACGAAAGCGTATGGGCCGATCGAACACGCCTCGCTGTCAGGAAAGACCCGAAATCAACGTATACGGGAGATAAACAAGGCCTGGTGGAAAAGAGCAATGTCATAGCCGGCGCCTACCCTGAAACAAGCAGCGTAGGAGCGCTTGGGATAACGAGCTATCCATTGTCACTTGACGTGGCTGTTTTGAGATTCCACCTTACCGCGAAGATCGAGCAATCCAATAGTTACGTACTGCAGTTCTATTTGATTGAGGTTGCTCTGAGCAAATTCCTCGATACCAGGGGATTCATACGTGCGACGAACAATGCATCTCAGAAGCCGGAGAAAATATACGCAAAGACACAGCTAATGGCGCAAGCATTTGATGACTGCATGAACGCTACGGGAGGGGCTGGTACCGCCAATGTCCCAATAAACCTGCTGCCAATGTATGGCTACCCGGGGCTTCAGAAAACGGCAGCACAGAAGAGGCTGGACGAGGATTTCATTAGCGACGTTTCGCAAAGCCAGGGTTCACGTGAGAACGCGGGACAAGAATTTGCTGCCAGAGGCTGGTTTTACCTTGAACAGGGTGAAGAAGATATTTCAATGCGGCGGTTCAACCAGTCATGGCTATTAAACCCCAATAATTACATGCCCTATTGGGGGTTCGGTGTTCTACTCAAGAGACAGGGAAAGGCGGCGGAGGCGGCGCCTTATTTCGACCAAGCGCTGTCGCTAATCGATGATCAGCATAGCGATCGACCGCGACTGCTGGCAGATGCCGCAATGGCATATGCCAACCTGGGGAACAGCCTGGCAAAAACAGATAGATTGAAGTCAGAGCAATACTTCGCGAAAGCCAACTCGTTCGCCAACGAAACCTTGAGACTGGACTCACGATTCGGTGACGAAGCCTTGAGGCTGGAATCGGAATTTCTTGAGGCCTATAGCTATGGCGCTTATATGTATCACGACCAAGGCAATGACGAGGCAGCATGGGAGGTAGTCAAAAAGTCACGTGCCTCTGGTCGCTACGTTTTTCAGCCTGGATTCACAGAAGAACTGGCCATGAAAATGCCGGAGCCAGAGTAGCTAGACGTCAGCAGACGTTACCAGGCTCTGGAGTGAATTCAATAACACAAAGCATTAACGCGTAAAGCGACGTCGCTGCGCGGCACCCCTCAGCGATGTTGGCAAGGGACTCGAAACCGCTTCGCTTATTAATGTCCGCGGCTGGCCGCAAGCGGACATTCGCAAACTCTCCCGTAACTTGCCTGGCGTTATCTGACTAGCCAGAAGTCTTCACTGGCAGGAATTCAACCGGATCGCCTAAGCGGATCAAACCATCAGTAACAACGGCCGCAGTAATACCCCCATGGCCACGCATGGCGTTGTAACCGCCCGGTCCGAGCAGCGCCTCCATGCGGGAACAGGGGTGGCATAAGCCGGTGAAAGCCAACACGGCCTCACCCATCCGGAACTGCTTGCCTTTCAAAGCCAGCAGGTTGATGCCGCTGACAACGATATTTCGGCGCAGAGTGCCCGGCTCAATCTGCGCCAGACCGAGCAAGGAACCCAGGGCTTGCAGATGCTCTGCCTGGATCAGCGTAACCTGGCGTTTGCCACCGCGTTTTGAGTAGTGGTCACCCGCCAGGCCCTGATCGGCTTCTGCCATGACCTCCTGCAAACTGGTCAACGCTTCGCGCCGCCCCGGGCGCACACCAAGCCACTCCACCGCACCTGACTGCGGCAATACATTTATCAACTCCCGCAGAGTCTGCACGGTGGTGATTTACAACGGCCAGAAAAACAGAATCGCCGGCACTGAAACGACGATGATCAGAATCTCCAGGGGCAAGCCCATGCGCCAGTAATCACCGAAGTGATAACCGCCCGGCCCCATGATCAGGGTGTTGTTCTTGTGACCGATGGGCGTCAGGAAAGCGCAGGATGCCGCCACGGCCACCCCCATCAGGAAAGGATCGGGATTAACGCCGAGCTGGTCGGCAATCTCCACGGCAATGGGAGCAGCGATCACTGCCGTGGCGGTGTTATTCATGACATCCGACAAAGTCATAGTCACAACAATCAGCAACGTCAGCACTACGGCGGGTGAAAAGCCATCGGACACCGTGACCAGTCCACTGGCAATTAACTCGGTACCACCGGTGGCCTGCAAGGCACTGCCGATGGGAATCATGCTGCCCAGAAGCACGATGACGGGCCATTCAATAGAGTCGTAGACATCACGCAGGGGCACAATATTGGTGAAGGCCATGGCCGCCACCACACAGCCCAGCGCTACGGACAAATAAATCACGCCGGTGGCAGCCAGGCCAATGGCCAGCGCGAAAATCCCCACTGCCAGCCAGGCCTTGTCGCGCTGAATCACGCGCTGGCCGCGATCTTTCAGGGGCAGGCATTTGAGGCGGTTAATAGCATCGTTAATGCGTTCTTCTGAACCCAGCAACAACAGCACATCGCCGGCCCTCAGGTTCAGGCCCCGCACCCGCTCGCGGAAGGGCTGGCCTTCTCGAGACACGCCCACCAGGGCAACCCCGTAGCGATAGAGCAGCCGCATGGATTGACTGGTGCGGCCCGCCAGGGGCGACAGTTCAGGCACGACAGCCTCGACCAGTGTCAGCTCCTCGGCTGCCAGGGCGTCGGTCCCGGCGCTGACATATTCCACGTTCAGGGCACCGATGAGCTCCTCAATCTGTTCCGGGCGAGCTTCCACCACCAGGATGTCGCCCGCCTTGATTTCCATATTGCGGCCAAAGTGGCCCATACGCTGACCGTGGCGAATCAGGCCGACAATTTGCACGTCAACCTTGGCGGCCTCCTCTTCCAGCTCAAGAGCACGCTTGCCGATAGCAGTGGATTCTTTGGGTACCCGCACCTCGGCAATGTAGTTGGCCAGGTCGAACAGGGCCTTGCCCGCATCACTGGTGCGTCGATCGGCCGGTAACAGGCGCCAGCCGATGAGGGTCACGTAAAGCAAGCCCACAATGGCGCAGGCCAGACCCACCGGCGCAAAGTCGAACATGCGATAAGGCTCACCGAGGGCATCGCCGCGGAATTTTGCAATGACGATATTCGGCGGTGTGCCGATGAGAGTAATCATG
>Ga0316191_10001514_pt1 | contig 16446 bp, 14 predicted proteins | sample Eddworburr2cm_MG_FD_204928 | JGI IMG/M metagenome (GOLD analysis project Ga0316191, IMG submission 204928) | Coastal sediment microbial communities from Maine, United States - Eddy worm burrow 2 cm | ecosystem: Environmental > Aquatic > Marine > Coastal > Sediment | place: USA: Maine...
TGGCTTCTTCCAGTTTCAAGGGCTCGACGGGGTTTGCGGCCGTTTCCAGTATCTCTTTCAAGAGTCCTACACATTGGTCCGGCAGGGCAAGGTTGGAGACCTCCTCATCCAGTTTTCGCAAGTGCTCCGGAGCCATTTCAACGTATCTGATGGATGCCCGTTCGTTGTAAACGGGCCAGGGCATGTCGAAACCTTCAGGTGCAGCGGAATATAACGTAAGGGCTGAGGCAGCAGCGTCTCCGTCTGAATAGATGGCCGTATCCACGTCGACATCGTCATCGTCCTCGGGGATAAATCCTTCCACCGATTCCACCACGATGTGCTTGAATCCGGCCTTCCAGAGCATGACCACCATATCGTCTTCCTGTTGTCGGATCCCAGTGTATTGGATGGAAATGATACCCAAAAACTTGGTCAACTCATTCCACGCCACATCCGGGGTGATGGTCACCTTGCGCACTCCATCACGAAAAAGCCGGAATGACAGGGAGCGCTCCCTGTCTCGATTGAGATAGACGACCTCTGATCCCAGCACCATCTCCCATGGGCGAATATCCAACACCATTTCGCCGTACTGGTCCAAAAAACCATAAAATTTGTCTTTCAGATCTTGTAGAAAAGAGGTGACTGCTTGATTGTCCGGCTCGTAGAGCAAGAAGGACCGTGCAGCCCTGCCAAGGGCAATTAAGGCTTCACTGGCCTTGCGCCCTGAATCGGTCGTGCCGACTTCGGCCTCGATTTCTTCTTCGTCGGAGCCCGAAGGTATCGATTGATTTTTCGTCTTCGGGAGCGCAGCGCCTTTGGGATCGACCTCTCCAAGGGAATCTTTTTGCCGGGGCGCATCTGCAGGATTCAAAATATCGTCGGGACCTAGGGTCGACCCATTCGAATCAGAAGGCGTTTTTGGATCGCTCTTATGGGAGGCATTCTTCAAAGGTATTTTTTCTCCTTTGAAGTTCAATCGGGATCTATCACCGTTTGTCATGGCAAATACCTTGTACCTTGGCATCGTTGAGATGGGTTGTTATTTCGTAACCCACTATACGAAAGACGTTGAACTGAACCGGTGGTGCCCAGATTGTCTAATATGTGGAAAAGAATAAATCTATTAAAATGTTTAATTAATATAGAAGATATAGTGTGTCAAGCTAAAACGACCCCATTATATTGTGGGTGAGCCATCCATTTGCGAAACAGGATGAATTCCTCGGAAAATCGCATTTTAATGTGTCTGAAACCTAAATTCAACGGAGGGTTGCCTAAGTCACTTTTCGCAGGCTCTGATTTTTTTGATAAAATTTAAGCCCGTTTCAGACGATTCAACTCCCTGGTAGAAGGCCGCAGCCAGCAGAATTAAACCGAACAGGGCGTGATTAAAGCCTTCAAATTTTGTCCAGATCACTTCTTCAACAGCAGTGATGAGCAAGACCCCCACCAACGGGCCCAGTATACCCCTTGCCGGCACAATTCGAGACGCCAACAAGGCTGTGATACTGAGTGTCAGACTGAAACCGGAAACCGGACTCACGTGGGAAGTCCTTGCCAGGTGAAGGAGACCGGCCATGGATGCGGGAATGGCCGAGAGCATCAGACATATGGTCTTTACTTTTCGGGTAGGGATACCAATGGCTTCAGCGGCCTCTTCACTGACCTCCGTCTCTTTAGAATAGAGCCCCCATCGTGAACGGGAATACAGCACGTGACACGCAGCGGTGGCCAAAAGCAGAAATGCTGCCAGGATGTTGCAGTGAAGTTTGGAAATGGTTTCAGGGATATAAAGCCCCGCTGAACCTCCGGTCAAACTTTCCAGAGTTTCGAAAAGCCTTTGAAAAACGATGAGAACTCCCAGGGTGGCCAGAGAATAGTAACCATGATCCAGACCGGACAAAAGAAAGACAATGATAAAGGCTCCCATGGCGCTCAGAAGGACCGATAGGATCAAAGCCGGAAAAAAAGTAAAGCCTTGTGTGATACTGATACCGAAACAGTACGCCCCCATCCCGAAAAAAGTGGCGTGTCCAAGGCTGATGAGACCCAGAGAACGTCCCGGGATATCGAAAGATAGGGCCATAATTCCGTTAATGATGAGGGAAAAAATAAAAATGCCGAGATATCCTTCACTGAAATAGGCTGCAGAAACCAACAAAGCGCTTAAAATTCCCGTCAGAAGAGATACCCGACATATTTTCATTGCCACCTCCGGCCTCTTTTGAGTACCAGGTAAATGACCAAAAGACTATAAACCATGGTATCCGTTGACGTATAGGTAAAAAAGAAACCGGCAAACGACTCTAAAAGTCCCAAAAGCAGTCCGGCTACGGCCGGACCGCGAAGGTTTCCCATACCTCCGGCAACCACGATAAAAAGCGCTTTAAGTGTCAAGTCGAGTCCGTCTCTGGGACCTAGAGGATACAGGACGGAATAGAAAATGCCGGCCAGCCCGGCCATAATAGCGGCCAGCCCCAGGGCGCTCATGGAGGTGATACCCGGGTGTATTCCGCAAAGGGATGCGGTTTCCTGATCCTGTGCCAGAGCCCGCATGGACTTTCCCCGGTCGGTTTTTTTTAGAAAAAGGGTGGAAAGCCCGATGGTGATGGCGGCCGTCCCCAATAAAACGGCTCTCAGACCCGGAATTTTAAGTCCCAAAAGATTGAAGGTCGGGAAAGAAAAATATGTGGATATGGGCTCCCAGCCCTGCCACCATACAAAGAGATCCTCCAGGATGAGCGCTACTCCCAGGCTTGCGATAAGAGAGGCCACAGTGCCTGCGGACAAGGAAAGGTTGCGGAACGGTGCCACGATGATCAGATGCAGAATAGATCCAAGGACCAGAAAGATCGGTGCAGCCAGAATGCAAAAAACCCACGGAGAAAAAGGGTACAGAAGCAGAGATTTTTTATAGAGTATCGCTCCTAGTATCGCCAGGCTTCCGTGGGCAAGGTTGAGAACCCCCATTATCCCGAATGCCAGTGAAAGACCTACCGCCAGCAGAGCGTATACGCCTCCAAGGAACAGGCCGCTGATGAGAACTTGAATCACACTGGTTCTTCTTAACGTCGGATAGCCCGAAGGCTGTCAATAAAAAAAAATCTACCTGAATTCAGCATCAAAAATTTAGATCCTAGTTTTTTGAGCTTGGATAACGGTGACCGGCGGTGGCAACTTGAGGCGGCCAGATAATATGATACTTACCGTCAATGATCTGAGATGGATAGGTGTTGATAGTGCCCACTCCGTTTTCGGCAAAGCTCACAACACCGCCGATGGTCATGACTTTGAGTTTTTTTAAGGCCAGCATCAGGTCCTTCCTGTCGAGGCTCCCGACCCTTTCAACCGCCTGGGTCGCCACTTCGAATGCCATCATGTAGGCAGGCGCCCATGGGAAGTCATCGAGGCTGATGCCGGAGCGCTTTAAGACCGCTACGAATCTCTCGGGATGTCCATAATTCATTCCTTGTGTCCAGTAGGACTGTCCGACCACGTCTTCTGCACCGGCGCCCAGACCCTTTTTGAAGACGCCGCCGTGGTGAATGACATGAAATTCCTTGGGGTTCAGGTTCAGCTCTCTGGCCTGACGCATAAATGCAATTGAAAACGGTACATTGGCAGAAACAAAAACGATATCCGGGGAGGTCTCCTGGATCTTAACGATGGCCGCGGTGAAATCGTGGGTACCTGCCGGAAGGACTTTAAGGAGAACCTCTTTCAATCCGGCCGTTTCCGAAAGCTTTTTGGCACCCCGATATACGCCCTGGGGGTGCAGGGTGTCTTCGACCACAAAGGCAACGGTTTTGGCCTGTCCTTCCGCCTTGATCATGTCCCAGTACCGGTGGGTATACAGCGGGGCCTTGTCGATGACGCAAACGATCCATTGGAAGCCACGGTTGTATATTTTATGGGAATTGGCGCAGATGGCAATAAAGGGCACCTTATTCTCTTCCGCGGCTATGCTGGCCGCAAACGTAACCGGACTGGAATAGGGCCCCAACAGGATATCTGCTTTGTCCACGGAAATCAGCCTTTCATAAAACTTTCGGGCGGTGGGGCCGTCGCTTTTGTCATCATATACGATGAATTTGATGGGGAGTCTTGAACCCGCCGCTTTAACATATATACCACCCTGAGCATTGATTTCCGCAGCATATGCATCCATAAGCTGTTTAAAAGGTCCCACTTCCGTGGAAAACTTGCCGCTCATGGATACCGTGGCCCCGATTTTTATTTCTTTGGGTGTTTCGGCCAAGGCGGAACCTGGTAGTACGAAAATGATGCTGAATGTTAAAATGGCGACCAACCACACGAACGACTTGCTGGGTTTTAACGTCTTCATTTCTCTTTCCTCCATAAAAAAAAAGGCCATCCCGAGTCGGGATGGCCCTTTGGCCTGAGCATAACTCGTCAATAATCATTCCAATTTTGACTTACCCCTACATCAGGGCATGTTTTTTGTCAAGGAATAACCTGTTTTGGCCCTGCTTTTAAAACTATAAAAAGAAAACTCGCTATTAGGCTCAGATATGCCGCTACTCAAACAGCTTCCGGTATTGGCCGTAGCCTTCTTTTTCAAGCCTTTTTACCGGAATGAAGCGCAGCGCAGCGCTGTTGATACAATAGCGCAGACCTGTGGGTGCCGGGCCGTCGTCAAACACGTGCCCCAGGTGGCTGTCGCCGTGGCGGCTGCGAACCTCGACCCGCTCCATCCAAAGGCTCCGGTCGGTTTTTTCCACAATGTTTTCCGGCTCAAGTGGCTGTGTGAAACTGGGCCAGCCCGTACCCGAGTCGAACTTGTCCTTGGCACTGAATAGAGGCTCTCCACTGACGATGTCCACATAGATGCCTGGCTCGTGATTGTTCCAGTATTCGTTTTTAAAGGGCGGTTCAGTGCCGTCCCGGCGTGTGACCTTGAACTGCATGGGATTCAGGCGCATCTTCAACGCGTCGTCATCCGGCCGGGTATACATGCGGTGGTCCGGGGACGATCCGTTTTTTTCCATGCCGGTCTCTAGATCCGTCCACGTTTTTTCAAGAAACTGGTCCCGGCCCGACCCGGAACGATACCAATTATATCGGATCGGGTTTTTCTTATAATAATCCTGATGATAGTCCTCGGCCGGGTAGAATTCGGCCAGGGGGAGGATATCCGTGGCAATAGGCTTGTCGAACCGGCCTGAGGCCGCCAGGCGCTGCTTGGATTCTTCGGCCAAGCGCTTTTCACTGTCGCTGGCGTAAAAGATGGCGCTCCGGTACTGGGTGCCCCGGTCCACGAACTGGCCCCCAGGGTCCGTGGGATCCACGTGCTGCCAGAACACCTCAAGCAGTTTCTCATAGCTGATCCTGTTCGGATCGTAGATCACTTTCACGGCCTCTATGTGGCCGGTACCGCCTCCGGAGACCTCCTTATAGGTCGGCTTCTGGACATGGCCGCCGGTATAGCCGGAAATGGCTTCGATGACGCCGTCGACCTTTTCAAAATCCGATTCCGTGCACCAGAAGCAGCCGCCGGCAAATACTGCTGATGCAGTGTTCCCGGTTAGGTCCTTCATTGGCGTGTTCTTATTATCCATGCTCATGAGTTGTTGGTAGCCGAAAAAAATCATTAGCAAAAGGGTGATTGCGATGTAAATGGGTTTCATGGTCAACCTCCGTTACTATACCCTGACGTTGCGTTGACGACAGAGGTGATATTTATTAACTGTAAACAGATCACATTTTCTTTCATATTGTATTTTGACGCCTTGAACCTTCGGCAAAATCAACGCATTCAATTTAAAGGTAATCATAATCTGAAGCTTTCGCAAATCGAAGACCTAAATTATCTTGACAAGGGTCTTGGAACCGCCGGAATAAAACCGGTGATTCCAGCGCTGGACGAAAACTAAGGTTTCAAGGTAAAGGCCGTGTAAAGCGAATGTAAAGATTTGATAAAGAAGTGTCGGCAGACCAAAATGATTTGACAATTCACAGAAATAGGATTTGCTTTCCCAGACAACAGAAAAATATAATATCTGTATATCTATTGTTATTGTGAATGGTGTTGGTACCGGCAAGAGATGTCAGGAATAAAGCGGGAATAATCTCTGAGATATCGTTATCATATCTCTTTATTCGTGAAAATAGATACTTGCAAGATATCTCATGTTTTTAGTAACGTTGTCTCTATAGAGTACTCTCAATTAATCTTAACTATGAAGGTTGAAGTCAAGACCAATTTATATTGGATTTTGCATAAATTCTAACAATCAACACTTACTAAAAAAATCCTTCAGAAAACTAAGAGTGCTATTGCCACTTCGCGCGAATCACCTGAGATCACGCAGCCCCGCTTTTTGCAGTCCCTCTATGAGCCTATCGACAATGGCGTCAACCTTTACATATCTGCTGATGAGCATTCGTCCACGAATTGCGAAATCCGGCACCAGTTTAAGCAATCGGTTAACCGCAGTTTGTGCTTCGTTTTGTTTTCCCAGCTGGCTGAGAGCGGTAGCTCGCATCACTGGATCCCAGAACAATTCTGGAAAATTGAATTTTAGTGCTTCAGCAAAGGCATTTTCATATTCACCCCGACGATAATAATCCATGAATGTCGCGAGATAGAACCAGCTTGGATGATATGGATTGAGTTTAATCCCTTTTTTCAACAAGTTAAGCCCTCGATCCCATTCACCATAAAGCGCCAGATGCCATCCGGCAACGCCAACGATGTAAGGTGCGTTCGGATTGAGTGCGATGGTTTCTTCCACGGTTTTGAAGAACAGTTTCTTGTTGCCCCGGTGAAAATACACGAGGGTAAGCGCATCCTGCACAAACTGATTTTTCGGGGCCAGTGCCACGCCCTTTTGCGCAGAAACGAGTGCTTTTTCCAATGGCGCCTCAATCTCACAAAAATCCAATGCATAGTTGTCGGCATACAGGTGTCCGAGCATGGCCCAGGCGATCCCATATTCCGGGTCTAATTCCACAGCCTGCTTGAGCGCTGCCATTGCGTCTTCAAATGCCAGCGGGGTTAATACTGTCTCGTAATGATAAAAACGAAGAATGGCATCATAAGCCTTGATATCTGCAGGCGTCTTTTTTGATGCTTCTCGTGACAGTTTTCGGGTTATGAATCCATAATGGTCGGCAATCGATCCGACAACGCTTCGGACAATTTTCTCTTGGAGCGCAATCAAATCGCCAGCGGTTAATTCACGGATATAGCTCTTTCTCCAGATTTGCCTAACGGTCGATGCATCGAGCAATTGGATCATCACTTTGACTTTTTTCAAATCCTTTCGTACACTTCCCGTCAGAAGAAAATTCACACCAAGGTCACTGCTGATTTTCCTTGGATCAACCTTTTGGTCCTTAAACCGCATGGTTGACTGTGACGCAATGACTTGAAAGTCCAGATAACGTGCAAGCTCGGCGGTCAATTCTTCAGTTATACCGTCAACAAAATAATCCTGCTTTTGATCGCCAGTTAAATTCAAGAGTGGCATAACCGCTATTGTCGGGACCGTATTCGACGTACTGTCATTGCCTTCCGATGTAAACGCTACGGTTCTGGTCGACAGTTGCTGGTTTGTTTGAAAGGTTGGAACGTAACCGCCTTTTGGAATCTTAATTCGCACAGGGTCATTTTTCCCGGCTGTCAAATAATAATTTTCAAGTCCACGACGCAGTCTTCCGGCCTCTAAGCGAACGATTGGATCCACCTGAGGATCAAACTTTTCTGTCCTATCGTAAACATCTACTGCGATTGTGTATCCCTTGAGCCGCGAGGCTCGACCTTCCAGGGTCTCATCAACAACAAATTTCAGGAATTTCCTCTGTTTGTTTGTTACCCTGAACTCGGCATTCTTGAGGATTCGCTCCAGCTGCGCCTTGATGGCTTCTAGCGTAGGTTTATTATCGTCTGCCGCACCCATTGTCTTTTTTAACTATCTGAAATTATGTAATATAAATTTGTTGTGTACATGTACGGTACAGTACCGTACTTCCAATAGGACCAATAAAATTATACACATCTCTCAATTATCAAAATTGCATCATACAGTCAATCATAGACATCGGACGTAAAACCCCAAATAGCTGAATGAGTTGTGATAAACATGGCACATCATATTCGAAAACGATTTCCAGACAAAAAAGAGAGCATTGATCGGCTTATGGCGGAAGATCCTGAGTTTCTCGCTTTGTGTGAAGACTACGATATCTGCGTTAATGCATTACAGCATTGGACCAAGTCCAGAAATCCTGAGGCCGAAATAAGGGTCAATGAGTACCGCACCCTAGCAAAGGAACTCGAAATAGAAATTCTGCAGGATTTGAAAGCCTGAGACGGCAAACGCGGTTACTGTGATTGAGGAGGTAAATTGTTATGTCAAAGAATCTTGCTGTTTTAACTTTAGTTTTGTTGCTGGTCTTTGTAAGCCCTTTTCATTGTATCGCCCAAGAGGAAAAAGGCGAGGGGGGGCAGGACCGTGAGAGCATGGCCCTGGACAGCACAGCAACCCAGTGGTCCTTCCAGTTTGGGTATCAGAGGATGCCAGACTATCACGACGACACCCTGGACAATGGCCAAGTGCGGCCGGCGGGAAACGATGACTACCTGCAGCTCCGAATCGTCGCGCCAGTTCCATTCAAGACCTTCACTCTCCTGCCCCGGATTACGCTTCGCCACTACGAGAACGCTCAGGGCCAGTCTGGCTTAGGCAACACCGAAATCTTCGGCCTGATCATTCCCAAAAGCTGGGACTGGGGCTCCGGACGGACAGGTATCGGTCCGCTGGTTACCCTGCCAGGCGACAAGGAGGTGGCGCGTGACGAGTGGGGCTACGGCTTTGCCGCGGCGGCGGTCAACACTACGGGCAAGTGGTTTTATGGGCTTTTGTTTACCCAGACGTGGCGGGCGGTGGATCCGGAGATCGTGCAGCCGGGCACGAGCGACACGAATCCTCTTGGGATTGCGCCGTTTCTCAACTACCGCCTGGGCAAAGGCTGGTACGTCGGCAACGGTGACATGGTCGCCCGTTATGATTGGGACAAGAGCGAGTTCTACCTACCCATCGGCGTTCGCATCGGCAAGGTCATCGTCGGCAAGAAGTCGAGCTGGAACATCTACGGTGAGTACCAGACGAGCCTCATCTACGACGACTGGTCGGGCTCGGCGGTGGAGAACTCGTTCCGGATCAACGTGACCTATACCCTACCTGTTGGACTTTAATAGAGTTTTAAACTCGATTGCTCGTTAGGCGACATTTTCTTAATGGCCATTAGTTCTCCAATAATTTCGCTTCCAGATCGATGAGGGTTTAGGTTAAATAACTGATAGCAAATAAATTCAATTCGGCAGGAACTTACAAACTATCTTATAGGGGTCAATCTTAAGAGCAAGGTAAAGACTAAAAATTCAATATGCCGGTGAAAAAGCACTTGAGAACACAATTCATAATTTTGTTGCTCGGGCTGATCACCTTCGGGGCCGGCCATGCTCCTGTCATACGAGCGCTGTTTGTCTACGGGGCAACGGCAAAGTTCCCCGAGTCTGCACCTACTTGAAACTAAACTGAGCGTTCCAAAATTTAAAAGATGGTCAAATCAATAAAACAGCCGTAAAGGGGTAGAAATGAAAACAACCAGTTATCCAGAAAGAAAAACCAACAGTTTTTTTTATCTTGGGCTTTCATCCCTAATGATAGCTGTGCTGTTTGTGCTATCGGGATGCGCTGGATTCGGACATCGCCGTGTTCCACCGGATCGATTTAATTATAACGAGGCCCTTGCTGAATCATCAAGAGAGCAGATGCTATTAAATATTATACGGCTTCGGTATCTGGAAGAGCCTGTTTTTCTTGCGGTAAGTTCCATACTGACCCAATATGTCTATAGTGCTGGTGCTGAAGCGGCTGGAGTTTTTGACCTTGGTGGAGGATCTGATACGGCCGCAGTAGGAGCAAATTTGAATTATGAGGAGCGCCCCACCATCACTTATCTTCCCGTAGAGGGACGAGAATTTTCAGCACACCTGCTTACGGCCATTCCTGCCGAACTTTTCTTTGCAGCCGCCCAAAAGGGTTGGGACGTCGATATACTCATGGAAATCGGAATACAGCGTATCGGCGCTGTGGAGAATATGTCATTTGGCGCCATTCCGCCCCCTGGAGAAATTGAACTCCAGACACAATTTCAACGTGACCTTGACAAGCTTAAACGCTTCCAACACGTTATGAGATTGCTTATAAACCTTTCCGAGGTTGAGGCTTTCGAAGTCCGAGTCGTGGAGAAAAACGGCACCAAGGAACATCATTTATTTTTCGCAGAAGAAGTTCCGAAAGAAGTACAGCCCATGGTCAAAGAGCTTAGGCAGCTTTTGGGATTGTCCAATGGTAACACATTTCTCTTTACCGATCGTCTGACGGGTATCAAACACGATGAAATATCCATCCAAACACGCTCGGTGTTGGCAATGATGTCTTTTTTGTCCAGGGGCGTCGACGTTCCACTTGAGCACCTTGATGAAGGAAGGGTGATCGATTACCGGGTTCCAAAGAGCGAAGAAGGTTCGAAGACAAGCGTGATCCCCTTTAGAGTGCTTTGGAGCAAACAGCGACCGGATAAACCATTTGCTGCCGTACAATACCAGGATTATTGGTTTTACATCGCTAACAATGACATCAATAGTAAGCGCACTCTCGGATTGATCATTGCTCTTTTCCGCCTGCAGGCCCCCAGTACGGGTGGTGTAGCTCCGATTCTGACGCTTCCAACAGGATAGAAAAATGTGATCGGAGGAGGTAATATCGAAAAATGATAAGGCTTTTTGTTTTTAGCAATCTCTCATTAAATAACCGGAATGTAAAACAAAAAATGTTGTATACTTAAGAAAGGAGGAAAGTCATGTTAATTAAAAGGAAGTACTTGTATGTATTTTTGGTGGCCAGTGTGTTATTTTTTATCCAACCTGCATTGGCCGAGAACCCGGCTTCCCATGACACACCTTGGGAAAAGTTTAGCCTGGACCTGGGGTATTTTATTGCAAATACTAATACAGACATTAGCCTCGGTTCGGGATTGGGTCTTACCGTCAGTGTTGAAGACCTCCTTGGATTAGACTCCACCGATTCGGTATTCAGAGTAGGTGGCTCATGGCGTTTTACGGATAATCGTCGGCACAGGCTTAATCTTGATTGGTTTTCATTTCGCCGAGATGGCTCCACAACGATTGGGCGAGACTTTACGATTAAGGACGACGAGGGTAATGAAATTACGGTCCCTGCCGGTAGTCAAGTAACTAGCAAATTTAACTTTGATATTTATAAGGCTGGATACAGCTATTCGTTTTTTCAAGATGATCGCATGGACCTTGCTTTTAAAATCGGCCTTTATGTCATGCCGATTGAAATTGGGCTGAACGCCAGCGGGCTTATTAATGTGAATGAAACCGAAAGATTTACCGCACCGCTGCCGACGTTTGGACTGCGAATGGATTTTGCAATTACCCCCAAATGGTTTTTAAGGTCTAATGTCGAGATTTTTTATTTAGAGATCCAGGAATTCACAGGTACGATCTACGAATCAGGTGTTGCAATTGAGTATCTTCCCTGGAAACATTTAGGATTCGGTCTTGGTTTCAATACATTTAATTTTGAAATAGAAGCAGATGGAGAAGATTATCCAGGGATTGATTTCAAGGGTGAAATTGAATTTCAATACACAGGGCTATTGCTTTATGCAAAGATGTTTTTCTAAGAATATATTATCATCTTTGCAATTATCATATCAAAAGATAGCATTGAATTAAAAATTAAGCGTTTTAAATTCAACATTTTAAGAATAAAACGGAGGATGAAAGAATGAAGTTAAGATCAGTAGGTATCCGCAAAGGGAATTTGGCAATCGTTACCGTTATCGCTCTAATGGCTGTATGCTTTGTCGTTTTTCAGTCGGCCGACATCTTCGCTGCCACACCCAAAGAAATTGATGTAAGCGTTGATGTTGCTCTGAAAAACTTTCACAAAAATGTTAATGGCGGCAAGGAGTTTTTAAAGGCAGCAAAAGGGGTTCTGGTCTTTCCCGGTGTTTTTAAGGCGGGTATCGGAATCGGCGGCGAATATGGCGAGGGGGCCTTGCGGGTCGGTGGCAAAACCGTGGATTACTACAGTACCGCCGCAGGATCTATTGGTTTTCAGCTTGGCGCACAAAAGAAAACCATAATTTTAGTTTTTATGCAGCAGGATGCCCTGAAAAAATTCCGTGCCAGTTCCGGCTGGGAGGCTGGTGTGGACGGCTCTGTTGCTTTGGTAACCGTCGGGGCCGGCGGCTCCATTGATACGACCAATATCAAAGATCCGATCGTTGCTTTTGTTCTAAGTCAAAAAGGTTTGATGTACAATCTGACCCTCTAGGGCTCAAAGTTTACCAAACTAAAAAAATAGGCCACCTGTTTGAATTAAATGTAAAATCTTGCCTGTGGGGCAGAACTCGGTAAAGCCAAAGGTTACCCAGCGGCTTTCTGCGGGGAGAACTGTTTCCTTGCCTGTTGGTGCTAAATAGTTTGCGAATATTTCAGCTCAAAACAGCGGAGAAAATCATGAAAATAAAATCCGTGAATTTTTTTGGACGAGGTTTTCAAATTGCATGCTGTCTATTGTTGATTTTAGGGTTCTATGCGATCAGCCCCATCGTTTATGCTGATAACGTCAAGGATTTTGTTGAGCAATGGCAGATCGACAAAAAGTGGGGGGGTGATTTTGACGGCATGGCTCAACGTCGAATAATCCGAGTGCTGGTGGTGTACAACAAACTGGGCTTTTTTTTCGACAAAGGCCGGACAAGGGGAGCGACATATGATCTGTTCATGGAATTTGAAACGTATATCAATAAAAAGCAGAAAACCGGAATCCGAAAAATAAAGCTGGTTTTTTTACCGGTTCCTCGAGATTATCTCATTCCCTGGCTCATTGAAGGTCGTGGCGATATTGCTGCCGCAAACCTGACCATCACCGATGAGCGAAAAAAAAATGTGGATTTCAGCGATTCGCTTTTAACAAACGTTAAAGAGATTCTCGTAACAGGCTCTACAGCGCCTTCGATTAAAAATCTTAACAGTCTTTCAGGCAAGGAAATCCACTTGCGCCGTTCCAGCAGTTATTATGAACATCTAAAACTGCTCAACACATCTTTCAAGAAACAGGGGAAGTCGCCTGTCAAACTTGTTGTGGCCAGTGAATACATGGAAGATTCAGATTTGCTGGAAATGGTGAATGCAGGCTTAATTCCAATGATCATCGTTGACGACCATAAGGCCAGGTTCTGGGGTGAAATTTTCGATAACATCAAATTACATCCAGATATTTTTGTTAATTCTGGTGGAAAAATTGCCTGGGCTTTACGGAAAAACAGCCCTAAATTAAAAAAGGTCGTGAATGAATTTGTTAAAGGTCACAAAAAAGGAACCTTGAAGGGTAACATTGTCTTTAAGCGTTACCTCAAGGAAAACAAGTGGGCCCGAAATTCCCTGAATCCGAAAGAGCTTAAAAAATTTAAAAATGTTGTCGAGGTCTTTAAAAAGTATTCTGGGCAGTATGATTTCGATTACCTTATGATCGGTGCTTTAGCTTATCAAGAATCACAGCTGGATCAGAGCAAACGAAGCCATAACGGAGCAATTGGTGTCATGCAAGTACTCCCAAGTACAGCAGCTGATAAAAATGTTAACATTTCTGGTATAGAGAAATTGGAAAACAATATTCATGCCGGCGTCAAATACCTTCGCTTTATACAGGATCGATATTTCAAAGATTCCGCCATTGATCCACTTAACCAAGATTTATTTACCTTTGCAGCCTATAATGCCGGACCGGCTAAAATTGCAAGCTTGAGAAAAGAAGCAAAGAAGATAGGTTTAGATCCGAATGTATGGTTCGGAAATGTTGAAGTCGTGGCGGCCGAGAAGATTGGACGTGAAACGGTTCAGTACGTGAGCAACATATATAAATACTTTTTAGCTTACAAATTAGTTCGTATCAAGGCGGAAGCCAAACGAAAAGAAGTGAGCTAACAATATTTAGGAATGTCTATCTTTTTAGATATTTTGGTATGTGCGTATAATGGCGGCCTTTCTTTTGGCGCACCATTATCGGACGGTTTTTGTTTGAGAGTAACGAGGTGTATTCTTTAAGAATCGGCTTGAAAGTCTCTAACAGAAGATTTGTTTTAAAATAAATTAAGGAGAGGAACGATGGAAGGACTTGCAGCAAGCATAGAGCAAATGGAAAACACAATGACCACATACGGTCGGGAGATAGTCATTGCCTTCGCGGTGATTGTCATAGGGCTTATTTTAATTAAGTGGACAAATCAAGGATTAAAAAAGGCGTTCAGCAAGCTGCCCATCAGTCCTGCCAGGGGAGCTACCGTTCGCAATGTCCTTTGCGTTCTGATGCTCGCTGTTGTAATCACATTTGCCGCCATCGAGCTGGGTATCGCTGCCGCACCTGTCATGCGGTTTTTATCCATCCTCACTCTAGCTGCCATCGGGATGATCGTGGTGTTTCGCCCACTTATTCCAACCCTTCCTTTCAAAGTCGGCACTACAATTATGGCCGGAGATCTTCTGGGAAAAGTCGAAGCCACTACCTTATTGAATACCCGGTTGAGGACATTCGACGGTAGAACGGTGTTTATCCCCAACCGCATCATCCTTAATGATGTCATCATCAATTACCATTTTACTCCGACCAGAAAATTTGAATTGAAAATTAATATATTATACGATCAAGACCTCATGAAGGCCAAACAAATTCTGGAAACCATTATGGTTGAAGATCCCCGAGTGCATCCCACCCCCCGACCGGTCGTATACCTGATGAGCCTGAATAAAGGTTATGTCGAATTGTCGGGCCGGGGCTGGGCAGATAACGTGAAGCGCTTCGTTGTTACCCGCGAACTGCTTGAGAAGACCAAATTGCGTTTTGATCAGGAAGGAATCACCATGGCCTTGCCCCAGATGCAGGTACATTATACCGGAAAAACCATGCCACAATCTCATACGGAGGAATAAATGAATTCAAAGCAAGCCTATAAAATCATTGATGAAGGATGGGTGAAGAAGCGTACAGGATATCGCGTCCGCTTTCAACGCAAGGTTGACGGTGAAATGGTCACCGATTATTTCCCGGATATGGATGAAGGGCCATGGTTATCAGAGGTAGCGATATGGAGAATGGCATGGCGGCTGGCCGAATCCAGGCAATCCGAACCGCCTGACATCAACGCCGGTGACCTCATAAACGTCACCGTGATTGACCAGGAGGGTAACCCTGTAAAGTACTATGCGACCAATCAATTAGAGGTTTTCAATCAGGTGTCTTTGTAACGGCGGATTCGTTATACCTCAACAGTTAAATGGAGGTCAGTCAGATGACAATCCATACCTTTCGACATCGTATTTTTGTCACGATTTTAATTTTTCAAGTTGTTGTGTTGATGGCGTGCACATTCGGTTTTGCGGCCAAAAAAAAAGATGCAGACAAAAATAAAGATTCTGCCATGACAGAGGTCGCCCTGCAATCTGAACTGATGAGTTATGCGGATCGTTTTGCAAGTGTGATGACCCAAGCGATTGAGGACTTTGATACGTTTAAGCCGGATCCTGAAACCCGTCATTTTATCATGGGAGACGGTGTTTATTCGATATCGTCGGTGTATACCATTGCTGCTGGACCGAATCCCCAGGTCGCTTTACTGGATATGGTTACCTTAACGACACTGGGACGCATGATCTATGAAGATAATATTAAGCAAAAATACGGAAAACCGGTTGAGGTCATTATAGAGAAGTTTCGGCAACTTGAGACGGACATCTGGGCAATTGCAGCCAATATACTTTCAAATGAGCAACAAATCGAGTTGCGTGCATTGATCCTCGAATGGAGAAAGCGCAACCCTGAATTTTGCAGCGAACGGGAGAACGTCGACTCTGGTGGAGAAGGGAAAAACAGGCGGAGTGTTTAAATCGGTCCAGAAGGTGACAAAAGAGGTTGAGGAAACGCGAATGTTGGCCGAGCGGAGCCTTTACTTGGCAACGCGGTTGCCGTTGCTAACGGGAAATTTTGCAGAAACGTGGATGTCACAGATGATTCTTAATCCGCAAATTCAGAATATTCTGGCCAACGTTGGCAAATTATCCGGGAAAATAACGGAAGAGCCTAAGGCGACGGTCAAACAGGTCATGAAGGAAGTGTCTGATCTTCGCGAGGTGACCATCAATCAGGTCATGCAGAGGGTAAGCATCGAGAGAGAAGCGGCCATCGTCCAGCTAATGGATCGATTTGCCTTGGAGCGAAAGCAATCGCTTGAAGACATCCTTTCCGAGGAGAAGCGCCTGACAGGGCTGCTCACCGAACTGCGCCAAACGCTCGCATTGGGAAATGATTTGGTTGCATCGACCAACACCCTGGCCGG
>Ga0316191_10001515_pt1 | contig 16441 bp, 9 predicted proteins | sample Eddworburr2cm_MG_FD_204928 | JGI IMG/M metagenome (GOLD analysis project Ga0316191, IMG submission 204928) | Coastal sediment microbial communities from Maine, United States - Eddy worm burrow 2 cm | ecosystem: Environmental > Aquatic > Marine > Coastal > Sediment | place: USA: Maine | collected...
GCCGACGGCGTTCCCGATACCCATTTGGCGGCTGCCGGCGGCCGCCGCCATCCCGGAGACCAGCATCTCCGGCGCTGATGTGCCGAACGCGACGATGGTGAGCCCGATGACGAGGCGGCTAACCCCGAAATTGCTGGCCAGTCCGGCCGCGCCATACACGAAACGATCGGCTCCCCATACCACGGCGATGAAACCCACGATGACCGCGGCAATGGGGTAGAACAGCGTCAGGGTGACCTCTCCGGCGAAACGAGGAACGGCCCAGTTTTGCTCAGGACTCGAAGCGTGCAAGCCCAGTGCAGATCCCGCTGGCAAAACCACCCCGCGGAGCGCTATACGTGTCACACCGAGGGAGGGGACAGGATGGGTGAGCGCCTACGGGACAAGGTCGCGATCATTACGGGGGCAAGCCGCGGAATCGGAGCGGCCATCGCGACGCAGATGGCCGAAGAGGGCGCCAAGGTCGTTCTCGTCTCGCGAAAGATAGAAGGACTGCAGGCCGTGGCGGACGAGATCCGGGGCAACGGCGGCGACGCGACGCCCATCGCCTGCCATGCCGGCGACCCCGAACAGCGGCAAGACATGCTCGACCAGGCACTGAAGGCCTACGGCAAGGTCGACATCCTGGTGAACAACGCTGCGACCAACCCGCACTTCGGTCCGATGCTCAGCATCGACGAACGCGCCTGGGACAAGACCTTCGAGGTCAACGTGAAGGGCTACTTCGGAATGATCCAGCTCGTCGCGAACCACTTGCGACAACGGCGAGCCAAAGGGTCGATCGTGAACATCGCGAGCGTCGCGGGTACGATGGGGGCGCCGATGCAGGGCGTCTACGGAATGACCAAAGCGGCGGTGATTTCGATGACGAAGACGCTAGCCATGGAGCTCGGCGGAGTGGGCATCCGAGTCAACGCGATCGCGCCCGGGCTGATCGAAACCAAGTTCGCGCAGGTATTGGTCGACAACGACGCGATTCGATCGAGCATCGTGGATCGAACGGCGGCGGGTCGCGTCGGTCAGCCTCGAGACATCGCAGGAGGCGCGGTCTTCTTGGCTTCGGACGAATCGGATTACCTGACGGGGGATGTCATGACCATTGACGGCGGTTGGACACTCGCATAACCGAGGGCGGCCGATGATCGAACAACCGCCACCGCGCCCACCAGGGCCCACGCGTAAGATCGACTTGGTCGAGCTCCGGATCGCAAACCTGCGCCGCGAGCTCGAAGCGGAAACCGAGCCCGTCAACCAGGCGGCGATCCTTTATCAGGTAGGGGCGCTCTACGAACATGAGCTCGAACTGGTTTCCGACGCGGTGCACCACTACGGAGAGGCGCACGCCGCCGCGCCGAGCTTCCAACCTGCCCTGATCGCCCAGCTTCGCATCGCGGAACGCGCCAACAATGGGCATGACCTGCCGGGGCTTCGGTCCGAGCACGTCGCCACGGCAACGAGCCCCGCAGTCAGCGGCGCGGCGCTTCTCGACTTGGCGCTCCATTCGGAGGACTGGGCATCGCTACTCCGAGAGGCAATCGCGCGATCCCCGGAGCCGGTGGTGCCTGCTCTCATCCTGGAATGGCTCGCCGAGGCGCGAGGCGACGACAGCTCCCTCCGCCACGCGTTACGTACCCAGGCCGAGCATGCCACGGACGCCAGCCTACGAGCCGCCCTCTGGATCGACGTAGCGCTGGGTGAGATCGATGCGGGGGACCCCGACGTGGCGATCGACGCGCTCGAACGCGCTTGCGAATCCGACGCACTTGCCTGGCAGGCACGGTCGCTGCAACGCCGCACTGCTAGAGAGCACGGGCGCTGGGAGGCGTTCGTTCTCGCGACGACCTCCATGGCGCGCATACTCGAAACGGCAGCAGACTCCGACGAGCCTTTGGACCCCTTGAGCCTTTCGGTCCCGGTGGAGGAACGTCTCCCGATGGCGGCCTTCCTGTGGCAAGAGGCAGCGGCGTGCTGCACGACGCAGCTCGAAGACCTGGATGCAGCCGCGAGGCACATCGACTCGTCGTTGCGCCTGTTCCCCGACCAGCGGGCAACTCGCTTGCAAGCATTGCTCATCCAGGAAGGCCGCGGCGACCAGCCCGCCTTGGATGAGGCTTCTGGCTGGTTTCTCAACACGGCGCCGGAGGACCCGGCCTTCGTGGCGCACGAGATGCGACGCGCGCTGTCGAACGAAGACGCCCAGCGTGCGATAGACACGCTCCGCGACGCAGCAGCTCGGTACCCGGATTCCAACTATGCCCGGGCAGCGCTGGACGTGGCGTTGATCCGCAGTGCAGCTCATGCGGAGCGGGCCGAACGGTTGCACGAGCGCGGAGAAACCGCCGAGGGAGAGGCCCTCGCTCGGCTCGCGTGGCACGCGGCACAACTGGCCGCCGTGAACCCGGCGGCTTCGACCCAGGCGCAGTCGCTCTACGGCGAGGCAAGCGGCGCTGCCACGACCTCGAAAGAACGGATCCTGCGAGAGGCTCTTGGCGCGGCGCTCCTCGCCAAGCAGCCTGGCGACATCATCGAGCGTTGCGACGAGCTCATGCAGTGCGACATCGAGCCCACCGAACGGGCAACGCTCGCGTTCAGTCGCTACGACGTCACGCAGAACCTCCAAGGAGCAGCTCAGGAAGCGGAGCTGCTCCTGCGCGACGCCCTCGAGGACCCAAACAGTTACACATGGGCTCCGCACATCGCTAGAGCCCAAGCCGCCTGGTCGGGCCGTACCGACTTGCTCGCCCAGGCGCACCAGACGATCGCTGAGCTCACCACCGGAGATGCACAACTGGGGCACCTGTGCGCGGCAGGGCAGGCCTATGCCCGGAGCCGAGACTGGGACGCGGCCGAGCGCGTCCTTCGACAAGCACTGCGTGCCGCTCCCGACGACCGCTACGTCGTCACCTTGCTCGAAGGCGTCTTGCGCGAAGGCGGGCGCCCGGAAGACGTGGTGTCCTTGGCGCGCGAACGGTCCCGGGGTGAACCGAGCGCCGCCCTTGGGGAGCTCTCGCTTCTTCTCGCCGGGGCAACCGCCGAACGGAGTGGAAATTTGACCGCCGCCCAGCACGCGTACGAGCAAGCGCTCTTAGAAGCGCCGCGTTCGCCCTCGGCCGGACTCGCCTTGCTCGACGTCGGTCGCCGCCAAGACGACGCGCACGCAAGGCTGCGAGCCTATGCTCACCTCTCGGAGAGCGACCTCGGTGGCGGCGTACCCGAGCTCTACGCCTTGCTTCGGGGTGACGCCCTGAGCTCGGGCGGCGGTACCGATGCGGGCGATGCCTATGAGCGAGCGCTCGATCACCCCGTCACTGCGCTGTCTGCGGCGGTCGCTCTCCTGTCGACGCCCACGAGTCTCACGACCGGCGATCAACGCTCGGCCGCCGAAGAAGTGCTTGCCGACGCCTCACCTCTGGAACACGCCGACGGCTTCGGCGCTGCCTATGGAGCGCTGCGCGCATCCCTCGGTGAAGAGGGCGCTTCGGCGAGCGACGCCTGGCACCAGCTCGCCGCGTTGGCGCCGACCGACGCTTTGCGGGCTGGGGCGCTCCTCCAGGGTCTGCGCGAGGAACGCATCGTCCAAGGAGCCGGGGCCGCGGACGAGCTCTTCATGCTTGCCCAAGAAGCCGAAGGCCTCGCGGAGGCCCACGCCGACGCCGCAATTGCCATCGACGAAGCGCTGGCGCCTGGTGACGACGCCGAGTTTCGGGCCAACGCGCTCGAGAGAAAGCTGCACCACAGTGAATCGGCCGGATGGGGCGCCCTCGACGCCGCGTATTGCCGCGCGCTCGTCGACGCGGATCGGGGCGCCGAAGCGGTTGCGCTGCTCAGTAACGCGGTCGACGATCGACCGGACGACCTCGCGCTGTGGGAAACGCTGCGGGGCGCAGCACGCCAGGCCAGCCAATGGCCCATGGTCGCTCAAGCTTGCGAGCGGCTCGCGCCGTTCGTCGAAGGCTCGCTGAAGGCCGATCTATTGGAAGAGGCCGGCGTCGTACGACTGGATTGCCTCGAGCAGTACCAGCAAGCGGAAGACCTCTTCCGGAGTGCGCTCGAGGAAGACCCCGCGCGGGACATCGCCTTCCGCCGCCTGCACGACCTGCTCGCACAGCAAGAAGACGCCGAAGCACTCGAAGCGCTCGTGTCCGACCGGCTTGCCCTGGGCGGCCCGAAGGAACGCCTCGATCTGCTCTACGAACGCGCGCGGCTGCTTCGCGGGTTCAGCGATCGGCCCGGGGCACTCGAAGTCCTCGATGAGCTGTTCACCGCGGAACCGGAGCATGCGGGTGCGTTGGCGCTCGCAGCGGAGGTTCACGTGTCGCTCGAACAATGGACGGAGGCGGTCGAATGCCTGCAGCGCTTGTCTAGGGCGAGCATCCCCGAGGAGCAACGCCGGGTCGCCCACCTCGGCGCGGCAGACTTTCTCGAGACACACCTGGGCCAAAAGGAGGCGGCGCTCGGAGAGTTGCGCGCAGTCGAAGCACTCGGGCTCGCAGACACACAGATATGGACACGCATCGGCGTGCTCGAGACAGGCTTCGACAACCGTGGGGCCGCGATCGACGCCTACACCCGTGCGCTCGAAGCGGAGCCAACAGACGCTGTGGCGGTCGCCAGTCTGGTGGAGCTCCTCGATGAAGTGGACAAGGGACCGGTGTTGGCGACGTACGAACGCGCGATTTGGGAGCGCATCGGCGGAGGCGACCTCGACGAGTCACTCCTCGAAGGCTTGCGCGACGCGGCAACGTGGCGAGGGGATACGAAGCGGGCCGGTGCGGCACGAGCGGTGCAAAGCGCGCTTGGGCTTACGTCATCGGCCGACCAGGGCGCCGCGGCGGAGCTCGGCAACGTCTCTGTCACCGCAGTGTGGGATCCCGAGGCCAACCCAGTCCTCCAACAGGTCGTGCTTCGGGCAGGGCCGTCTCTCCCGACGGAGCGTCTGCGCGCCAAGAAGGCCACACCGAGTGATCCCGTCTGCGGCGAGCTCGAACGACTCTCTCAGCGATTTGGCGCCCGGGTCGGGTCGGTCGGGCTGTCCGACGACCTGGCTGTGGTGGTCGCCCGTACCGGCCGCAACGGCGAGATCGACTGGATCGTCCCTCGCAGCGCAAGAGATGGGCTCGATGACGTGGGGCGATTCCTCGCGGGCCGTCTAGCCTGGGCGACACCCCACGGCGCTGGGGCGCTCCTCGACGACTCTCCTCAGAAGATCGCGGGGAAACTGGCAGCGGTCCTTCGCGCCGCGCGCTGCGAGGTCGCTTCTTCGGATCCCGCCGTACCTACGCCCGCCCTCCCCGCCGCCGACGTCAAGCTGCGGAGATCGGTTCGCAAAGCGGTCCACGAGGCGGCCGGCGCCGCGACGCTCGGGCCCTCGTCGCTGCTCGCATTTGCGCGGGGCCTTCAGCGAAGCGCAGACCGAGCCGGGCTTCTGGCATCGGGTGACTTCGTAGCCGGGATCACGACCGTGCTAAACGGCGCGGTCAGCCTGGATGCGCTTAGGGCGTCTACGCGCGGCCTCGACCTTCTTCGATTCTGGCTCGACGCTGACTCCGCACTGTGGGGGAACGATGGCTGAAGACGACCTGTCTCCGGCGAACCGCGAGTCGGATGCTCCTTCGTTTGATTTCGACGAGGATGCGATCTCCACGCTGCTCGACACCTTCGTCGAAACGCAAACGGGCCCGCAGGCAAAGCGCGTCAGTCGCCCTCCCGACCCGTCCGACTCTGGCGCCCAGGCGGCGCAACGTACGATCTTCCAGCACACATCACGCCACGAGGCCCTTCCGCTCGTTGGTGACACGCCGAAAACCAAGCGTCGGCGAATCGAGCTGCTCGAGGGTCTGGCCGAACGCGCTGTCGGTTCAGCACGTGCACGCTTGCTCACTTCGGCCGCAGAGCTCCACGAGCAACTCGGCAGCGACGACGCATCTGCGCGCAACTACGAACACGCACTCGCAGCCGACGCCAGAGACGTCGTGGTGCTTCGGGCGCTGAGGCGACACGCGATGCGGCGCGAAGACTGGGCGGCCGCGGCGGACGCCCTGGAAAAGGAGGCCGGCCTCGACCTGAACGTGGCGGAACGAGTCTCGGCACTCAAGTTGCTCGCGCACATACAGCTATCCAAGCTGCGTGATCCCGCGGCCGCCGAGCAAGCGGCCTCTCACGCCGCCGAGCTTCAGGACGACGACTACGTCGCGCGGGTTCTGGCGGCTTCCGCGCGCCTGGCACGCGGCGACACGACAGGTGCCGCGGAGTCTCTCACCGACGCCGCGGACCGTTGGCCAGACGCCGATGCGAAGGCGGTCATGCTTTTGCACGCCGCGGAGCTCATGGAGAGCTCGGGCGCGCTCGAGGCGGCGAAGGGTGCATTCGGCCGCGTCCTCGAGCTTCAGCCCGCACTGCTCGCCGCGCACCTCGGCGTGATTCGCGCGGCACGCGGCCTCGGCGACGATGGCACCGCCCTCGAATCGCTACGAGCGATAACGGAGAACGCCTCCCCGCCCGTCGCGGCCGCGGTCCGACGAACGCTCCTCGACCAACCTGAAGACACCGCATCGCTTTGGACCGTCGCCGAGGCTGCTGCGGTTTCCGGCGATGCGGAAACAGCGATCGAGGCACTAGAGAGCGGTTCTAGCCAAACGCCCCAAGCCCAAGCGGTGAATGCCGCGCGCCGCGCTCGTCTCTACGCGGAACGGGGCGACCTCGCCGGCTACGAGCGTGCGTCACAGGAGGCGCAGCAAGAGCCTGGCCTCGGCGCCTACGTCCGGGCCTGGAGGCGACTGGTCGTGGCAGACGCCGAGGAAGGAAGCGAGGTCCGACGATTGCTCGAAACCATGACGGACGAGGCAGCAAGCGTTTCGTCCAGCGTGATTCGCGCCGACGATGCGGCACGTGGTGGAGACGGCGCCTCTTTCATGGCTTCCCTCGAACGTGAGCTCGAGGAAGCCCCGGACGAGCTCGCCGCGGGGGCGGCTCTTGCGATTGCAGAGGTCGCGGAGGCTACGGGCGTGACCGACCGCCGGACGGCTTTGCTTCGCGCGGAGGAACGCGTTCCCGGTGACCCGATGATCGGCAGGGCGCTCATCCTCGACGACGAGGATCTCGAGCGTCGGGCCCGGCGATGGGCGGACGAAGGCCGAGCGACCACCGGCGCGCGCAGCGCATTTGCGTTCACGATGGCCGCACGGCTCGCGCCTCCGGGCACCGAGGCAGCAATGAGCGCGTGCGAGGACGCCCTGGCGCAGGAGGCGGACTACTGGCCCGCCCTGTGGGAGCTCGAGGACCGCTTCGGCTTGCCGGAAGCTCGGGCGGCCAGCGCTGCCACCCAGGCTGCGCTCGACCCGGCGGACCCGGTGTCAGGCGCACTGCGCGCGTCCATGTGGACAACTTCGGTGGGCGAACGGGGCGAACACTTGGCCCAGGCCGAGGCTGCATTGGATCCGGACGCTCCCGATCCTCTCCTCGTCGAGCACCTTTTCGAGGCCGCCGGAAGCGCTACCGAGGCCTCTGGCGACCTCATGATGATAGCCGCCCGGCGACTGGATCTACTCCCCTACCTCGAGCGCGCCGCCGCGTCGTATCGTGCGGCGGGTCTTCCGAGGCAAGCCGCAAAGGTGCTCCGCGAGGCCTCTGAGGCGCGCCCGCACGACGAGATGATTCGAGTGCAGCGAAAGGACGCAGAGCTTCAAGCTTCCGAGTTCGCGCGCTTGGCCGACTCGGCGATGCACCGCGCGCGTGAGGCGACGGACGATGACGAGCGGCTCGGCGCATTTTCTGCAATGGCCGAAGTCGACCGTCTGGCCCGACGCGACATGCAGAGCGCGCGCTTATCGCTGCAATCGATCGCCGAGTTGCGCCCCGAGCACATCCCAACGGCCCGTGCTCTCGAATGGGATGCCCTGCGGGAGGACGATCCCGAGCGCATCCGCTCGAGCGCCCGTCGGCTCTTGGCGGCGCTCCCCTCCGACTCCGCGGACCGCCTCGCGAGGCATAGGCTGATTCTCGAGCTACTCAGAACCGACGCGGACATCCTGCAGGCAGACATCGACCGGCTTCTACGCGGCATCGACGATGCGCTCGAATCCGACCCGAGCTTGGCGAGACAGGTCCTCGGCGCGGCGTACGCGAGGGGCGATTCCCCGCTCAGCCTCCGGGCCCTCACGACGCTCCAAGCCGCCGTCGACCACGACCTGGAGCGGGGCGCACTCGCACTCGACGCCACCCGCGCACTGCAGCAGCTCGGGGACCCGGAGCGAGCGCTCGAAGTCTTGGACGCAGCCCAAAGCCATCCTCTGGCGCGCGAAGGCGAAGCACGGCTCCTTCACGCCGCGAAGCGATGGGAGGACGCCGCAAACGTCTATCAAGACGCCGCGGCGCTCGCCAAGGACAGCCAGCGCGCCGCGTCGCTGTGGCGGGAGGCTGCGTGCATTTTCGAAGAGGAGCTCGATGATGAAGGCCGCGCAGTCGACGCGTGGGTTGCCGCTGCAAACTGCGACCTCACCTATCTCGATGTGTACCGCCGTCTCGCCGCGCTCTACCAGAGCCAGGGCCAGCTCGATTCGCTCGCCGCGCTCACCGATGCGCGCATCGACGCTGGAGCCGATACTCCAACCCTCGTTGGCCTCCTGCTCGCAAAGGCTCGCCAGCGTCGCGAGCGAGGCGATATGGAAGGTGTCACCGACGCGTTGCAGGAATGTCTGGAGCTCGATCCGCATCACTTCGCAGCACTGCAGGAGCTCGTCGACACGCACCGCGCTACCGAGAACTGGCAGGGCGCGGCCGAAGCCCTGATTCGCATCGCGCGGTTGAATCGAACCACCGATGAGCAGATTTGGGCATTCTCCCAACTCGCCGAGACCTACGACGTGCATCTCCAAGACCTCCCGCGCGCCGAAGCCTCGCTGCGCCGCGTGGCCAAGCTTGCGCCCACACACATCGAAACACTCGACCTCCTCGCGTCCGTGCTGAGCCGCCAGGACAAGTCCCTCGAAGCCGCCAGGCTGCTCGAGGAGCTCGTCCGCCGGGCCGGCAACGTCGCGCAGGACCGTGATTATCGCATCCGGTTGGCGATCGCCCTCGAAGCCGCAGGCCAAACTCGGCAGGCCGAGCTCATGCTCGACAATCTGCGCGCCGAGCAGCCGACCGAGCCTGACGCGATCCTCGCGCTTGCCGACTACTACCAACGCCAGGGCGCCGGCCCGGCCGAAGCGATGCATTTGAACCGCGCCGTCAGTGACCTGCGTGCGGCCATCGATGCCAGCCCAGAAAGCGAGAGCCTGTGGACGACTCTGGTCCGGGTGCTCGAGCGTCGGCATGGCCCCGGCCCTGCCTCCTGCGCCGCTAGTGCGGCGATCGCCATCGGCCACCCGGCGTCGCTCTTCGAGGGCGGCGTCGCCACTCGGAATGAAGCACTGGGCGAGCCCAAGGTGCCGTTGTCGACCGTCGTCGATAGCATCGTCGCGCCGCAGGGTCTGCCACAGACGGTTCGTCGCCTGTTCTCGCTCTGTGAGCACTCGTTCGACAAATCATTGCCCTTCGATGCCGGCGCGTGGCGCTTGCGCAGGCCATCGGGGCCACACCGAGACCTGGTCGAAGAAGCCGGCGCGGTCGCCGAGGCCTTGGGGATCAGCGAGCCGCGCTTGAAGGTGACCTACGTCGCCCCGGCAGCGTGCATGCCGATCGCGGGTGACCCGCCGACCCTCGTCATTGGGGGGAACCTCCACGAAATGACCACCTCGCGGGAACGAGTGTTTCTGTTCGCCCGCGCGTTGAAGGTCGCGAGCAACCATCTCGCACCTGCACTGCGCGCGCCCCCCGAGGCTCTGGACGCCGCGCTGCTCGCGCTGCTTCAGGGTCACGGCGGCGGCCGCGCCCAACCATCGGAGCCTCGACAGCTGCAGGAGCTTCGCAAGCGGCTGCTCAAGGGCGTGCCCCGCCGGTGGCGCGACGAGGTGGATAGCCTGGTGCTGGAGCTGCGAGGCAACTCGGGATTCTCGACGCGAGCCGTGCCATTCGCCATCTCGGAGCTCGGGGACAGGGTGGCTTTGACCCTAACCGGGGACGTTCCCTCCGCGGTGAACGCCCTACTCAAGATCGCCGGCCACGACCTGCCTGCCGGCGACACCAGCCGCCTGAGCGCGGTCCGCGAGACCCCGGAGGCATGGGCCGTGGTTCGCTTCGCGATCAGCGACGCACATTTTGAAGCTCGGACCCAAGCTGGTGTAGACCCCTAGAACGATGCGATTGGGTTTGATCGGTCCTGCCGAAACGGACGCGGCTGCTCTCGAGCAGGCCGCCAAGCTTCTGATTTGCGACTTCGAAGTCGACGCGGTCATCTACCTCGGAGAAGACGACGCCCTTCGCGAGTTCGTCGCTGCGCATGAATCGGACGACGGCGGCCACACGATCGAGCAGCGCGTCGCCGAGGTGGCGGCGACAGGCTCCGCGGACGACATCGAGAACGTTCTACGAAAGCTCCGAGGGGCGCGGTATCTCGGCAAGTTGCGCGTTGCACCGCCACCCCCGACGCGCGCGATGGAAATGCTCGACGACCGCATCGTCCTCATCGTTCGAAACAAATCGACCATCGGTGAGGAGGATGTGATCAACTCCAACGTCGTCATCTACGGGGATGCGAAGGAACTGATGTTCAAGCGCTTTGGTCACCGCTGCTTCTTCAGCCCGGGGCCTCTCGAAGTGGGGCATGTCGGGCTGCTCGATGACCGCTCCGAAGCTGGCGGCGTCGTTTTGAAGGCGATCGACCTCAGCGGCGAGGTCTCGTGGAGCGAGCCGATCCAGGGCCGTGGCGCCAAAGTCATGGTGGCGCCGTGACCACGCGACGGGTCGCGATCTATGGAGGCAGCTTCGATCCGCCGCATCTCGGGCACGTCCTATCGGTCGCGTGGGCTCTCTCAGCGGCCGAGGCCGATGCGGTGTGGATCATCCCAACCTGGAAGCACGCCTTCGACAAAGAGCATGGCGCAGCGTTCGACCAACGCATGTCGATGTGCGAGCTGGCCTTCGACCTTTTTCGGGATGTGCAGGTCTCCGATATCGAGCGGCGCCTCGGGGGGGTCAGCAGGACTCTTCACACCCTCCATGCACTCGAGAGCGAGCATCCAGACACGGTCTTTCGCCTTCTCATCGGGGCGGACGTCTTACCGACGACCGATCGTTGGCACCAATGGGACGAGGTCGTGAAGGTCGCACCGCCGCTCGTGATCGGGCGGCAAGGCTTTCCGGTTCCAGAGGGTTGCCCGATCTCCATACCAAACATCAACTCGACCGACATCCGCTTCGGGCTCGCCAACGCCGGTAACATCACCGGTCTCGTCCCGACTGAGGTCATCGACTACATCCGATCGCACGGGCTTTACCAAGGCGAGGAATGAACATCCTCCTCATTGGACGCGGCAGGGTCGGCAGGGCGCTGGGGCGAGCGCTGGACGCAAGCGCGCAGCACCGCGTAGTGGCCGTAGGCCGCCGATGGAGGGCTTCGAGCGTCCACGGCGCCGAGGCGGTGGTGCTCGCAGTCTCTGACGACTCGATCGAACTGGTCGCCGAAAAGATCGCACCGGACCTGCAACCCGGCGCGACGGTGCTTCATTGTGCGGGCGCCCGAGGGGTCGAGGAGCTACGGGCCTGCGAGGCGCGAGGTGCCGCAGTGGGGATCATGCACCTCCTCGTCTCGTTTCCGAGCACGCGAAGCAACCCGAGCCTTCGCGGGACGACCTTCACCGTGAATGGGTCCCGGCGTGCGATCGCCACCGGTCGGCGCATCGCCCGGGCGTGCGGCGCGCGCGTCGTCGTCGCCCAAACCGGCGACGCGAGATACCACGCCGCCGCGGCCCTCGCCGCGAACGGCGCTGCTGCGTTGGCGTTCGTGTCGGTCGGCGTGCTCGAGGGCATCGGGTTCGACAAGCGGGCCGCCGAGCGCGCAATCGGCGCCCTGCTGCAGAGCGTGGGCGAGAATGTCCAGAGCCTCGGAGTCCCTAGCGCCCTCACGGGTCCTATCGCGCGAGGCGAGGTCGAAGCGGTCGCACATCACCGGAAGGCGCTCCGGCGTGTCAGTCGCGATGCGCTTTTGGCCTACGACGCGGTCGTTCCGGTCATCGTGAAGTGCGCGCGAGCCTCAGGGCTGTCCCAAGCCAACGCATCGAAGATCCTGCGTACGATAAAGGCCTGAAGCCCGGCGTCACTCCGCGGCTTCGACCGAACCTTCGAGCGGCTTGAAGCGAACACCTTCCGCATCGCCCACCGCGAGGATGCGATCCCCGCGCTGGAAGTCACCGCCGAGGATCGCGGCGGCCAATGGCGCTTCGACCATCCGCCCGATCGCCCGACGCATCGGACGCGCACCGAGCTCGGCATCATATCCACCGAGCGCGACGAGCGAATCGATCGCGGTCGCGTCCACGCTGAGCTCGACGCCCTGCCGCTCGTGCAGTTGCTGGACCACCCCTGCGATCATGCGACGCGCGATCTCGGCAACTTCGTCACGGCTGAGCGGGCCGAAGAACAGCGGCTCGTCGATGCGGTTCCAAAGCTCAGGCGGAAGCGCGCGCCGTGCGGCGGCCAGTGCAGCAGAAAACCCGTCGTCCGATCCAGCCGAAGCGCCCCGAAAGCCAATCGAGCTATGGCTGCGATTGGACTGCTGTGCACCGAGGTTCGCAGTCATGACGACGATCGTATGCGTGCAATCGACGGTCCTGCCCTTCCCGTCCGTCAGGCGGCCGTCTTCTAGAAGCGGCAAGAGGGACTGGAGCACGTTCATGTGCGCCTTTTCGATCTCGTCCAGCAGGACGAGTTGGTAGGGTCGATGACGAATCGCTTCGGTCAGCAGCCCGCCGGTGTCGTGACCGATGTAGCCCGGCGGAGCGCCGACCAGCTTGGCCACCGCATGCGACTCGCTGAGCTCGCTCATGTCGATGCGAGTCATCGGGCACCCCATGAAGAAGAGCTCGTTCAATGCGCGCGCGGTTTCGGTCTTGCCGACTCCTGTCGGGCCGAGGAACAAGAACGTCGCGAGCGGACGGGCTCCATGAAACCCCGCCGCCCCCTTGCGGAGCGCATCGGAGACGCGAGTCATGACGTCGTCGTGACCGACCACGTGTTCGGCGAGATGCTGTTCGAGCTCGAGGAGCTTCTGCGAGTCCGTCACGAGAAGCCGCTCGACCGGGACGCGCACCTTTTCGGCGACCACTTGCGCGACAGCTTCGCGATCGACGACCGCTCCACCCCGCCGCCGCGTGCGCGCGCCCGCAAGATCGAGAAGGCCGATCGCCTTGTCGGGAAGTGTCTGCTCGGGCATGTAGCGCACGGAGAGCTCGACTGCGGATTCCACGGCCGAGGGCTCGTACGCAATGCCGTGATGAACCTCGTAGCGCGGCGCGATGCCACGAAGAATTTCGATCGCGTCTTCGGGGTTTGGCTCAGCGACGTGAATTGGCGAGAAGCGGCGCGCCAGAGCGGCATCTCGTTCGACGTACTTGCGGTACTCGACGTCGGTGGTCGCGCCGATGCACGGAAGCTCACCCCGGGCAAGCGATGCCTTGAGCTCGTGCGCGAGGTCGTCCGGCGACTCTCCTCCAATGAAGAGGGTGTGCACTTCATCGATGAAGAGGACGATTTTACCGTTGGCCCGTTTCACCTCGAACTGGAGCCGGCGCATCCGCTCCGAAAGCGCGCCACGCACCCCCGTACCGGAAACCAGCCCGCCGGCGGAAAGCTCGACGAGGATGGTGCCTTCGAGACCGCGCACACCTTCGCCCCCATGCGCCAACCTTCGCGCGAGACCCTCGGCGATCGCCGTCTTGCCCACACCGGGCGGGCCCACGAGAATCGGATTGTTCGAGCGCCTGCGAGCCAAGACGTCGAGGAGCCGTTCGATCTCGTCGTCACGGCCGATGACCTCGTCGATGCGCCCTAGCGAAGCCAGCTCGGTCAGGTTCCGGCCGAGCTTGGCCAGCGTCGGATACTTACCGGCATCGAGGGCGAACGGGGACGACGAGGGAACGATCAACTCATCTTCCAACGCCTCGACAGGCACCTCAGCAGGCGCCTCGATCATCGGTTCCTCGTCCGGCTTCTCGACCCGAAGCTCGATCAATGGCGCAGGCTCAGCCGTTCTGCGCGCAGAGGGACGGGAGGGCTTCGCCTCCGGTTGAGCCGGGAACGACGCGGCCGGCCGAATGTAAGTGGAGCTTGGCGCGCCATGCGCATCCTCTGGTTGAAGTGCGCTCTGTACCGCTTCCTGCACACGCCGGGAACCGGCGCCGATCACTTCGAGACTTCGGTGCCCGGCGCTCCGCGTGTCGCGCGCGATCGCGAGAAGAAGGTGCGCTGGCAGTACCTGCGGCGCCCCGGTGGACTTGGCGAGCCGATACGCTCGCTCCACCGCACGTTCGAGCGCGCTCGTCGGCTCCGTGTCGACGACGCGAATCGCGCTCAGCAGATCGCTCTCCTTCACCCCGAGCTGCGACAGGAGCTTCCCCATCGCCCCCCCGGTTTGCAGCATGACGAGAAGGAGATACGCAGTGGACGGGCTATGCGCGCGCCTCTGCGCCTCGCGCTGCGCGCGCGCGACCAGTCCTTTTACACCCCCACCGACCGTCGTCATCGAGCTCCGTTCCTGGGTCGGAGTTAGCGGTCGCCGCCTTGCGGCACAACTTTTTGGCGGACCTCGAATCGAATGGAGGGGAATATCCTACATTCGACCACGTTATCACCCTGTCACTGTAAAGTTCTAGTTGCTACTTTGAACCTGGACCGCAACCCCAGGAGCAAGCTGTGAATCCACGTCTCGCACTCGTCACGACCGTTCTGGCCGCCGTCATCGCCTCCGCCACCCCGTGGCAGGACGCCGACGCCGCCCAAGGCCTCCGGGCGAAGATCTATCTCACACAAAAGGGCGTGCCGCGCACCCTTTCGGAGTCGGGCGTCATTCGCTTTGCCCAGTCGAACAAGGCCACCCGGCTGCGCGAAACGACGGATGCGCCGGTCGAGGATCGCCAGTGGAGAGCGACCCTCGTGGCCAACTTCAACGCGCCCGTGGGCGACTCCGAGTTCGAGGTCTTGTTTTACGATATTCAGACGGCCGAGCGGAAGTTCATCGCTCCGACGATGACGGTCTTCGTGAACGACCGGAACCAGCGCACGATCGTGCACAAGCTTCGGCTCAATCGCCCCCAGTTCGAGCCCAACCGCCGGCTCGAGATGGTGGTGACCGTGCGCCGGCAAGAGGTCGGTCGTTACCGCTTTCAAATTCTCGGGGACAGGGTACAACACAGCGGCGAAGTCACCTTCTCGGATGACGAAGCCCGCTGAGTAGTGCCAAGCCTCAATGACGTAGCCACGAGGGCCTCGAAAGGCTCGCTCGACCCCGTGTACGTTCTGGTCGGAACGGAGCCGCTGCTCATCGAGCGCGTGGTCGATGCGGTACGCAAAGCGGTCGACTCGATGGGCGCGCCAGGCTTCAACATCGAGGTGTTCGACGGCAAGGGTCTCGACGCCGCGCGCGTGATCTCGGCGGCCCGGACGCTCCCCATGATGGCCGACATGCGCCTGGTGTTGTTGCGTCACGTCGACGCGATGACGCCGACCGAACAGACGAATCTCTCGGAATACCTGGACGATCCCAGCGACTCCACGTGTTTCCTCCTGACGGCAACCAAGCTCGATGGGCGGGCCAAGCTCGCCAAAGCCGCAAAAAAGAAGGGCTATCTCATCGACGCCAAGCCGCTTCGCGGACGTGAGCTGCGCGAGTTCATCGGCGCGGAGGCGACGGCGCGCGAGCACCGCATCGCGCCGCAAGCCATCGAAGCACTGCTCGATGCGGTAGGCGATGATCTCGCCGCGATCGACGACGCAATGGAACGGCTGTCGTTGTTTGTCGGCGCGGGTCAGCGCATCGACGCAGACGCGGTGACCACCTGCGTGACGCGCATTCGGGTGGAGTCGATTTGGAGCCTGGTCGACGCCATCGGGCTCAAGGACCGCCGCAAAGGCATCGCGGCTGCGCAGTCACTCCTCGATGATCGCGAGCCGCCACTCCGCCTGCTCGCCATGGTTTCGCGACAGCTGCGGATCGTCGCCCGGATGCGCGAGGCACTTTCGGAGGGCCTACGCCCCCAAGACGCGGCCAAGCGCGCGGGCGCCCCCCCTTTCAAGGCCGGCGACCTCACCGAATCTGCACGGCGATTCACCGCGGAAAGCCTCGGAGAAGCGTTCACCCTGATCGCAGAAACCGACCGCGCGCTCAAAGGCAGCAAGCGCCCGCCGGACGTCATCCTGCAGGACGCAGTGCTCGCGCTCTGTGCGGATCACCGCTGAGGCGAATCAGCGCCGATGCGCGCCTTCGGTGCCGCTCAGCCCTGAAGGCCGTTGACTTGGTGGGTCAGCCTGGAGATGTAGCGCGAGCCGGTCTTGCGATGGAAGATGCCCTTCG
>Ga0316191_10001517_pt1 | contig 16439 bp, 18 predicted proteins | sample Eddworburr2cm_MG_FD_204928 | JGI IMG/M metagenome (GOLD analysis project Ga0316191, IMG submission 204928) | Coastal sediment microbial communities from Maine, United States - Eddy worm burrow 2 cm | ecosystem: Environmental > Aquatic > Marine > Coastal > Sediment | place: USA: Maine...
CTGATCAGGCTCCCAGGCATTGTCGATTACCGCGATATTTCAGCCCGTAGCGCATCCATCAGACTGGTCAGCGTTTTGGTATAAATTTCCGAGGTGAATCGCCCGTCGCTATCAAATTGATTGCTGCTATCGGCGAGATGCATTTCCGGGCCTTGCAGAATGCGCGGCTGGAACGGAACCATGAAACCGCGCAAGACAAGCTGTGCGCGTTCACCGCCCGCGCGACCAGCCGCCGCGGACATCACCGCGACGGGCTTACCCTTCCACGGACCGCCTTTAGTCCGCGAAACCCAATCCAATGCGTTCTTCAAAGCACCTGACGGGCCTTTGTTATACTCGGGCGTTGAGATCATCACGGCGTCAGCCGCAGCAATCTGATCGGCCAAACGGGTGACTGCATCCGGGATGCCCGCCGCTTCTTCGGCGTCACCATCATATAGTGGCAAATGTAAATCGGCCTCTTCATAGCTGCAGTCACCGAACAGCCGTGCGGCTTCGCGCAGCAGCTTTCGGTTTGTTGCATCTTTGCGAAGGGACCCCGAGAGGCCCAGCAGTTGGTATGTCGCCATGTTCTTTGACCCTATGTTTTACTGGATTGGGTCAGAACCTGTTGCTGGGCCTTGAAAAAGCAAGAGAAGGCAATGCGCCAAATTATGCATTGGGCAAAATTACGATCTCTACGCGCCGATTGCGTGCTTTGCCTGCGGGATCAAGGTTACTTGCTACCGGCTGGCTTTCGCCACGTCCAAAGGTTTGCACACGCCCGAAAGGCACGCCTGCATCTACCAGAATGCCACCTACGGATGTCGCACGCCTTTCAGACAGACGTTGGTTGTAGTCTGCAGAGCCGTCGCTGTCTGTGTGGCCGACTACTTGAATGGTCGAATTGGGGTATTGCTGCAAGTTACCGGCAACGGCGTACAGATCGTCTTGCAAGTCCCTACGCACGTCGAAACTGTCAGTTGCAAAAAGCAGATCCTGCGGCATGGTCACAATCAAACGATCGCCCGTGTTTGTGATCTGCACATCGCCATTGTTCAGATCGCGCCGCAAATCGGCTTCTTGCTGGTCCAGATTATAGCCGATCCCTGCACCCACCGCACCGCCAACGGCCGCGCCGATTACTGTAGCACCGGTATCGCCACCAATGATTTGGCCGGCAATCGCGCCGACACCCGCGCCGATCAGCGCACCCTGCTGGGTATTGTTGGGCCCCGTACCGCCGTTAAGTTGCGCGGGGTCCGTGCAGGCTGTCAGCGCTAGCATGCCAGCCACCGAAAAAGCGATGTGTGTTTTCGTAAATGTCATAAATCCTGCCTTACTTGTTGCTGCCTCGTTCGGGCGAAGCGTCGTTGTTTCATGCACCAATATATGGGAACGCAACCGCAGCAAAGAAAGGGGAAATTTTGATCGGCAAGATCACGCCTGTGATATCAGGGCTCCGCATGGGCACTTTCAAAGGCAAGCATCGTGCGCTTCATCGGCAGGCCCCAGTGATAGCCACCAAGACCACCGGACTTGCGCAGCGCCCTGTGGCACGGGATTAGCCAGCTGATCGGGTTGCGTCCCACTGCAGTACCGACAGCACGCACGGCGCGCGGGGAACCAATAGCCTGCGCGATCTCGGAGTAGGTCGTGACATGTCCTGACGGTATCGCAAGCAGCGCCTCCCAGACTTTGATCTGAAAGGGTGCGCCAATCAGAAATAGTGGTGCTTTGTCGAGCTCGCCGTCACCGGCCCCGAAGGCTTGCAACACCCACGGACGCAGTCGCATCGGATCTTCGATGAAATCGGCTTGCGGCCACCGTTGGATCAGATCTTCAAAAGCGGCGTCTACGCCCATCTCGGCTGCAAAGCCGACACCACAAATGCCTTTGTCAGTCCCCATTACAATGGCCGGCCCAAAAGGGCTTTCAAACCATCCCCAGAAAATCTGCAGCCCGGAGCCGTTGCGGGCAAAATCGCCCGGGCTCATAGCTTCCCAGCGCAAGAACAGATCATGCAAGCGTCCACTACCGGACAAGCCAACCGCATGAGACGCATCCAGCGTTGTAAAACGCTCCTTAAGGAGTGTTTTTGCATGGCCCAAAGTCAGATATTGCTGGTAGCGTTTCGGCGACACGCCTACCCAGCGGGAAAAAAGGCGCTGAAAATGCGCCGGGCTCATGCCCATTTCGGCAGAGATTGCTTCGAGCGAGAAAGGTTCATCTGTCGCATCAATCAGGTCGATTGCGCGGCGAATGACGCGGTAGTGATAGGCGCTTTCGGCGTTGTTTGGGGATATTGGATGCTGTGTCATGCCTCATATTTAGCGAACAGGTGCCTGCGTTGCGACCCGTTTCATGCGGATCTTACGCGCAGTGTTTTGTTTGCTCAAGGTCGGCGGCAAACGTATGCGTTTTGGGTAAAAGCAACAAAAGAGCAACCGCCTCTTTACGGGTCAGGCAAAGGCGTGCCGCTCGCATGCGGGGAAGCTCGGCCCCCAACAGCGCATAAAGTGTGGCCCGGTTTTCGGCATCGAGGCGCCGCATTGTCTCTGGACCGGTGAACAGGCTTTCCACCCATGCACCCTGCGCCAGAATAACATGGTGTGACGCCAGTAGAATATGCGTCAGCACATAGCTGCCGTCAGGTTCTTGTCTTTCGGCCAGTCCCGTATCAGCCCACGCCTTTGCAGGAGCAAGCACTTCGGCGGATGCAAACATAAGTTCCGCCTGGGCTGCGCGAATCATCACACGGTGATCGCCGGTCAGGTTTAGCGGATGCGTGGGGCTGTCTGGCCCCAGTGTTCCCGGGGCGATCCGGATGGGGCATTCTTCGGGATATTGGCTGAAATACTCTGCCGGCACGCGGGTCCGCCCTATCCAAAGAATAGGCTGAAAGCCATCATCGCGGGTCAGCACCATGTCAGAGGTATCCAACCAATCAACAGGGATGTCCCCGTTTTGTGTCGCGATCATCGTACCTGGACCAAAGCACGCAACGCTGTTCTGTTCGTAAAAATTGTAGTTTTGCGCGACGTGATTATTCGCTGATCCGCCCGGTTTGTCGCCTGCATCGGTCGAACCGGTATAAGTATAGTCAGTGTCCGGCTCTAGCGGGAGGCTGGGGACAAAGCCCATGACCTGGCCATCAATCTCGAAAACGGTGATGGTGAATGTCTCACCAGAGGGTGTTTCGTACCATCGCACCTCTTCAACGTAGATTAAGCCGTCACCGATCGTGCCGCCGTCCGGGCCATAGACAGTCGCCGTCTGATCCTTGTCGTCGCCTATTTCGTCCGCGCGCGCGTCACCGTCAAACTTGTTGTCTTTGTCCAAGACTTCGAAACGTGAACGACCAGACCCCGGCCTGAAGTCGGGAGACAGGCGCACATCACCTGTGGCCGCATCGAACACCAACGCATCCGGTGCGTATCCATAAAATGTGATCTCTTGCATGCCACGTACCTAATTCAACAAGTCGTGACACCTGATTTCACAATACAGATAATAAAACGCTGAAAATTCAGCCCGGAATTATGTCAATTTTTAAGTAAAACGCGCCGGTTGCCTTGCCCTAAGCGGCTAAAGTCCGCATAGCTGAGCCTATGGCAAAACAACTCGACTACCATACGATCCGCCAGATTTTCGCCCGCTTCCAAGAGGCTGATCCGGAACCAAAAGGCGAACTGGAGCACGTCAACGTTTATACTCTTGTTGTCGCGGTGGCGTTAAGTGCGCAGGCGACGGACGCGGGTGTGAACAAGGCAACGCGCGCGCTTTTCCAAATTGCCGATACGCCGCAAAAAATGCTTGATCTGGGGCTGGACGGACTGACAGAACACATCAAAACTATCGGGCTTTTCCGACAAAAAGCCAAGAACGTGATGAAACTGAGCCGTATACTGGTTGACGACTATGGCGGCGAAGTGCCCAACAGCCGTGCGGCCCTGCAAAGCTTGCCCGGTGTCGGGCGCAAGACTGCGAACGTGGTGCTGAACATGTGGTGGCATTACCCTGCACAGGCTGTCGATACGCATATTTTCCGTCTTGGAAATCGCACAGGCATTGCCCCGGGCAAAACCGTGGAAGCGGTCGAGCGTGCCATAGAAGACAATATTCCAGCTGATTTCCAGCTTCATGCACACCATTGGATGATCCTGCACGGGCGCTATCATTGCAAAGCGCGCAAGCCTCAGTGCCCCACATGCATCATCCGCGATCTCTGCCCGTTTGAGGAAAAAACACAATGAAACACTACCAGCTCGTCGGGATCGGCAATGCCGTTGTCGACGTTATCACACATGCCGATGACAGCTTTCTCGACCTTATGGGGATCGAAAAGGGGATAATGCAACTGGTGGACCGCGACCGGTCGGAAACGCTTTATGCTGCAATGAATGACCGTTTGCAGACCCCGGGCGGTGCTGTCGCAAATACGGTAGCAGGTGTTGGATCGCTCGGTTTGCAAACTGCCTTCATCGGGCGCGTGCGCGACGACGCGCTGGGGCAGTTTTACGCCAGTGCCATGACCGATAACGGAATTGATTTCGTAAACGCGCCGGTCGAAGGCGGTCAGGTACCAACGTCACGCAGCATGATCTTTGTAGCGCCGGACGGAGAACGGTCGATGAACACCTACCTTGGCATTTCAACCGAACTTACCTCGGTTGATGTGCCGCCCGACGTGGCGGGTAATGCGCGGATCATGTTTCTGGAAGGATACCTGTTCGACCATGATGCGGGTAAAACTGCCTTCCGCGAAGCCGCGCGCGCGACCAAAGTAGGCGGCGGCATTGCGGGCATCGCAATTTCCGACCCGTTTTGCGTGGAACGGCATCGCGCCGACTTCCTGTCCCTGATCGAAAACGACCTCGACTATGTGATCGGCAACCAACACGAGATCGAATCCCTCTTTGAAACCGATTTCGAAACTGCATTGGCCAAAACAGCCGAGATTTGCCCGATGGTTGTGGCAACGCGTTCGGGCGACGGGGTCAGCATTCTGGCAGAGGGACGCCGCATTGACGTGCCCGTAACCGAAGTAACACCGGTAGATGCAACGGGCGCAGGCGATCAATTTGCTGCTGGCTTCCTTTATGGTGTGGCGACAGGGCGCGATCTTGAAATTAGCGCACGCATGGGCAATCTGTGCGCGGCAGAGGTCATCAGCCATATCGGTCCCCGTCCGCAGAAAGACATGCTGCAGGAGTTTACCAAAGAAGGTCTCGTCTGACGGTGCTTTCCAACGGTTTGCACGATGTCCCGGCTGGCAAGGTCGCGATGGTGGTGACGCACCTTGAAATGCGCGCGAGCCCTAGCCTCGAACCCTTGAAGTTGCCAAAGTCGGTGCAATTCCGCGCCGTTGACGCGGATGTTGCATGGTTTCGGGATGTGTTCCGGCGCGTAGGGTCGCTGAAATGGCTGTGGTACGGGCGCTTGAAGATGCCCGATGATGTACTTGGCGATATTCTGACCGACCCGAAGGTGGAACACTACACTCTGAGCAAAGACGGTCGCGACGAAGCCATTCTGGAGCTGGACTTTCGAGAAGCCGGCGCTTGTGAGCTATCCTATTTCGGCATGACCGATGCGCTTATCGGTACCGGATGCGGTCGCTTCTTGATGACCAAAGCTATTGAACGGGCATGGTCAACGCCGATTGACCGATTTCATGTGCATACCTGTACGCTGGATAGCCCGCAGGCTCTGAGCTTTTACCGCCGCAACGGTTTTACCCCAACACACCAACAGATCGAAATAGACGACGATCCGCGCCTTTTGGGTATACTCCCCGAAAGTGCTGGACCCAATGTGCCGGTGTTCCGCCCTTAAATATGATCGGCAAACGCATCCAATACGGCTGTATAAACATCGCGTTTGAACGGCACTATATTGTCCACAAGATCCGCAGCAGGCAGCCATCGCCACTTTGAGAACTCAGGGTGCTCGGTCTGAATGTTTACGTCATGGTCAGAGCCATGAAACCGCATCAGGAACCATTTCTGTTCTTGGCCGCGAAACCGCCCTTTCCAAAGCTTGGGTACAAGATCGAAAGGCAGCTCGTAGGGGAGCCAGCGGTCAGTCTCTGACACCACGGTGACACGCTCGGCCCGCACGCCGGTTTCTTCCCACAATTCGCGCAAAGCGGCCTCACGCGGGTCTTCGCCCTTTTCAATTCCACCTTGCGGCATTTGCCATGCAGAAACCCTGCTGTCGATCCGCTGACCCACGAACACTTCGCTTTGTCTGTTCACAAGCATTACGCCGACACAGGGGCGATACGGCAGCTTGGCGATCTCTTCGGGGGTCATTTAAGGTATTTCTCCATCTCCGCGCGCCGCAGGGTTTCGCCTGCGCGATCTACAGTCTCATGTGTGATAACCGAAAACCCCACACTCTGAAAGGCGGGTCGCGCGTCGAGACTGGCATGCACTGTAAGGCGTGGGACATAATCCTCGTAAGCACATTTTTCGAGCCGATCATAAAGCCTGCGGAAGCAGCCCCGCCCGCGATGCCGGAACAGGACAAAGGCAAGATCGAAATATCCTTCGTGCGTCATCGCCATAAAACCCACGGGCTGCCCCGCGACTGTTGCAACGGCCACATGACACTTGCGCAGTCGAACGGCAAATTCAGATGGGTCCGGTGGCGCAGGCATCCAAGCTACGCGTTGCGCCTCACTGTAGGGGCTATCGCCTTGGCGGACAGCATCAAAAAATACCTGCGCAAGCGCTGGTGCGTCTTCCTCTCTGGCCCATCTGATCTGCATCATATCTTTCCGATTGTGACGCGGCGTTGCACGTGACAGGCTTTATCGGAAAGTGTCATGTCGCGACAACCATGACGGGGGAGAGTTTTCGATGGCCGAGTATCCGCACCTTCTGAAGCCACTTGATCTGGGCTTTACCACGCTAAAAAACCGCGTGCTGATGGGGTCGATGCATACCGGACTTGAGGAAACCAAGGACTGGAACCGCGTTGCCGAATTCTATGCCGAACGCGCCCGCGGGGAAGTCGCCCTGATGGTCACAGGGGGCATTGGCCCCAACCTCGAAGGGTCTGTCCTGCCCGGGGCGGCCATGATGGTCAGCGATCAGGACGTAGGCAACCACAAGATCGTCACGGACCGCGTTCACGCAGCGGGTGGCAAAATCGCCATGCAAATCCTGCATGCAGGCCGCTATGCTTATGGGCCGAAGTGCGTGGCTCCCTCTGCGATCAAATCGCCAATCTCACCATTTCCTCCGACGGAGCTAGATGCAGAAGGCATCGAAAAACAGATCAGCGATATCGTAACCTGCGCCCAGCGAGCCCGCGAGGCAGGTTACGACGGGGTCGAAATCATGGGCTCCGAAGGGTATTTCCTGAACCAGTTCCTTGTGACCCACACCAACAAACGACAAGACGAATGGGGCGGGTCTTATGAAAACCGCATGCGGCTGCCCGTCGAGGTGGTGCGCAGGGTCCGCGAGGCCGTGGGCACGGATTTCATCATCATCTACCGTCTGTCGATGATCGACCTGATCCCCAACGGGTCAACCCATGCCGAGGTCGTGCAACTGGCAAAAGCCATCGAAGAGGCAGGCGCTACGATAATAAATACCGGCATCGGCTGGCATGAAGCCCGCATCCCGACAATCGCCACGTCTGTGCCGCGCGCCGCATTTGCATGGGTCACCAAAAAGTTGATGGGCAAGGTCGGCATTCCGGTGATCACATCGAACCGGATCAACACACCTGAAGTGGCCGAAGACGTTCTTGCGACTGGCTGCGCCGATATGGTTTCGATGGCGCGTCCCATGTTGGCAGATGCCGATTTCGTGGCCAAGGCAATCGCGGGCAAGTCAGCGCAGATCGCACCCTGTATCGCTTGTAATCAGGCCTGTCTTGATCACACCTTCAGTGGCAAAATCTCAAGTTGTCTGGTCAATCCACGCGCTTGCTATGAAACAGAGCTGACGATTGCACCCGCGACAACGCAAAAACAGGTCGCTGTCGTCGGTGCCGGTCCTGCGGGCCTTTCAACGGCGATCACGGCGGCAGAGCGGGGGCATCACGTCACCCTGTTTGATCGTGCATCCGAAGTTGGCGGGCAGCTGAACATGGCCAAACAAGTGCCGGGCAAGGAAGAGTTCTGGGGATTGGTAGACTGGTACCGAACCCGGCTCGACAACGCCGGTGTGACGGTTTCACTGGGTGTTGATGTGACCTCGGACGATCTCAAGGGCTTTGACGAGGTCGTGATTGCCACGGGCGTTGTCCCGCGTGATCCCGCAATAGACGGGCAGGACGGGCCGAACGTTCTGAATTACATTGATGTGCTGCGCGGCAAGGCACAGGTGGGCAAGAAAGTCGCCATTGTCGGTGCGGGCGGCATTGGCTTTGATGTAGCCGAGTTTCTGGTCCATGAGGGCGTCAGCCCGACCGAAAGCCTGCCTGAATGGATGCGCGAATGGGGAGTTACCGACCCCGAAGAACACCGCTCGGGTCTTGCTCCGGAAGGTCCAAAGCCTCATCCGCCCGCGCGTCAGGTTACCTTGTTGCAGCGCAAAGCAGAAAAGCCGGGCAAACGCCTAGGAAAAACCACGGGCTGGATTCACCGTGCCGCTTTGGCGATGAAAAACGTAAAAATGATTGCAGGCGTGAATTACGAACAGGTTTCGCCCCAAGGACTTCACATTTCTTTTGGTGAAGCCCGCGAACGGCCCACCCTGATCGAAGCGGATACGATTGTGCTGTGTGCCGGGCAGTTGCCGGAACGTAGCCTGGCCGATGCACTGGAAGCGCAAGGAACCCCCTGCCACGTGATCGGCGGTGCAGATGTGGCCGCCGAGTTGGATGCCAAACGCGCAATTGATCAAGGCACGCGTTTGGCTGCAAGTCTTTAGACCGATTATTCGACAGTAATCGTAATCACCTCAGACACAACTGGGGTGCTGTGCGGGACGTGCCCTGCATCGCCGAGCACAAGCTGCAGCGTGTGTTCACCGGGCGACAGTTCTACGACCGTTTCTGTCTGACCACCGCCAAAGTGCATGTGGTTTTCGTCCGACGGTATCCCGTTTGCCAGCTCATCCGCTCCGTCTTCGCCTTCACCAAGAGGCGGGCGATTAATAAAGAGGTGGTGATGCCCTGTCATCTCTTTCTCGGTACCGGCGGGTGCAACGCCCATGCCGCGCAAGCCGAATATAACGCTGACTGGTGACGTTACCGTTTGGCCGTCCTCAAGGTTGACAAAATAGACTTCTGCGTCTGGATTTGCCGGCGTTTCACCCCCTGCAAAGGCCGGTGTGCCCAACAGCATGCCCACAGCAACTATACTTAAAATGCGTTTCATCTTCGTTTCCTCCCGTTTTCCCTATGCAATCTGAGATAGTCCGGCCACGGCACGGGTCCAGTGAAGGCCTGAAGCCAAGGTAACAAAACCGCGCAGATCAGCGTCGTTAACCACATGCTTCGCAGATGGTTAAATTTGTCTTCATTTTGGGTTTTTCCTTAAGAAAACTTTAACGAAGGTGTTTCCACGCCACGAACGATCTACAAAATAACGCGGAACTGTCTCAGACCTGCCCCGTTCGTGCCCGATTTGCCGATCAAATATACGTTGATTGAATTTGAAGGGAATGGCGATGGACCGTCTCACGGAAATGGAAGCCTTTGCGACAGTAGTCGACCAGGGCGGATTTACGGATGCTGCAAAAAAGATGGGCATCTCGAAATCCGCTGTGTCGAAACACGTGTCGTCGCTTGAGGCGCGTCTGGGAGCTCGCCTGCTCAACCGCACCACGCGGCGTGTCAGCCCAACGGAGATCGGGCTCGCCTATTATGACCGCGCGCGACGCGTTCTGAATGATGCGGGCGAAGCGGATGCACTTGTCACATCGATGCAAAGCGCGCCATCCGGGCTGCTGCGTATCTCTGTGGCGACTGATTTTGGCGTAAACCATCTGTCCCCGGTCCTAAGCGAATTCCTATCAGATTTCCCTGACATTACGGTGAATATGGTCCTCAACAACCGCTATGTTGAGCTGATTTCAGAAGGCTTCGATATGGCGGTGCGGATCGGTGAGCTGGAAGACAGCACCCTGCGCGCACGCAAGCTGACAGAGACAACAAAACGCATGATCGCGAGCCCTAAATACTTCGATCAATACGGCCGCCCCGAAAAAATCGATGATCTGAACGAACACAAGCTGCTGCACTACTCGAACCAGTCTTCTGGTAACGTGTGGAAGCTTACCGCGCCATCCGGCGAAAAAAGGCAGGTGCGCACGGCAGGCTGGCTGAGCGTCAATGACGGTCAATCCTTGTTAAACGCTGCGATCTCGGGCCTCGGGATCGCCTACTTGCCAAGCTTTCTTTATGCAGACGCAATGGAAAAAGGTCTGGTCGAAGACGCAATTCCAGAGCTACCCGTAGAGACACAAGGCATCTACGCCGTTTACCCGCCCGGCCGGTTTACACAGCCTAAAGTGCGGGCTTTCATTGACTTTTTGGTCCATTCCTTCGCAGAAAAGGGCCCCTCAGACTGGTAAATCTCCTAGACCAGTTTTCAAAAAGCTCTGGCGCTTTGCGGTGACAGAGCTTTTTTATTGTGTTGGCAACAAGACGGCTTCGACGCGGCGGTTTTGGCCGCGCCCCTCTTCGGTAAGATTAGATGCCACGGGCGCCAGATAGGCTGTGCCTTCCGCTTCCAGACGCGCAGGATCAACACCGTATTGCCCGATCAAACGGTCCCGCACAGAGGTCGCACGCGCCTTGGACAGGGCTGTGTTGCTTCTAAGATCGCCAATTGTATCCGTGTGCCCTACCAGCAAAACGCGAACGGACGGTTCTTCTTCCATAAAAGCCGCCAAAGCTGCCAGCGACGCGAAAGGTCCCCCGCCGAGGTTCGTCGTGCCAATCGCGAAATCAAGCTCGGCCAGCACCGTATGACCGGTATTCAGCAATTGCTGCCTCAAAGCATTGACCGCGACCGGTGAGCTTTCCGTATCGTCCGCTTTCGGCGGCACTGCCAGTTCGGGTAACACAACATCCGCGACGCGCGCTGATGCCGCGCTTATGATCTGTACATAGGCTGTACCACGCGTCACGCTAACCAATACGCCCACAGCGGCTTCGGGGGCATCAACTGTGCCACGCACAGCTGTCAGATACCGATACTCAGCAATATTCACATACATATTCGGTCCGGGCAGGACCTCTACATCGAAGCGGAAATCAAAGCCGCCACATTCGCGTGCACTACATTCAAACACCAGATCATACCCCTGTCGCACGAGCTGTTCGCGCAAAGGTAAAATCACTTGCAAAGGGGTGAGCCCGGGTGAATTGATACGCCACGCGCGCCGCTCGATCGCCCCTTCCACAATCAAATGCGGGACAACTTCGCCATCGAATACCGCCACAGGCGCGTCGAAACTGTCAAGCACGCTTAAGCGTTCAGCCGTCAAACGCGCGCCCACGGGAAGCTCGATTTCCAAAGCGCTAGCAGGGGCCGCAAAGAAACCCGCTGACAAACACGCCCAAACCGCGAATTTTAGCGCAGTTTTCATCTGGCCTGCGCGTGATAATCATCATTGGGGCGCATGGCCGTGGCGCTTGCTACGCGGTTGGTCATGTTGAAAAAACCTGCCACATTCGCGATATCCCAGATGTCTGCCTCTGAAAAACCTACATCGCGCAGAGTTTGGCGGTCGGATTCTTCGATCGTCGCACTTGCTTGTGTCATCTTGGCTGCGAAATCGAGCATGGCGCGTTGCCGTTCATCAAGAGATGCAACACGGTAATTCATCACCAAAGCTTCGCCCAAGGCAGGGTCACCAGACATCTGCCGCACCGCTGCTCCATGTGCGACCAGACAGTAAAAGCACTTGTTTATCGACGACACCACAACGGCGATCATCTCACGCTCGAGCTTGGAAAGCCCCGAAGGCGCGAGCATCAGATTATTGTACATGCCGGTGAAAGCATCCAGCTTTTCGATGTCGGATGCATAGGCCTTTAATACGTTCGGGATCATGCCCAGCTTGTCCATGCAGACGGCAAAATACTTGGCTGTAGGTTCTGGCAACGGCTCTGCCATGGGCAGATTGAGTGCGGTTGGAAGGAAATCTTCAGACATCGTGCAAGTCTCCACCATCTGGGTTGTAACGATAATGGTACTGTGCCGCTGGCTCAAAGCCTAGACCGGAATAAAGCTTTAATGCCGCTGTGTTCGCCTTGGTGCACAGGACCGCCATTTCTTGCGCGCCCTGCGCTTGCGCCCAAAAAGCCGCCTGCCGCATGATCCAACCGGCAATCCCTTCGCGACGGTGTGCTTCAAGTACCTCAACAGCATGCACCATAGCAGTCTTGTCGTGCGCGGCGACAAAGGCGGTTCCGGCGGGTTTCTGTCTGTTGCGGGCAAGAATAGCCGTCTTGGTTTTTGCGCGGCGCATCACATCAAGACGGGCAGGCCCGATGCCGCCCGCAGCCCATATCTCGGTCATAATGGCGAGCGGCTCCCAAATCACAAAAGTTGTCACGGGCGGGATCGGCTGGTCGGTCAATCGCGCGATAGGACAGGTCAGAACCACAACCGGATGCACAATCTGGTAACCTTGCTGTTCCAACATGCGATCAAGCTTTTCATCCCCGTCGCGCAGCATAAACAAGGGCGGCTGGTTAAATGCGCGCATTTCGTCTTCGGCAAGGGAAATCGCATTTGCGTCAACCGGTTGCACTGCATTGGCAGCGGATACCCTTTTTCCCCCACCCTGCCCTTCGCGCAGCAGCCAAGGGCCGGATATGAACTGATGCGCCGCAGGCCACGTGGCGTCTATCGCCTCAAATAACGCGGCCGTTCTGTTGGTCATAGCCCCAAGACCGCAGTAAGCTCTTCAACTGCCCGGCGGATATCTGCATGATCCGTGCCGCGGATCACAATGTTCGACCCGTAGGCACCGTTCTTTTTCTGAAACGGGTAAGAACCCATGCTAAGTGCGGGATACTTGTCGGCCAGTGCCCCCAATGGCGCTGCGATGTCGCCCTCACCACGGTCTATCCGCACCGTTTCGGAAATAAGCGGCGCGCCACCTGTCAACGTAGGCATCACCGTTTCAACCATTGCCCTGAAAACCGATGGAACGCCGGCCATCACGTAAACGTTCTCCACTATAAAACCGGGTGCAACCGAAACAGGGTTTTCAATCAGCGCCGCACCTTCGGGAATACGCGCCATGCGCAGACGTGCGGCATTCAGTTCGGAACCCGATTTTGCGTAATGCGCTGCAAGCAGACTGCGGGCATCCTCGCGCACATCGATGGTCCGACCGAAGGCTGCAGCAATGCAGTCTGCCGTAATGTCATCATGGGTAGGTCCGATCCCGCCGCTTGTAAAAACGTAGTCATAGGCTGCCGACAAAGCCTGAACCGCTGCCACAATCGCGGATTGCTTGTCGCTGACCACGCGCACTTCGGTCAAATCAATGCCAACCCCTGTCAGCGTGCCTGCCAGATGATACATATTTGCGTCCCGCGTCCGGCCGGACAGAATTTCATCACCAATCACCAGCATTGCGGCCGTCGGGTTTTGCATAATCTCGTGCTCCTTGCGTCTTCGTTCATGCGAGGTATAGACGTGGGCCCATGCGCTTTCAAACCGATCTTATCCCCGCCAGACTAACCAAAAGGTACAAAAGGTTTCTAGCCGATTGCGTACTGGAAGAAGGTGGCGCGGAAATAACAGCCCATTGCGCCAACCCCGGGTCAATGATGGGACTGGCAGAGCCCGGCATGCGCGTTTGGCTGGAGCCGAACGACGACCCGCGCAAAAAGCTAAAATACGGGTGGCGGCTGGTAGAACATGAGACGGGGCATTTCACCGGTGTTGATACATCGCTCCCAAACCGCGTGCTCAAAGCCGCTTTTATGGCGCGCCGTCTCCCTCCGTTTGACGTCTACACCGGGGTTCGGCCCGAAATGAAATACGGTAAAAACAGCCGCATAGATTTTTTACTAAGCGGTGACGGGCTGCAAGACGCCTATGTCGAAGTGAAAAGCGTGACCCTCAGCCGCCGCTCTGGCGTGGCAGAATTTCCCGACAGTGTCACCGCCCGCGGGGCGAAACACCTCGACGAGCTGGCAGCCATGGCCGAACAGGGCCACCGTGCGATCATGCTGTATCTGGTACAGCGCACGGATTGCACTCAATTCAGGCTCGCTGATGACATTGACCCGACCTATGCTGCGGCATATCAAGCCGCCCGCGACGCAGGCGTTGAAACTTACTGTTTTGGCACCAATATCACCCGTCAAGCGATCGAGATTGGAAGCCCGCTGAACGTGAATATCTGACACGCTCTGGCCCTTAGAGGGAATGCGCGTTAGAAGGCCGCAAATACGCGCCATGGAGAGACAAGTGACTGAAGACCTGAGAGGCCGCCAAACGAAAGACGGCATCAGAATTTACGAAACGGCGGATTTCGCGGGCATGCACAACGCAGGCGCGCTCGCAGCCCGTATTCTTGACGATATCGCCCAGCATGTTTTTGTTGGTCAGACGACAGGCGCGTTGGACGAACACATTACGCGCATGGTCGAAGAAGCCGGCGCGACATCAGCCACCATCGGGTACAAGGGCTACAAGCACGCGAGCTGTATTTCGGTCAACCACGTGGTCTGCCACGGCATTCCGGGCGAAAAGCTCCTGAAAGACGGCGATATCCTGAACATCGACGTGACTGTGATTGTTGATGGTTGGTTCGGAGACACCAGTCGCATGTATGTAGCCGGGAAATTACCCCGTAAAGCCGAACGACTTATCCAAGTGACACATGACGCGTTGATGCTTGGGATCGAAGCCGTAAAACCGGGCAATACGTTCGGCGACATCGGGCATGCGATCCAAACCTATGTGGAAAGTAACCGCATGTCGGTCGTGCGCGATTTTTGCGGCCACGGTTTAGGCCGCGTATTCCACGCACCGCCCAATGTTTTGCACTATGGACGTCGTGGCGCCGGTGCCGTGCTCGAGGAAGGCATGTTCTTTACCATCGAGCCGATGGTTAATCTGGGGCGCCCTGAAACCAAAACGCTTGCCGATGACTGGACTGCGGTCACACGGGACAAATCGCTGTCAGCGCAGTTCGAGCATTCTATCGGGGTGACCGCAGACGGCGCGGACATATTCACGTTATCGCCCGGCGGGATGTTTCACCCGACGTATTCCGCGGGCTGATACGCGGAAGACCCGTTATTCAACCGCTCGATCCCTCTCTTTGCTGGCTTAGTTTAATCATTAAACCATTGATTAATCCTGTTACGGAACTAAAACCGCCCCAACACCAACCCACATAGCGATACAATTTCCCTTTATTATTAAAGCCCGTAGGGTTATGAGCGAACGTAGTGCAACACAAAGAAACATAACTGTAACAGAGAGAGTGGCGGGCAAAATGGCGGGCAAGCTGAAATCAATCCAGATAATGAAGCTGCCAGAAGGTAGGCACGGCGATAGCGCTGGACTATTCCTTCACGTGCGCGGTGGAAGCCGATCTTGGTTTTACCGCTACACTGACGCGAACGGGAAACGCCGCGAAAAGTCCCTTGGCACGGTAGCCGATCTCTCTTTGAAAGAGGCGCGCGAAAAGCGCGATGAAATGGCGGTTGCCCGTCGCAGGGGTAGCAACTTCATTACACAGGAGGATGCTGCCGACAAATCCTTCGGGACGATGGTGGCGGAAGCCTTTGAAGCGTTCAAAGGCGAGTTAAAAAACGAAGGGGCAGCGGGCCGCTGGCTGTCGCCCATCAACGTCCATTTGCTCCCCAAGCTGCGGCATAGGGACGTGACAACCCTGACGGCTGCCGAGTTGCAAAAAGTCATTGCCCCGATCTGGCATACGAAACCAGCGGCCAGCGCAAAGGCTGTTGATAGGCTGGGCAAGGTGTTGCGGTACGCTGCCGCCAAGTTTCCCGGCGAAGTTGACATTGGCGTGGTGATGAACCTGCGCACCCTGCTCGGTAAACAGCGCCACACAGTCACGCACATCAGATCTATGCGGTGGCAGGACGTTCCTGACTTCTATGCCACCCTCGGCTACTCCACGTGCGACTTGGCTTTGCGGCTGGTGATCCTGACAGCATCCCGCGCAAGCCCGGTTCGCCTGATGCGGCCTGACGAGATTGAAGGCGACACGTGGACCGTACCTGCGGCGAACATGAAGGGGGGAGCCGACTTTCGGGTGCCGCTGTCAAGTGAAGCGATGCGCGTGATTGATTTCGCGCGCCCACTGGAGAGGGGTGGATACCTATTCGTCAGCAAAAAGCACGGTGGCAAGTTCGGACCGATCAGTAGTGCGGCCATCACGCGGATGCTGGACAAGCGCGGTATCCCTGCCCGCGTTCACGGGTTTCGATCTACGTTCCGAAGTTGGGCGGCGGACACCGGTCAGGATTGGGCGCTGGCTGAAACT